>JAEEGL012843163.1_pt1 | contig 12354 bp, 9 predicted proteins | sample 9134231 | NCBI WGS metagenome assembly JAEEGL01 (sample SAMN16246548, study PRJNA631951) | gut metagenome | biome: gut microbiome; feature: rumen; material: fiber-attached | host: Bos | place: Iran: Karaj | collected 2018-10 | reverse complement strand
ATTTTCCGGCTTTCTATTCTCTTCCCGTTTTTCTCTTTCCCACGCAAGATACATAAAAAAGTAGGCACCCAGATCAAACACATTGTGGGCTGTGATCGGCAGCAAAAGATTCCCTGTATTGTAATAGATCATCCCAAAAACAAAACCGCCCATGACCCCGCCCAATACGGAAAGGACCGTATCCAAAACGCCTGTCAGCTTCACATTGGCGACGTGGACCAACCCAAACAAAAAAGCAGCCGCCAAAACGCCGTAAGGAACAAATAACCCAAACAGGACCAGTCCGCTGCTTGACCGCAGCAAAATATAATTTTGCAAAAAGCCCCGAAACAACAGTTCTTCCGAAAGCCCGACCAAAAGCCCAAAGCACAAAAGATGCTTTTTCACCGACCCTTGCTCCAGCGGAAAAATTACAGGCTGCGTGGGTCTTAAAAGAAAGTCCAGTCCATTCATGGCAAGCGTCAAAAAGAAGCCCGGCAAAACGCCGAGCACCCAAAAGTTTCGAAAAGAGAAGGAGACTTTCTTTATCGTGATCAGTATAACAAAAACGGATAAAAAAGTCCCTGCCAATTGTTGGATGAGCAGCACAGACCAAAAATCCGTCTTGTTTCGTTTTTTTGCGATCCATAAGGAGACCGCCGCCTGTCCCAAAAGAATGCCGAAAAAACCTAGGATTCCTATCAAATAATACATCTATATTACTTTTCCCTTCCATTTTCCCTTTTTGAACACGATCCCCAAGATCAGCGCCTTCACGGCATATTCCACGATCATCAAAGCCCAGATCGCCTGAATAGACCAGGAAGTATAAGCTATAATGAGATAGGTCCCCAAGACCCGAACGATCCAGCCTCCCACGATAGCGGAAAATAGGGGCCATCTGGTTTCTCCCGCTCCTTTCAAAGAAGCTGAAAAAACGTCTGTCAAAGCCAAAAAGGGCTGTTCTATGGCCGCCATGCGAAGGCACAGAGCGACCACTTTGATGACCTCTTCATCCGGCGTAAAAATACGGGCCAGCATTTCCGGGCAAAAGAAAAACAAAATACCCATAGCGCTCATAACGATCGTCGCGATTTTTGCGGACAGCGTGGCGCTTACCTCCGCTGATTCCGCTTTTCCCGCGCCCAAATTCTGCCCTACCAGCGTCGTCGCCGCCACCGCAAACCCGTATCCCGGCATAAAAGACAAAGACTCGGCGGAACGCGCCACATTGTGCGCCGCCAAAGCCGTCACGCCCAAATTCGCGACAAAAAGGCCGGATACGATACGGCTTGCATTGGTAAACGCCTCTTCCATTCCCGCAGGAATACTGATCTTCAATACCCTTACAAAAGTCTCTTTATTGAATCGAAGAACGCTTCTGCTCGGCCGGATCTTCCAAATCAAATAGATATGCGCGTAAACGGAACCGCAGGTCATACCGATAAAAGAAGCAAGCGCCGCTCCCTTGACCCCCATAGCCGGAAGGCCCCACTTCCCGAATATCAGGCAGTAGTCCAATACAATATTGACCGTATTGGCGATCCCCGTGGAGATCAAAGCGATCTTGGTCTTTCCCATGCCTCGTATGGCCCCGTTTACAATATCATTAGGCACCAAAAACAGCGCCCCATAAGAAATCGTGGTCAAATAGAGATACATCAGACTCTTCACAGTCTGTTCCGTTTTTAACCAGCGGATCAAATAAAGGCTGCCGAACCGAAACAATAAAAATAAAAAGATGCCCATGATCCAACCCAACATCATGGATTGATAGGTCACTTTTTTTAATTCCTCATACTCTTTCCCGCCAAAACACCTGGCGACCAGAGCAGTCGTACCTATACTGATAGCGGCAAAAATAAAGCAAGTGTTAAAAAATATCTGCGCGCTCAAAGAAACTGCGCCGAGACTGGCTTTATCCAGCCTGCCTACCATCGCCGTGTCGGCTACCCCCACTGTCATGTGGAGCATCATTTCCAAAACAGCCGGCCAGGCTAAGATAAAGATTCCCTTTTTCAGCTTGTTGTACTCTGTCTTTTCCATGTTGCTCACCTCTTGTCTGTTTCATGTAGATATCTTAACATACCGCCGACAAAATAGGAAGAGCCCTTTCCCTGCCATACAAAACAAAACAGAGTTTTCTCCCGCAAAAGCAGGATCGTATAAACTCTGTTTCATCATTCCCTGTTTTTATATTTTCTTTTTTGCTTTTATCCCAACATTTCCTTTAAAACAGCGTCTTCTATCTTTTCCGCTTTGGCAAAATCCATAGCGTCCACATAATATTTTTCCAATCGATCATGCACTTCTTTTGCTTCTTTGAGTTTTTCCAATCCCGCTTCCCGCTTTTTGTGATATTCCTTTTCCGCCTCTTCTATTTTTTCTTTATTATCGTTATATGTCCTTTTGGAAACAGAAAGAAACGTATCTATGATCTGATCTTTGGAACAAAATACCTTTTCCTGATAAACTTCACTGTCAAAAACAGCCAGATTTAATTTTTCTATCACGATCCCATCCATTTCATTGGGATCAAAATGGTTATGATAAAACACCACGTCCCATCCTTTTTGCAAGGCTGCGGTTCCGATTTTTTGTATCATGACCGATTTTCCTGTTCCGGGCCGTCCTTGTATCTTATACTTATTTTCCTGTCCGCCAAAGATCTCCTCTCCAAAACAAATGATCCCCTCAGGCGTAGAAGCGGCCGCGAACCGATGCCGTTCCTTTCCCGTTTCTTTCTTCTTTTCCTCTCCCAAAAGATGCTTGATCAGTTCTTTGGTCATCTGATCCAGCGCTTGCACATCCAGTCCTTCGCCATAGTAATTTTTCATTTCCTCATAAAACGCTTTTGCCGCATAAAAATTTTCATACGCCTGCCGGAACAACTCACTGTTCAAATCTACCAAACGGACCAATTCTTCTTTGTGCTCTTGTAACTTTTTTTCCGATAAACAATCCGCCAAATTGACGATCTTTTCTTTTACTATGGGATATTTGGGGTCCATCATATGCGGTGCCGTGCCATCCACAATCCCTGCGCCGCGCTGCCTTGCTATCATACCGTCCAAAGAATCCGGGTCGGAAGAGCAGACCAAATGTTCTATACCATATCCTTTCTTCCTGATTTCTTCTCCGATTTTCCTCATCATCGTCGATTTCCCTGTCCCGGGACCTCCTTTTAGGATAATCAATCGTTCCAAATCAGAAATATTGGTATTCCAAAGGGAAGTAAAGCCATAAGCCGTATTCCCTCCCGGAAAATATCTTCTTATCTTTCCCGTTTCTGTCATAAAGTCACTTCTCCTTTCCTCTCCAGCCTATGAATCGAAAAAGAATGTGTGACTTCTTCTCCCTCTTTCTTTCCGATCTCTTTAAATTTTTTTCTTTAACATCGCGCTTATATAAAAGAAAAGCCCTCTGTCCTCAGATACGGTTATCGTTTCTTTCTCCTCTTTCTCCGGTGCAAAAAGAAGCCCCAAACTGCGGATTCCTTCCTCTCCTCCGATGATAGTCACTTGTCTTTGATTGACTTCCAAAGATACCCTTTCCGGCAGCGGTTTTAAGCATTTCTCCAATTCTTTTCGAGAAAAGATCCGTTTCCCATTGATCCTTGTGATCCGATCTCCCGGTCGAATACCCGCCTGTTTTCCCAAAGAGCCTTCATAAACGTACAGCACCAAAAGTCCCTCTCCCGGCATTTGATAAGCCGGGATCTCTCTTTTAGCCATAGCAACTATGATCTCGTGTCCAAGGCAGGAAAAAACGCTGCCGATATACCAAAACGTGCGATCATATTTTCCCAAATACGCTACCGAGCACAACAGTATGCCGTATCCCGCCAGTTTTAAAAACGAGACTCTGACACTTTTCTTTTCTTCCCCTATCCGCACTTCACTGAACGTCAAATTCGAAACAACGGGAATCATCATAAAAGTAATCCCGCCCGTTTTCAAAAGAGGCCACCAAAAAGGCATCTTCAGGAACAAATCATAAGATGTCCCTGCCGTCATCATCAAAGTCAAAAAAGGGATCGGCCAAGAACGGACAAACTGGAATCCCCCTACCGTTCCATACCCTTTTTGCTTCACATAAACCGGCAATTTTCCCGTTTTTCCGTCAACCAATACCAAAACACCTTCCGTTACATGCAAAAGGCCTATCAAAAACAAGATCGTAAAAACATCCGCTTGAGGCGCTCCAAAAAAGAGAGAGAGCAGGCACAAAATACCGCCGCTATAAGAAAAACAGATATAGCGCACTTTGATCATGATCAAAAAAAGTGTGATAGGTATCATAAAAAGAAGCCCGGTCCGCTCTGTCAGGCGGATCCCCAAAAACACCGTAAAAAAGCTCAAAAAAACCCCCGCCGCCGCCCCTGCTTTTACCGAAGAAAGTATCCGCGCCGTAACAGGATAAAGCTGTCTTCCGTATGTTCTCTTTTCAAACTTCGCCAATTTGGAATAATAGATAAAATTAAAAAAGAGCATCCCCAAAAAAAGCGGATTTACAACCGCTTTTAAAAAGGTCGTCAAAAAAACCCGCAAAAAAGGAATCATCCGATCATTTCCCCGTTTTCAAAATTTCATCTTTCTTTCCGCCTTGTTCCTTTTTAACTGCTCTGCCTTGTCTGCTTTTCTTTCTGTTTTTTTGTTTCGTCTGTTTTTTCTTATCCGCTTTTCTTGCTTTTTGATCCTTTTCGTTTTTCCGATCAAAAGAAAGATTCATATTTATTTTATTTTTTCCCTTTCAAATTATGTAAAAATTCCCATCGTTCCTCTTTTTGTTTGTCCTCACCGCCGCTTCTCCCCATACCCTATTTTATCCGCCTATTCATCACCGTTTTTCTCCAATCATCGCCTCATCCGCCTATTCCCATCACCATTTTCTCCAAACATCTTTCGTACACAAAAAAAGAGCGGAAGAACATTCTTCCGCTCCTCTACTTTCTATTTTACATAATTCCACGGACTGACATGAGCGCCGTTTTTCCTTACTTCAAAATGAAGGTGCGGTCCCGTAGCCCAACCGGTCTGTCCTACTTCTCCCACTTTATCTCCTTCTTTGACCTCTTGTCCCACCGAGACAGAATACTTGCTTAGATGCGCGTAAAGCGTTTGTATGCCGCCGCCATGGTCTATAATGACCACCTTACCGTTGGCTGTCATAGTGCCCACATAAATGACTTTTCCTTCCGCGGCCGCTACGATCTTCGTGCCTTGCGGCGCCGCAATATCTATCCCCGTATGGATCCTTTTTTGTTTTAGGATCGGATGGATCCGCCATCCGTAGTTCGAAGTGATCGTTCTGGAAGAGGGTAAAGGCCACGCCATTGTGCCCTTTCCTCGATAAGCCGTATTTTTGCTTGCTGCCGTCAGTTTTTTGATCAAAGACTGCACTTCTTGTGATTCTTTTTCCAACTGTGCATACTTTTGTTCATAGGTCGCTTTTTCCTTTTCCAAGTCTTCCGCCAATCGTTCTTTGGAAGCGATCTGCATTTCAATATTGCTCTTCTTTACAGCGATCTCCTGCGTCAGATTATAGATTTCCGATTCCTGTTCCGCGATCTCATCTTTCTTTTCCTGCACAAGCGCCTTGTGTTCTTTGATCTGTTCCAAAAGATTGCTGTCACTTTCAATAATGGATTCGATCATATCGGACATGACCAAAAATTCAAAATAACTTTTTGAGGAAAGAAGCACTTCCACATAAGAGACCGGCCCCTGCATAAACATAGCCCGTACCCTTTTGTTGAACAGTTCCGTCGTATCTTCTTCTTCCGATTCGATTTCTTCCAATTCTTCTTCCAGCAATGCTTTTTTAGCCTGGGTGTCCAATAATTTCTGCACTGTAGCGTCATAATCACTTTGTGTGGTTTCCAATTCTTTTTCGATCACGTTGATCTGCGCCAGAATCGCTTGATGTTCTTCTGCCACATCATTGATTTCTGATTTGATATTTTCCATTTCTTTGCTCATGGTTTTCAATTGATCTTTTGCCTTCTGCAGCTGAGAAGCGCCAAAAGCAGGGCTGGACACTGAAACTGTCAAAAATATCAGTAACCATACCATAACCAAAAAGCGATATTTCTTCTTCAACTCCTGACCCCCTTTTCCAAATCCTGTCCCTTCAACAGCGGACTTTTTTTATTTCATTTAAACTTTTAAGAATTTTCTAAGTGAGAGCGTGCTTCCCAAAGCGCCCAACAGCACTCCTGTTCCGATAAAGTAAGGCAGCATCCGCAGCAATTTTTCGCCCGGTTCAATCAATGAGATGACCGGGATCTCCGTTGAGACAAACCGATAAAGATACAGATACGCCACAACAATGATCCCTGCCGCAAGCGCCGCGCCGATCAGTCCGATGATCATGCCTTCAATAAAGAACGGCCAGCGGATATACCAATCGGAAGCGCCTACATATTTCATAACGCTGATTTCCCGATGTCTCGCAAACACAGCCAGCTTAACGGTATTGGAAATGATCACAATGGAGATCACCCCTAAAAAGATCATAGCAGCCAATGCCGCTGTGCGAAGCATTTTGGTCATTTTCAATATCTTGCTGGTTTCTTCTTCTCCATACGTTACTTTTTCCAAAATATCGATCCGTTTTATTTTTTCTGCCACATTGGCCAGCTGTTCCGGTTTTTCCACCTTGATCTTCAAAAACTGCGGCAATATGTTGTTGTCTTCGATCCCGTCAAAAATAGCGTCGTTGCTGTCGGACATCCTTTCTTTCAAAAGTTCCAACGCTTCTTCCTTGGAAACAAAAGTCACTTCTTCCACGCCGGCAAACGCACGGACCGCTTTTATTGCCTCTTCGATCTGGTCTTCCGGAACATCTTCCGCAAAATAAGCGGCAATTTCTATTTTCGATTCCACGTCTTCCGTCATATGGTTTACATTCAGACCCAGCAGCAAGAAAAATCCCAATAATAAAAGGGTAAAAAGCACCGCGCTGACAGAAGCTATCGTCATCAATCTGTTTCTCCATAAACTGCTGAAAGCTTCTTTAAAAAATCTAATCAAGGAGCGCATCGTCATTATACCCCCCTTGCTTCACATCGGAAACCAAAACCCCTTTATCCAAGTGGATTACTCTTTTCTGCATGGCATCCACAATATTTTTTTCATGGGTCGCAACGATCACAGTGGTTCCCGTGATATTGATATTCAAGAATAGATTCATGATTTCTTTTGATGTTTCCGGGTCCAGATTCCCCGTAGGCTCGTCCGCCAAAAGAAGAGACGGATTGTTTACGATCGCTCTCGCGATTGCCACTCTCTGCTGTTCCCCGCCGGACAACTGATACGGTTTTTGGTTCATTTTATCTGCCAGTCCCACCAATTCTAAGGCTTCCGGCACTCTTTTTTTGATCTGTCGATTGGAAGCTCTTAACACTTCCATGGCAAAAGCCACGTTTTCATACACTGTTTTATTGGTCAAAAGGCGAAAATCCTGAAATACCGTGCCGAAATTTCGTCTCAGCACCGCTATTTTCCGTCTTCTGAATCTTGTGATATCCTTGTCATTGACCAAGATCTTCCCTTTGTCCACATTCGTTTCACGAATCAAAAGCTTCAAAACGGTAGATTTTCCCGCGCCGCTTTTTCCTACCACAAAAACGAATTCGCCTTTATCGATCTTCGCGGTAAAATCATTGAGCGCCATCACTTGACTCGACTTATATTTTTTAGAAACATTCAAAAATTCGATCATATAATAAATTCCCCTAAGGTGAGATTTTTTCGTTTTGAAACGCATAAAATGCATTGTATCAAATCATTTATTATGTCTATTTTATCTTTTTTTTTGACAAAAAGCAACATTACATATTCCGGCATCTCCTAAAAGCAAGTCATATCCATGCTTTCCGGCTTTTCCCGGCATCTTTTTTTCTGCTCATTTTTGATCTTTTCGATCAATATCCCATCCTTTCAAAAATAAAAAGGGAGCATTTTGCGCTTCTATTTTGTCAGCCCCATAAAACAAAAAGGCTCCCCGCCCTTAGCCATTCTCGGAAGCCTCTTTTTTGTTCTCTTCTGCGATTTTTGCTGTTTTCTTCGCAATATTGATTTCCTTGATATTAAATCCCTCGCCGTATACTTCATTCACATCCGTCACGATCATAAACGCTTTTTTATCCAAAAGATGCACGAGCTGCATAACGGTAGAAGTTTCCGACCGGCTCACTACACAAAGGATAACATCTTTTTCCTCTTTGGTATAACCGCCTTTTCCTTTTAAAATAGTGATCCCTCTATCCATCTTACTCATGATCAGATCACTGATCTCATCCGGCTTTTCGGAAATGATCAAGATCATCTTGGAATGGTTCAGCCCGATCTCAATAAAGTCGATCACTTTGCCCTGTACAAAAACAGCGATCACGCCATACAGCGCCCGTTCCGCTCCAAACACCAAACCGCTTATCAAAATGATCACCGCATCCACCAAAATCAAAATACTGCCCATGGAAAAATGAGGGAGATAATAATTGATTATGCCCGCAATAATATCCGTTCCTCCGGTGGTAGCGCCCATCCTGAAAACGATGCCAAGCCCCAAGCCCGCTAAAGCGCCCCCAAACACGACCGTAATGAACAGATCACTGCCGGGATACCGAAAATCGGAAAACAAGGCTAAAAAAACAGACAGCATGACCGTTGCGTACAGCGTCTGCACACCGAACTTTTTTCCCAATATTTTTAATCCGATCAAAAACAAGGGAACATTGATGCACAAACTGACCAACCATACCGGCGCGCCAAACACATAATAAACAATGGTAGCCAGCCCCGATATCCCGCCGCTGACCACTTTTAAAGGGATCAGAAAAAGATCCAATCCCAGCGCTGCTATGGCAATACCAACCGTAATACCGATTATTTGCTTGATATATAATTTTATTTTCGAACTCATCTTATCACTGCTTTTCCTTTTCCAAAAATGCTTTCCATAAAAAAACAGGTAAAATCTTCATTCTTTTGATTCTCACTGGTTCTTTCACCAGACGATAAAACCATTCCATGCCGATTTTTTGATAAAATTCCGGTGCTCGATCCATTTTGTTGGCTAAAATGTCGATTGTTCCGCCTACACCGATCCCAACTTTCGGCTGCAGCTCCTCTTTGTAGCGATACATAAACTTTTCCTGCTTCGGCGCGCCCATAGCGCAAATCAGAACATCCGCGCCGGAAGCATTGATTTTTTCCACGATCTCTTTTTCTTCTTGTTCTTGATAATAACCGTGCTGTGTTCCCACGATTTGGATCCCCGGATACGTACTCTCCAAATTTTCTTTTGCCTCTTCCGCATAGCCGGGCTTGCTGCCCATCAAAAAGATTTTATATCCTTTTTCGGGAGCATGTTTTAGTATCTCCTGCGTCAAATCAAACCCCGGCACCCGTTCGGTGATTTTTTCTTTTTTGAACTTTGTGCCGATGACGATGCCGATCCCATCGGGAAGCGACAGATCCGCTTCTCTGATGATGTTCAAAAATGCTTCATCCTTGTTGGCTTTCATCACGATTTCCGGGTTGGGCGTCACGATATAATGAAAGGAATCTTCTTGTAATAAACGTAAAAAAATTTGATATGCCTCATTCAAATTGACTCTGTCAAAAGGCACTTTAAGCAAAGTGATCCTATCCATGCTTTTCCTCACTCTCGATCAATTCCATTACCAGATCCATATTTTTTTCAGACAACTTTTTCAATTCTTCCACAGCATTTTTCATTTTTTCCGTATAATAATGCTTATTGTTGAAATTCTTTTCAAACAGGCTGACCATCTGTACATGATCTAAGTTTTCCACATTCCCCAGCGAGATCTGATTGATCATTTCCAAATAAGAATTGACTTTCGGATCATACACGATCCCCATGACCGGAATCCCTTTTTCCGACGCAAAGACCAAAGAATGAAGCCGCATGCCGATGACCATATCCATTTTTCCGATCAAATATCTCAATTCGTGGTGGTTTAGCTCTTCTTCCACCAGATAAGCTCTCCCTTTCAGTTTGCCGATGATCGTTTTAGAAGGTTCCAAGTCCGTTTTATAGTGCATTGGAATAAAAAGCAGGTCTACATCGTGATTTTCCAGAACATAGTCCAAAAAATAAACGATCTTTTCGGAAAAGCTTTCAAAGTCTTTCCAATTTCTCACGGAAACCCCGATCAGTGTCCTGCCTTCTTCTTTAAAATCCAGCATGGAGTCCAGTTTTTCTTTTCGAATTTTGGATTCATCCGTATCCTTCAGTAACAGCGCCGGGTCTGCCGTCAAATAGATTTTTTGGGTCACGCCCATCCTTTTCAGCACATTTCTGGAAACTTCGTCTCGCACTGTGATCAGATCCACTTTATTGACGATACTCTTTGTCAAATAGCGGTTGAATTTTTTTCTGACAGGCCCGATCCCGTTGGCCAGAACCACCACTTTTTTCTTCAGAAGCTTCGCCATTTTGATCAACCCCAAATAGTACAAAATGGAACGGGAACTGGTCACATCCTGGAACAATCCGCCGCCGCCGCTGATCAACATATCCGATGACTTCATAGCCCGCCATACATCAGAAAATTTCTTTCTGCTGATGGCGTTTATATCGTATTGTTCCCTGGTATCATCCGGATTATTAGACAATACGGTAATATCGATATTCGGTTGTCTTTCCCGCAAGGATCCAATAATAGAAGCAAGGATGGCTTCATCCCCTGCATTGTTAAATCCATAATATCCGGAAATCAATATTTTACTCACCGTGGTCACCTTCACTTTTCATAATATGGAACTTCTTGCCCCATTTTTGCACTACGAACCGGAGCAGCAAGCCGATGATCAAGCCGATCAAAACCCCTTCGATCGTTCTGACCATCACGATCTTCACAGGACTGTGAAAATGCATAAATGTATTCATAATAGAGGTCAATCCCAAAAGTACCGCCAGATCGATCCCTGCCTTATAAATAGGTTTCATGTTAAAATCAGACGCAAAAATAACCAAAGCGGGGATCCCGATCAAAAATTCTTTTGTTCTCGGCCTTACATAAAAGAGATTTTCCAAAAAATCTCTGATTTTCAACTCTATTTTCGGGATCGGTATAATGGATTGGTTGCCGCTTCTGTTCAACAGCAAATACAACAGCACCATCACCACTCCGATAAAGATCAGGTTGCTCATGGAAAACAACGGTTCTCCCAGTTTCTTCCATTTCAGTCCCGTCATTTTAGAAAGCATCCAAATGATCGCGGCAGCAAACGATACCAAATATGCCGCTTTGATCCCTCTGAACGTCTGCATTCCCAGCATGGAAGCGCTGCCCGCATTCAATCCTCTGATCAAAACGATCCCTATCATCAAATAACCCAGTTCCAGAGCGAAATTCAATTTCCATTTGCCTGTTCTTACCTTGTCTAACACCATCAGAGACAAAACCGGGACCAAACCCGCTCCTATGAAACTGATCGCCGCGATCCCCTGATCAAAGCAGGCCATCGCTCCGAAAATAAAAATCAAGATCAAACAAAAAGATAACCTTAACTCTATCTGGAACAAATAAAGTATCATCCAAAGAAGATACGCGCCCAAAGCAAAACCGATACAAAGTTTGATCAAAAACAGCTGATTGAATTCTCTGTAAGGAGCCGCTTTTTCTCCCGTATCAAACCCATCTCCGTTCAACTTTGCCACTATTTTATCTAAAAAGTCCTGGTTGTATTCCATCGGGTTTTCGATCTCTTGGATCACCGGTTTAAACACCAAATAGCGAATGCCTCTGTCTTTTACGGCAATGGTATATTCATCTACCAAACTATGGGCCGGTCTCAAATAAGCGCGGATCATATCTTTCTTCTGCGCCGCCAGCCCTTTGTTGGAAGCCATGGTGTTTTCCACTACCGCAAGCCGCTTTCCTTTGATGAGGTCCAGCTCATCCTCTCCTACTTTCCTATCAATAAACACGGTATCCACTTTCGAAAAATCAAAATTCCCCAATTCCAAGCTTCTTAGCTCCGACAGATCCGACAGCTTATAGCTCAATTCCAATCCCGTGTTTTCCATCTCTTTGAGCATATCTTCATCATAACCGATCATCAAAGAGGTATCCAGCTCTTCCTCCTGCTGCAATTCAAAAATAAAGGATTGGTTGGAATTATAGAAATTCCAATTGGGAAATCTGACCTTTAAAGCGTCCGCCAAAGAAGGATCATCCGTGATCACAAAAGTAGAATTTTCCGAAGCAGAGGTCAAATAATCCATGAACTGATTATAGATATTGAAATAATTTTTTAAACTTAGAAGCTCTTCTCCCGAATAGACCCTTATTTCTTCCCGATCGATCAGATCTTTCAGCCGTTTCGGATACACGAT
>JAEEGL012670978.1_pt1 | contig 12354 bp, 11 predicted proteins | sample 9134231 | NCBI WGS metagenome assembly JAEEGL01 (sample SAMN16246548, study PRJNA631951) | gut metagenome | biome: gut microbiome; feature: rumen; material: fiber-attached | host: Bos | place: Iran: Karaj | collected 2018-10 | reverse complement strand
TGCTGAATGAATGCGGCGGTAACGTCTTCGGAGCTCCTATAATAGCCAGCGCCAATCGCATAAATATTTTTCAGCGCACCGCAAAGCAAAACGCCATTAGTGTCATGACATAGCTCGATAGTGACTTGATCATTATGGAAAAGTCCGACGGCGATTGGGCTAGAAGATGTGAATGTGGCTGGTTTGCCGTCAAGGATTTCAGTAGCAAAAGCTGGCCCGGAAATGACGGAGAATTGTTGAAAATCTGCGAAACGATCGGCATTCAAAAGGCCTTTGGTGGCGAGGATAGTTGGGAGTTTCTTTAGACGATCCGGATAAGTTTCGAGCATGGAATCAATAAACATTGATGGAATAGCAATAACGATAACGGCAGCATCAAAAGTTGCTGCGTCTAAATTAACGTCTGGATAAACGGCCGGGTCGTAATATTTGACCTGGTGCTGGTTGTCGGCTAAGATTTTGCCGAGAGCTTTACCGAAAGCGCCGGCGCCTAAGATCGCAATATTCATGCTTATAGTTTAGCATAAAAAAGCCGCTCGATTTTGACGAGCGGCGGGTGGGGGGGATTAGATGCGGTCGTTCTTCTGCTTGAAGAAAAACGCAAGGATAGTATCACCAGTATGGGATGCGATGATTGGTCCGATATGCACGATTTCGATTTGACTTTCGTCGAGATCGGCATGGCGACGGAGCAACTTGGCCAGCTTTTCGGCGCGATCTTTTTCATTGGCGCCACCATAGCAAATGCGTACAAAGTTGCCATCATCGGCATGATTGTTGATATAGTAGTCGGTCCATTCATGTAGGATTTTGTCGCCGCGGAAAATTTGCCCATTCATAGACAGCTTGCCGTCATACGGAAAATACATCCAGGGTGAAATTTTCAGCTGCGTCATAGCCATCATGGCGATGTGCTCCAGAATATTGAAGCGGCCGCTTTTTCTGGTATAGCGAAAATCGCGCAGAGTGAACAAATGGATGCAGTGTTTGCTGAGTTCGTTGGCGTATTCTACAATGTCTTCCCCGCCGTACTTGGCAAGATAGCGCAGGAAAACGGCTTGGCCACCAGAAACGCTGTGGCTGTTGATGTGGATGAATTTGCGGTTGGGGTACTTTTCTCGGTAATCCTGCATGGTTGTAGTGCCAATAGTGAGAGTGCCTTCGGAAATGAAGGGCGACGTCGAGGCATAAACGATTGCAGCTTCAGGGTCGGTTTTTTCGATAATGTGATCCAGAATCGTGGTAAACCCATCGGCGGACCCGGACGCAGTCTTGAGTTCGCCGGCCGGGAATTCGCCGTCAGCCATTCTCTTGTAGAATTGCTCGACATCACTATAGTCAATGGGATGACCGTAGCAGGTAATCTCTTGCATAAACATCTCTGGCCAGAGGCCGATGTTTTTGCATTCATCGGTCGTCAGGTCGCTGGTAGAATCAGTGAAGATGACATATTTCATTCCATTCCCTCCTTATTAAAGTGCGATTGAGCTTTTTGGGGGCTCAAAAAATCATAGATCTAGCACGTGACCAAACCTGTTTTATATTACATCATACTTTTGACAAAATAGCAAGATTTTCCACGTGTGGAGTGCGTGGGAAGAAGTTGAATGGCTGGAGTTTTTCGACGCGATAGTTTTGTACAAGCATAGCGATGTCGCGGGCCTGGGTGATTGGATTGCAGCTGAGATAAATAATGGTACTTGGTTTGATTTCGTTTAGTTTTTCGAGTAGTTTTTGGTCGCAGCCGGCGCGTGGCGGATCCAGAATAACCGTGCAATTTGGTGCAATGAATTCGGTTACATCTTCGGATTTTGCTAAAACACATTTGGTATTTGGGATGTCTTTGGCGTTATTTTCCATTTCTGTAAAAGCGGAGCCATTAACTTCTACGAGTGTGAGTTGTTTGTCGCGGGCAACGGACAAACCGATGCTGCCTACGCCAGCGTAGAGGTCGAGGACTCTGTCGGTCGTGATGTACTTGGCAATTTCCTTGAGGGCAAGTTCGTAAACCGGTAAGTTGATTTGGAAAAATCCGTTTGGCGAATATGAATATGCGTAGCCATTTAGGGTGTCTTGGAGCAAATCCATCCGTGGGTGGGACTTGCCGTTTTCGAATAACGCGGAGGATGTTTTTCCGGCCTGATCGCAGCGAATTAATAATGATTGGTAAGTGCGTGCTTCGGCATGCATGGCGTTAAGCTCGGCGACGATTTCGATAGCTTTTGAAAAAATTTCTGGACGTTCAATGGAGCTTTGTGTGATGGGCTCTTTGCGATGAGTCCCGCGTGTATGAAAAGCTAAGTGAATTTGGTTGTCACCATGGCTCCAATAGAGTGAATATTCCATCTTGTTGCGATAACCAAAATCTTTTCCATCCGTAATAGTCTCAGGGATTTCGCAATCGAGATGTTGCTGGCGGAAGCATTCTTTTGTAATTATGCTTTTTTGTTTGAGCTCTTCGGCGTAATCTAAAATCTGCCACGGGCTGGTAGCGAGGTAGCAATTGTCTCGTGGCGCAATGCGCTCTTTGGCGGCACTCAAGATTTTGGTGGCGTTGCCCTCACAGTATGTGTGTTTGTTTTTTGTGACTTCAAAATCTACGAGTTCGCCAGGAAGCGCTCCCCAGATAAAGGCCTTTTTGCCGTCTTCGAGTGTGGCAATACCCTGCCCACCAGGGACTAGTTTTTCAATTTTCGCTTGCATATATCCATATTATAACCTGTTATCAGGAGTGGCGAAAAGTGTAAGCCTTATTGACTTTTTTGGGTTTTTGTGCTATAATTAAATATGTTGCTGATGTAGCCAAAATACTACACACGGATTGGGGGGGTTCTACATGAGTGTAGACATCGGAGGCTTCGTCTCAAGAACATTACTGTGGGCTCTTGCCTGGATCGGAAACGCTCTCTTGTACTTTGCGATCGCTATGATTATCTGGTTTTTCTTCGTGTTGCCTGTTATTGTGGGCGATCGTAATTCCAGGTTCGGTGAGTTCGTGACACAGAGGTACGAAACATGGGTGGCCTACATCTTTGCCGCCCTGATGGTACTGGCCGTCATCGCGTCAGTGGCATGCACTGGCATTTCGCAAATCGCAATCATTCCTTTTCCGCAAGCCTGAGCACCTCACAACCCAAAAGCCTCGCCCCGATATCGAAACGGGACGAGGCATTTTTTATTGTTGGAGGCGCGAGCTATTCGTAGCGCAAAGAATCAATTGGATTCTTGTGGGCGGCACGGCGAGCTGGCAGCGTGCCAGACAGGAACGCGATTACCATGATGAGGACAGTTACGATGACTATATCTTTAATGGTATACGTAGCTAAATTGAAAGTTGGAAAAGCTTCAAGGAAACCGCCTTCAGCATGGAAGGCAGCGTTGACGAAGTTGCCAATAATGATGGAAACAATGATGCCAAATACCGAGCCCCAGAAGCCGAGCGAGATGGCTTCAATGGTGAAACTTAAGAAAACTTTACTGGAAGACATGCCGAGTGCTTTATCGAGACCAATTTCGCGAGTGCGCTCTTGAACGGACATGAATAAAGTGTTAATGATGCCGATTGCGGCAGCGATGAGGGCAATAAAGCCAAAGATTTTGAAGACAGTCAGAATGACGTCGAAGAATGTTTTGATGGTACCAACGATGTCTTCGATAGTCATGCCGGAAAGGCCGATTTCGTCAATTTTATCTTTGATTTCTTCCCTGGTATATTTTTCGGAATCATAATTGGCTGCTACGGCAAACACAGAGCTTTTGACTTCGTCTGGATAGTATTTGGTGTTTTCGTCGTAAATATCGTCTGCAAGCTTGTTATTTGTGTAAGCCATGCCCATTGAAACTACGCCTGGTGCAATTACGCCTACGACTTTGGCATTGAAAGTTTTTTCTTCATGCGTGTATGAATCTAAAACGACGAGTTGGATTTGCTCGTCAACAATATCTTCGGATGAGCTATAGCCGAGTGCATCGACGTAATTGTGTGGTAAAAGAAGCTGATATTCGTCCGCGCGTAGATCTAGCTGATTACCTGCTTCGGCATCAACTGTGATGTCTCCCGGAGGGAGGGCTTCGGCGCCGAAGAGATATTTTTTATCAGTTTTCTTGCTGGTAACATAAGTAATTTCGAGCGACTTCTGTTCGACAATACTGTCGCCATCAATACCTTCGATTTTCTTTAATTTCTCGAGTTGTTCGTCAGTAATTGGGGACATGCCGGTTTGGATTTTGTCTGGATTATATTCAATTGGGCCACTATTTGCGCCAACACCCTGAAGGCCTTCGAGAGCCTCGAATGAGTCTTTAGAAACAATGGCGATATAACCGTCGCCGCCATAGCTATTGACTTGGCTGTCAATAAAATCATTCACGCCTGCCTGAATGGCGGAAGTGGAAATAATGGAAAACGAGCCGATAAAAATAGCTAAAATCGTAAGAAAAGTGCGGAGCTTATTGCGAAGCAAGTTGGCGTTCGCATCTTTGATGATGTCGATGATTTTCATTCTTCGGCCTCCTCTGCATCAATATGTTTGGTCGTATTATGGTCGCGCATGCCGTCATTATCGCTATCACCGTCAAAATTTGCCAAATCAAGTTCTTGGCTGCGCGATTCGTCAAAGATTTTACCATCAGCGATGTGAATTTGGCGATCGCATTTATCGGCTAGATCCTGGTCATGGGTTACGATAATGAGCGTAATCCCCTTCTTTTTATTGAGGCCAAATAGGAGTTTTTCGATACGTTCGCCAGTGGCGGAGTCGAGGTTGCCTGTTGGTTCGTCGGCAAAAATTACTTTTGGATCATTAACGATAGCGCGCGCAATGCAGACGCGTTGCTTTTGGCCGCCAGACAAATCGTTAGCCTTGTTCTTGGCTTTGTCGGCGAGTTCAACGACACGAAGTGCATCCATGGCACGACGACGACGTTCACGGAAACTAACGCCGGCAATCTTGAGTGGCAAAATGACGTTGTTTAACACGGTGTCGTTAGAGTTCATGAAGAAACTCTGGAAAACGAAGCCGAACTCTTTGTTGCGGATTTTATTAAGGCTATGCGCGTTTAATTTGCTGGTATTTTTGCCGTTAAGTCTAATGCTTCCCTGAGTTGGCTTATCTAGGAGTGCGAATAAGTGCATCAAGGTAGATTTTCCGGAGCCGGATTTCCCGATGATTGCAACGGATTCTCCTCCGTAGATATCAATATTGATACCTTTAAGTGCTTCGAAACGAGCGCTGCGCCTGCCATACGATTTGCGCAAGTCGCGTGCGCTCAAAAGTGGTTTTTTGCTCATAGCTTAGATTATACCGCAAAAAAATGTTTATGTTTGCCTGTGGGGAGAAATGAATTTATAATTTTGGTATCTTTGAAAGGGGGTGACGGCATGACCGCCGCAAATAGAGAAGCTCTTTATAAACAGATAGTTGGTTCCAAGATCAAGAAAACCGAGTCTGACGCGGCGATCCCGATTGACGCATTGAGGGTGTATCACGACGAAGCGGGATTTGAAGAAAACCAATTCTGCACCGTGTTTGTGGACATGCCCGAAGCTTGCGAAGGGCTCTACAATTACTTCATTGGCGAAAACGCGGCTGAAGATGCGAACGTCATGGTCCTGCGGGTGCTTCGTTATGATCCCGTCAAAATGGAGGCTACGGAGGTTCCGCGCGAAAAGTCGCTCGACGAAGAAGTTATCAGTGAGATTCTTGACGGTGGGGCCTCCATCAATGGGAAGATCGGTGTTGATCAGAACGGCAGAATGTTGCTCAGCGTTGCTTTCGATGATGACATGATGGCTGATGTACTGGTGGAATTCCAGCCGGACAAACGCGGCTATACTTTCTATATGTTTGACGACATGAGCAGTATTACCCGCGTGTGTCGCGACGGTGACATTTTCCGCGTATCGGTCGTTCCGGTGGCTAATGGCAGCGGAGTATGCAACTGACTTCCCTGTGCCGTGGCTTCCTTGCCACGGCGTTTTTATTGTGGTAAAATATTTCGCAGATTGGACCGTCGCCAAGCGGTAAGGCACTGGGTTTTGGTCCCAGCATTCGCAGGTTCGAATCCTGCCGGTCCAGCCATTTTTTTATGTCAAAAAAATGGACGGCAGGATGAGAGCCCAAGGTTCGTCCAATGCCCGGTCGCTTGCGACGACGGCGCATTGTTTATATCCTGCCGGTCCAATCCGGAGGACTTATTTTTGGTCTGTAAGGTGTACTGTTCTGCTATTATATAGATATGAAAAAATGGAGGAGGTCGATAATTTATGTTGCCTGTTTGGTGTTCATAATTTTTGTGTCGATCTTTGCATTTCGATATTCGGGGTCTTTAGTTAGAGCAGAGGCAGGATTTGATGTTTTGAATGTGGTTGAACATGAAGATACTGACGTCAATCATCATGCTTATCGTCAAAAGATAAAAGTCAAAGAAGATAATTTTGCTGGTATTCGGATTTATGAAGATATTGTAAAAAACCGGCACGATACAGAGAGTTGGGTGGAAGTATATTTTAAAACTTCCATTTACGATGGCGACGAATTAATTGATGAATTTAAATTCGAGAAATTATTCCCTACCGATTGTAGTGGATGTTTTGACATTGATATTGAGCCGATAGCCGATTCGGCTGGTAAGACTTATGATTTAGTAATTGAGCCTTATTATGACCATGAAAGTAAAATTCCATTTGCGTTAATAAAAGAAGAGAGTGATGCTGAAAGTACACTTACGATAGATGGCACAGAAAGCGAGTTTAAGTTTGCCTATAGTGTGAAATATTACGATAATTATGGCGTTGCCGCCTTTGTTTTATTGGTGACGTGTGTGGTGTTTATTCAAATTGTAGGATTGTTTTTCCTAAATAAGAACAAGACCGTGGCTGGTAAATATTTGGCAGTTGCGCTTGCTGCTGGTGCTGGATTGATAATTATTTGTCCGAATTATTTTGGACACGATGAAGTTTTTCAATACGGGCACGTTTATGATATTTTAAATGGTCATATTTTGCCCGAATCGGAGAGAGGTTGGCCAGAAGTTAAAGTCAGGCGAGATGACTACCCATTTACATACGTGCTGGATGACGAAATTAAAGAAGATGGTGAGGCAGTACAAATAAGTCGTAACTATGTCTATATTGATCAGGAATTTTCGGGAGTTTATCCGCCGATTGCATATATTCCGTCACTGGCTGGGCTGAGTATAGCGCGAATGGTGGTGCCGAACAATGCGATTTATTGGCCGTATTTTATGCGTTTTTTCCAAATGATTGCCTGCGTTTTAATTTCATATTATGCGATTAAAATAACGCCGATCTATAAACGTTCATTTGCAATTATTGCGTTGATTCCGGTTTTCATGAACGCGATTTGTTTTATCTCTTCCGACTCGCTGCTTTTCTGTTCTATATTGCTACTGTTTGCGCAAGTGTTGGAAATTATTAAAAGCAAACAAGCTATTTCAAATAAACAATTCGTGATACTTCTTTTAAGCTCAATTTTAGTCTCGCTAACAAAACTCGTATATATACCGATGATTTTTATCATGCTGGTGATTTTATTAAGCCGTAAAGTGCGCGGAGATAAGTCGAGGATATTCAGTATTATTGGAGTTTCGCTTGTCTCTACGATAATTTGGAATTTGTTTGCGGTAAGTGTGCTAACGCAGGGGCAAGGCGTGAATACGTGGTATTTGGTAGGATATTATTTGCGAAATCCAATTGAACTAATTCAGATAATTTCGTATACGCAATTTAAATACGGCTGGAATCATTTTTCTGACTTATTCGGTATCTATGATTCGGCATTTGATACAGTGATTTATGATTCGACGATGATGCCGATGCTGTTTGCAGGCTCAGCAATGCTAGCATTCTTTAATGAGAAAAAATCCCTAAATAAAAAGTCGAAGATTTTAGCCTGGTTGATAATGCTAGCGACGTTTATTTTGATTTCATTAAGTTTGCTTGTGGCATGTACGCCGGTTCGGTTTGCGGAAATTAAGGGTATTCAGGGGCGTTATTTTCTACCATTAATTCCTCTTGTAGCAATGATTGCGTCTAGCAGTAAATTCAAAGTTCCAGAAAAAATATATGAGTTTTTACCGTACATATTGCTACTTTCGTACTTTATTTATGAAATGCGGCTAATAGTTGATTATTATTAAAAAAATGAGATAATATTGGCATGGATGATGACGATTTGCAGGCATTGGAAACTCTAGAGTCAAGCAAAGATGAGCATGATTCTGAAGAATTGTTGGCTTGTGGCGAATAGTCTATTTCTTATTACTCAATAGTTTGTTCAATTAACTCGACGGTACCATTGCGACCGTCGACTTTTATGATGTCATTATTTTTGATTTGGCTAAGATTCTTGATGCCAAATACGGATGAAATATCGAGCGCACGTACGGCGAGTATAGCGTGATCGAGCGCGCTTCCATGCTTTACGGCGATAGCTTTAATAAACGGCAATGTAATATTCCAAGTAGGATTAATACAATCCGCTAGTATTATTTCGTCTGAAAGTTTGATTTCTTGTGGATGATTTACGCGTTTAGCTTTGCCAATAGTTAGGCTATCGCTGCCGCCGAGCCCACTTAGTATTTCGCCAGTTGGCTCTTGTATGGACAAGGCATTTTCGGGCAGAATGTGGCCGTAAAAGAATAGACGTTCATGATCGGGGCGCTTAAGATTGGCGAAATATTCTTTTTTGCGCGCAGAGACCATTTCCTGGATTTCTTCCGTAGTGTATTTGCCATTTTTAACGATGGCAATAACCTCGTTTTCTTCTAGGAAGAAAATGTCGCTAGAATAACGTAAGATGTTTTCTGATGCTAAATTGCGGCCAATGCGGCGGTAGATATTCCGAACGATGGCGTATGTAGACAAAAGGCGCTGATATAGAGATTCGCGATTGTTAATAAAATAATCAGCAGTTCTAAGTAGATACTTAGCATTATTCTTTTGAATTCTATGAAAATGTCGATAAAACAATTGCGGTGATGTGGTTTTTGGCTGCAAAATTGGTAATTTTTCGCATTGTAAATATTTCTTGATGTTATTGATAATAAAGCTGGGATCGTCTGATAATGTGGTGGCTTCAAATTTAAATGAGTCAATGATAAACGGATCGTATTTCGTGATGTAATTACTGATTTTTGAATAAATAATGAGCGGATTAGTACGCAAATTATTCGTCAATACGCTCGTTGCAGTGTTCTGGAAAAGCTGAACCAAGCTAGGCTCACGTTTGATGCCTTTGATAAGTGCGATAAAATCTCGACTCGCTTCCACGCTTTTTATGTTTGTAGACGGAATTAGGATTTCGCTTAGAAGATTTTCTGGTTGGTGAATGCCGGCGCGTTCTGCTTGGTTCATTAATGCGTTATATGCAATGTTTGTATTGATATCACTGGCGGCTAAAACTGTAAAGTTTTCTAGCAGTTCTTGTTCTATTTCGCTGAATATATCAATCAACTGTCCGTTCGTGTAACCATTAAAGAAGTTGTTGTGATATGGGCGCGTGATGCGATCAAATTTTTCGATAAACTTTTTCGTGCTGCGTTTTGAACGTGCAATTTGACCAGTGAGGTATGTGCGGATTTTTTGATTATTTGAAAACAGCGAGAGGTTTTTATTTAGAACGTCAGGGCGATAGTAGGTGCGGTTTTCGTAGAAATAAAAACAATTGCGATTATTGCGTTTAGCATACTCGATATCTTCTTCTGACGCGCCAAAATACGCGAGCGTGTTTAATTGGACTTCGCGAAATAAATCACGTAAAAATGAGTAAGTGAGCGGCGTGGTGATGCCGTGACAATATTCAGCAATCTTGGTGTTTTCGAGAATAATATGCGGTAAACTTTTGTCAATTGTATGATAAGCCGCAATCGGCTGACTTTGGAGAATAAATATATGATTATTTTTCACTGCGAATGATATTTCTTGCGCATATTGCGGCTTGAAACTTTTTTCAATTCCCTTTCCGATGCGCACGAGTCGGTGCAAGATTTCGTCGTTAATACGTACGGTAAGTTTGGAAGTGTCGGTACGTATTTCGCTGTTATTGCCAACTACGACATTGCTGGTGCTTTCTTTGTTGATTCCCAGTGTTGTCTCTATAAGAATTTCGTCTGGATTATTGTTGAGAGGATTTGTCGTGAAGATAGTGCCAGAAAAGTCGGCGTCAACCATTTTTTGAATAATTATTGGCATACTAATGTTGCGGTTGATAGTTTGCCGTTTTGCTCGTTCCGCCATGGCTTCCTTGGAGAAGCAAGCAAGATAACATTCTTTAATTCGTTCAAATAATTCTTGGTTTTGTCTGACGAAAATAAAATTAGCGCAAGGCATATTCTCTTCTGTTGCACTGGAGCGAATAGCTAAAACGTCTTTTGGACGAAAACGCTTGGTGAGCTCATGTTCAATTTTGCGCTTCGTTTCTTTAGTGAATTCGGTTTCTTTAATAATTTTGACGATATTTTGGCGATTTTTCTCGTCGTAATGATCAAGTGATTTATTGAATTCGGTACGGTGGTCAAGGATGAAGTCATTGAAGCAATCGGCGCCAAGCACAAACCAATCCGGAACATTGAAGCCGTGTGCAGCTAAGTTCGTAAGCTGATTGGCTTTATGACCAATCTGGGAGACGGAAGCCTTTTTGTTGCTGTCGTATATTATCATTGCGCTTATGTTTATTATATATCTATTAAGCAATTTCGTCCCCTCGCGCTATACTTGAAATATGGATTTAACGAATGATGAAGTGAAATACATTGAACGTAATGGCGTGGAGTTTTTAGAGTTTGCGGCTTTTGACGGTTATCGGGACAAAATTACGGCCGTTTTTGGGATTCGCGGAAAGAATGTGGCGGATTATGCCTTAAATACTCAGAGTGATGATTTGGACAAAATATGCAATGAGCTTGGAATCGATAAGGAGAAGTCGGCGTACAGAATTCGCCAGGTGCATGGCGACAAGAGTTTAGCTGTAAGCGGTGATGTAGACGAAGAAGCGGACGCCGTAATGACGGATGTCTGTGGTTGTGCGCTGATGATTCGCGTAGCTGACTGCATAGCTGTGATGATATACGATCCAGTAAAAAATGTGGTTGCTAATATTCATTCGGGTTGGCGTGGCACGCTACAGAGGATTGCGCCAAAAGCGGTGCTAAAAATGCAGGAAGCATATGGTTCGCGCCCGGAAGATTTAGTAGTAGTTCTTTGTCCTAGCATCGGTGCGGACCATTTTGAAGTAATGGACGACGTACGGGTACAGTTTGCGGCAGAGTTTGACGATAGTCATATTGATGATTGCGGCGATGGTCATTATTTAATTGATGCCGAAGCATATCTTGCAGATTCGTTGTCGGAGGTTGGTGTGCAGATGACAAGGATTCATCGTTCTGGTCTTTGTACAGTATGTCATAGGAACATGATTCATTCGTATCGCGGAAATGATGAAGACGAAAAGAAACTGCGTAACGTGGCGATTATTTGCCTAAAATAAGGTTTAACGACTATAATTAAATACAAGATGGACGACAACAAAAAGTTTCTGAAAATGTTACTTCCGGTTGTAATTATCGGTGTCGTGATGATTGTCTTTAGCACTATTTTTACGAATAGCATGGAAGCTTCAATCCATGACAAGAAAAATAACACCAAGAAGGAGCAGTCTACGGAAAAGAAAGAAGAAAAACCGGAGGATATTATTTCGTCTATTAAAATGCGAATTGGCGATGAGGAGTTTGTAGTAGAGGTAGATTCAGGTCCGGCTGGTCAAGAGTTTGCAAAAGCAACTCCATTTGAGGTTGACATGAAGGATTTGAATGGCAACGAAAAGTATTACACCGGTAAGGATAAGTTTGAAAATGTCAATGAAATTAGTGTCGGCTACATTGAAAGCGGCGATATTATGCTTTATGGCGACGATACGATTGTGATTTTCTACGATAATTTTAAAACGGAATATAAGTATACACGTCTAGGACGAGTGGATGAGAAAACGAGACTCATCGAAGCGCTTGGCCGTGGTGATGTTACAGTAATGTTTACCAAAAGTTAAGGAGGCAAAATGGGTAAAGTACTAGTTTGTTATTTCTCGCATGCGGGCGAGAATTATGGCATTGGTCAAGTTGACGTGGGAAGTACGGAGATTTTTGCAAAGCATATTATTGAAAAATTGAAGGCTGATGGTCGCGATGTTGATGAGTTTAAAATTATCCCAGTTGAAGCATACCCAGATAATTATGATGATTGTACTGTAAAGGCAAATGAAGAAAAAATGATGCAGGAGCGCCCAGAATATCAAGGTGACGTAGATTTGACGCCTTATGATACGATCTTCTTTGGTT
>JAEEGL011977888.1_pt1 | contig 12354 bp, 9 predicted proteins | sample 9134231 | NCBI WGS metagenome assembly JAEEGL01 (sample SAMN16246548, study PRJNA631951) | gut metagenome | biome: gut microbiome; feature: rumen; material: fiber-attached | host: Bos | place: Iran: Karaj | collected 2018-10 | reverse complement strand
TTTCTATCACTTGGTTTTCGGGGAAACAAAAAAGGACTCGATTCCAGTGTTTTCACATTTCGTGAAAACCACTAAAACCGAGTCCGAAACTTTGTGTACTATTTTTTGCCGAGAAAATCGATATTTGCCTGTATTTCGACCTTTAGAGGGGACTGAATCTGCCATTTTGAGAGTTCAAATCCTTACACATGGCTAAAACAGCCCAATGTCATCTATGAAAATCGAAGTAAATTTTTCGAGATTTGGGTAGCAAAAAAGCCCGATATTTCGGGCTTTTTGGGGCATGTCATCAATTTTGTTATGCCATCATGGTGAGACATGAGGGATTTGAACCCTCGACCCTACGCTTAAAAGGCGTATGCTCTACCGACTGAGCTAATGTCTCACATAACCCTTATATTATACCAATATAAGCGAATTTTGTCAAGCACATATTTCATTTTTCAAAAATGTTAAACATCATGGCTGCTTGCACGGTGAGTTTTAGTGCAGTTTGACGAATTTTCAGAATCCGGTTGACATATCGGGTTTGTTATGATATAATATTAAACGTTGCAGAAGTGCTTGTAGCTCAGCTGGATAGAGTGACTGGCTACGAACCAGTAGGTCGGGGGTTCGAATCCCTCCAGGCACGCCATTCAGCCCTTTCACCAGTGTGAAGGGGCTGAATTATTTTTATACGAGTCTTTCCCGAAAGGAACTATATGCGTTTTAATGAACTTGACCTCTCCCAGGAGCTCATCCGCGCGGTCGATGAGCTCGGGTTTGAGGAAATGACAGAAATACAGGAAAAAAGTATTCCCCTCCTGCTCGAGGGCAGAGATGTGATCGGAAGATCCAATACCGGTACCGGCAAAACTGCGGCATTCGGTATACCCGCGGTCGAGAGCATTACCGATCTCGACAGGGGCACCGTGAGGGTACTGGTGCTTTGTCCGACGCGCGAGCTCGCTTTGCAGGCAAACGAGGAAATGCGTAAATTCGCCAAATACAAGCAGGGTGTCAAGACCTCTGCGGTGTACGGCGGGGCAAGTATGGAAAAACAGATACATGAACTCAAGCGCGGCGCGAATATCGTTGTCGGTACGCCGGGGCGCGTTATGGATCATATCCGGCGAAAGACGCTGAAGCTCGGTGATCTTCGTACCGTTATCCTCGATGAGGCTGACGAGATGCTCAATATGGGCTTCCGCGAGGACATCGAGGAGATACTCACCAATGTCCCCGAGGACAGACAGACTGTTCTCTTTTCAGCGACTATGCCGCCGGAAATACTCGCGATAACCGAAAAATACCAGCGTGACCCGGTACAGGTCGCGATCAAGTCCTCGCAGCGGACGGTCGAGCTCATCGAGCAGTTCTACTTTGAGGTGGCGATGGGTCGCAAGACTGACGCTCTCAAGCTGCTGCTCGCGGCGTACTCCCCTGCCTCGGCTATGGTCTTCTGCAATACTAAGGTCATGGTAGATCAGCTCACTGAGGAGCTCGTTAAGGCGGGGTTCCGTGCGGCGGGTCTGCACGGTGATATGAAGCAGATTCAGCGCACTCAGGTCATGAACAGCTTCAAGAACAGGACAACAGCGATACTCATTGCAACTGACGTTGCGGCGCGAGGTATCGACGTCAGCGGTGTGGACGCGGTATTCAACTACGACCTTCCGCAGGACAACGAATATTACATCCACCGTATCGGCAGGACGGGTCGTGCGGGCAAGTCTGGTACGGCGTACACTCTTATCAGCGGAAGACGTCAGCTGTTCGAGCTGAAGGCTGTCGAAAAGTTCATTCACGCAGAAATACGCGAAATGCCCCTTCCTGACAAGGCTGATATACTCTCGCTCAAGAAAGAGGCTATGATACGCGATATTTCCTCCGCTGAGGCTGACCACATAGCTTACGATATCCTCGACAGGCTCGCTTCCGAGGGAGTTTCCGCTAAGGAGGCTGCTGCAAGGCTGCTCACTGCAAGGCTTCGCGCGGAGACAGCTTCCCTGCCGGAGCTCGATTCCGCAAGGCCGCTCAAAAAGGGGAAGCGTTCAGGTGCAAAGACTGTCAAGGTGGACATAAATATAGGCAGGAGCCACCGCATCGCGCCGAATTTCATTCTCGGGGCGCTCGTCGATGCGACGGGTATGTCCGGAAAAGACTTCGGCAAGATAGATATTTTCGACGAGCATACGACAGTTGAGATACCGGAGGCTGAAAAGGAGTACATTCTCGAATCGGCTAATCCGATGAAGATAAACGGGCATAAGGTCGAGGTGAAGCTCTGGAACGGCGTTTCCTACAAGGACAAGCCGCAGAGACGTCCCGAAAGAAACCTCCCTGACCGACGCAGGAGAGCCTACGGCGACAGGAAGAAGTCAGAGGTGTTCTCTGATTATATCCCCGACCGCAAGAAGCGTTCAAAAAAACGGCACTGAGAGGTGAGATTCTATGAGTCAGAAGAAAAAGGGCAATGCCAATGACAAATCTATTTGGCTGAGGATAGGCGTTCTCGCGCTCGCGGCGATAATGTTCATCGGCTACATAATCATGGCTTTCATCTGAGATATGACTGCTGTACGGAGCTTCGGCTCCGTATTTTTTTGCCCGTCCGCCGGAAACGACATATTCTGCGCCCCTTTTGCATTATAATTACTATAGACAAGGAGGCGGGATATGCTGACGATATATGTTGACGTGCTCATCGTGCTCAATCTCTATGTGAGCTTTTTCCTGCTGAAAATAACTGCCAAGCTCATGCATTTTCCTGCGCGGACAGGTCGAACGCTGCTCGCAGCTCTTTATGCGAGCTTGTATTCCCTGCTGATACTCGCGCCGGAGATACCGGCTGTCCCGCTGAACCTCATCAAGCTCGCGTCGTCGATGAGCGTTATCCTCGTGTGCTTCGGAAAGAACGGCTGGAGAAGACTCATCATCGGGACAGGGACCTTCTATGCAGCGAACCTTGCTCTCGCGGGGGCTGTGTTCGCTGTGTATTCGTCGTTTTCGCCCGAAAGCGTTCACATTGCCAACGGGTGCTTTTACGTTGATTTTTCGCTGCTCGTGCTCATCATCACGACTGCGGCGCTGTACGGTGCCGTATGTGCAGTCAGGTATTTTCTCGACCGGGGTGACACGGACTGCGGCGTGTATGAGGTCGTCATACGGCGCGGGAGGGATGTCACGGTGCTGAACGGGCTCGCGGACACCGGAAACTGTCTCGTTGACCATTTCACAGGGGCGCCTGTTATCCTGTGCAGCGGGAAAAAACTCGGTGTGGAGGCAAGCGTCTCCGACCTGCCGAAGGGATTCAGGCTGCTGCCGTGTACGACTGTGACCGAGGACGGTCTGATCCCTGTGTTCCGTCCTGACGAGGTCGTGATACGAAGCAGGATGACCGGCAGGAGAAAATGCGTGGAGGCTATGGTCGGGCTCGGGAATAGCGGCGAGGAGGCTGTTTTCAACCCGAAGCTGCTCAGAATATGATCTAAGGAGGAATATAATGAAACTGCTGAAAATACTCTTCAAAAAGATCCGTGCGCTGCTGCCGGGCGGCGTATACTATATTAACGGGTCGGATACGCTCCCGCCGCCTCTCTCGCGTCAGGAGGAGGAGGCTGTGTTCGTCAGGCTCGTCGATAACGATCATCAGGCCCGGAATACGCTCATCGTACATAATCTGCGTCTCGTCGTGTATATCGCGAGGAAGTTCGAGTCTACGGGGATAGGTCTGGAGGACCTTGTGTCTATAGGTACTATCGGGCTTATAAAGGCGGTCAATACTTTCTGTCCGACAAAGAATATCAAGCTCGCGACCTATGCTTCGCGGTGCATAGAGAACGAGATACTAATGTTCCTGCGGAAATCCTCGCAGTACCGCAACGATCTCTCGATCGACGAGCCGCTAAACATCGACTACGACGGAAATGAGCTCCTGCTCTCTGACGTTCTCGGCACTGAAGACGATATCGTCAACAAGGGCATTGAGACCGAGGCGGAGCGCGAGATACTGCGGGGTGCGGTCTCGGAGCTGTGTCAGCGGGAGCGCGAGATCATGGAGATGAGGTTCGGGCTCATCGACGGAAAGGAAAAGACTCAGAAGGAGGTCGCCGAGCAGATAGGCATTTCTCAGTCCTATATCTCGAGGCTCGAAAAAAAGATAATAAAAAAGCTCAGGGTACGGCTCGAAAGCCTTACCTGAGCCCGGGCTGCCGCTGCTCGGCAGCCTTTTTTCTGTTTCAGTACCTAACTAACGTTTAAATTCGGATATTTTGACGATTTTTTATGCCGCTATTGAAAATCCTGACAGAAAATGCTATAATATATCATGTATAACTATTTTTCGTGTTAGGAGCCTTGGTATGAAGAAATGGACTGTCGGGATGCCGGACAGAAGCGTCGTTAACAAGCTGATGATAAACTGCGGGACTACCTCCCTGACGGCGTCGGTACTCGCTTCGAAGGACTATACTTCGCCTGATGAAGTCGTGGAGAAGCTCAGCGTGCAGGAGTTCTCGGATCCGTTTCTCATCAGGGATATGAAGCTCGCGGCGGACGCGGTAAACGAGGCTATCGAGAATGAGAGCCGTATCTGCGTCTACGGTGACTATGACTGCGACGGAATCATGGCGGCGGTCATGCTGTACTCTTATCTGCTCGAAGCCGGCGCGGACGTCGAGTACTATATCCCTGAGCGCTCCGAGGGGTACGGTCTCAACAGGGAGGCTGTCAGGAGGATAGCCGACAACGGGATAGACCTCATCATAACCGTCGATAACGGTATTTCCGCCATTGACGAGGCTGAATACATCTACGAGCTCGGAATGAAGCTCGTCGTCACTGACCACCACCAGCAGGGTGAGGAGCTCCCGCGGGCGGAGGCTGTCGTTGACCCGCACAGGCACGACGATACCTCCCCTTTCAAGCTGATGTGCGGCGCGGGGATAGTCCTCAAGCTCATCGCGGCGCTCGACGGGGGCGACTACACTATGGCGGTCGAGCAGTTCGCTGACCTTGCCGCTATCGCAACTGTCGCGGATGTTGTTCCTCTGGTCGGCGAGAACAGACTGCTCGTTTCGTGCGGTTTGCAGCTTATCGACCACACTGACCGTCCGGCGCTCATAGCGCTCAAGGAGGTCAGTATGCTCGCTGATAAACCCATTGATACGAGGTCTATCGGCTTCGGGCTCGCGCCGAGGATCAACGCTTCCGGGCGGTTCGGCTCCCCTGCTACCGCTGCGGAGCTGTTCCTCTGTGAGGATTACGATGAAGCTATCGTCACTGCGCAGGAGCTCGATACCCTCAATAATCTGCGGAAGGGCGAGGAGAACACTATCCTCACCGAGATCTACGGGAAGATCGAAGACGACCCGCAGCTCGTCCGGGGAAGAGTCATTTTCCTGTGCGGAGAGGGCTGGCACCACGGCGTCATCGGTATCGTCGCAGCAAGGATAATGGAGCAGTTCGGGAAGCCGACTTTCATCGCGTCCGAGGAGAATGGCGAGATACGCGGTTCGGCAAGGTCGTTCGGGGATTTCTCGGTATTCGCTGCACTGACTGCTGCTTCTGAGGTGCTGGAGAAGTTCGGAGGGCACCCCGGTGCGGGCGGCTTCACGATAAAGAACGGCCTTGCTGGGGAGTTCCGTGAACTGCTTGAGGCTTACGCCATGAAGGAGCACAGAGTCATGCCTGTGGCGGCGCTCAGCGCTGAGTGCAGAGTAACGCCGATGGAGCTCACTCCTAACATGATCGACAGTCTGAGCGTGCTTGAGCCATACGGCACCGGCAACGAAAAGCCCCTGTTCTACCTCGAAGAGGCTAAGATACTCTCTATCATGCCGGTTTCCGGCAACAAGCACACGAAGATACGCTTCCACCTGACCTCGAGCGACTATGAGGGTATGCTGTTCTGGACGCCGACGACGTCGCTGTGCTTCAAGGTGGGGGATGTCTGTGATATAATGGCGAATCTGAGCGTCAACCGGTTCAGGAATGCCGTCAATTCGGAGGTCATCATCGCGGATATACGTCCGCACGGGTTCCAGCAGAGCAGGTACTTCGCGGCAAAGGCTGCATTTGAGGCTTTCATGCGCGGTGAGGAGCTGCCTGAGAATTACTACCCGAGTATGTACCCTGAGAGGGCGGACGTTGTGAACATCTACAAGGCGATACCCGAGGGCGGTGTCGCGGCTGATACGTTGTACATACGGCTCATGATGAGCGGTATAAATTTCTGTAAATTCTGTGTTTCCGTGGAGGCTCTGCGCCAGCTCGGGCTGGTGAGGGTCGATCCGGCAAATTCTAAAATAGAGCGGGTGAAGGTCTCGCAGAAGGCTGACCTTTCGTCCGCACCCGTGCTCGTCTCACTGAGGGCGAAGCTCGGAAAGGAGTGATATCATGAACAACGAGAATAATCCCACCGGTTTCAATGAGGTCGGCGTTCCGATACCGGACACCGCCAATGCCTCGGAGACGGCTGAGTACCTGAAGGATATCCCTGATTACGACGATAATTTCACTATCGAAATGATAATCCAGAAGATACTCACCGACGACAAGCAGTACGACCTGAGCAAGATAATCACCGCTTATGAGTTCGCGGCTAAGGCTCACGAGGGTCAGAAGAGATCGTCCGGACAGGCTTACATCATCCACCCGCTCGCTGTCGCTTATATCCTCCTGGAGCTCGGTATGGACACCGATACTATCTGTGCGGCGCTCCTGCACGACGTTGTGGAGGATACTCCCGCGACCCTCGATGACCTCAAAAAAAGGTTCGGGCAGGACGTGGCGATGCTCGTGGACGGCGTAACGAAGCTGGGCAAAATGCCTATTTTTTCGCGTGAGGAGATGCAGGCTGAGAACATCCGCAAGATACTGCTCGCGATGTCGCAGGATATAAGAGTAATGATAATCAAGCTCTGCGACCGCCTGCACAATATGCGCACACTCAAATACCGTCCTATCGAGAAGCAGCGTGCTACCGCGCTTGAGACCATGAACATCTATGCTCCTATCGCACACCGCCTCGGTATACAGGCCATCAAGGAGGAGCTGCAGGATCTGTCGTTCCACTACCTCGACCCGTATGCGTACTCCGAGATCGAGCATATCCTCGAGAACAAAAAGGAGGAGCGTGAGGCGTTCATAGAGTCGATCAAGAAGCGTATAGTTCAGCGCTTCAATGCTGAGGAATTCGTCGAGCCGCCGCAGGTGGACGGGCGCGTAAAGAGTATCTACAGCATTTACAGGAAGATCTTCCTTAACCATAAGAACATCGACGAGATATATGACAAATACGCTGTCCGTATCATCGTTACGACCGTGGCGGAATGCTACAACGCGCTCGGTCTGATACATGATATGTTCCGTCCGCTGCCTAACCGCTTCAAGGACTATATCTCCACGCCTAAAGCCAATATGTATCAGTCCCTGCACACGACCGTGCTCGGCAAAGAGGGTATCCCCTTTGAAGTTCAGATACGCACATGGGATATGCACGAGACCGCTGAATACGGTATCGCCGCGCACTGGAAGTACAAGGAAGGCATTCAGGGCAGGGACAAGATGGAACAGCGTCTGGCGTGGGTGCGTCAGGTCATCGAGGCTCAGCAGACCTCAGACGACGTCGAGGAGATTGTGCGCATAATCAAGACCGACCTCGCACCCGAGGATATCGTCGTTATGACGCCTAAGGGTATGTCTGTCGCGCTGCCTATCGATTCGACCGTCATCGACTTCGCTTATCGCATACACACGCAGATAGGTCACAAGACCGTCGGGGCGAAGGTGGACGGGAAGATAGTCCCGCTCGATTACAAGCTCCAGACGGGGCAGATATGCGAGATAATCACCAGCAAGGACCCTGCTAAGGGTCCCAACCGTGCGTGGCTCAATATCGTGCAGACCAACGAGGCGCGATCCAAGATACGCTCGTGGTTCAAGAAGGAGCGGCGTGAGGAGAATATCGTCGAGGGCAAGGCTGAGCTGGAGCATGAGTTCAAAAAGAACCACATCTACCTCAATGAATCTGAGTACAATGACTTCCTCTCCGACGATTTCAAGCGTCATAACTGCGAGACGCTCGATGATTTCTATGCCTCTATCGGCTACGGCGGAATCCCGCTCTCCAAGATAATCCCCCGACTCAAGGACAAGTATCAGGCTATGCACAAGGAGGACTCCGTGCCCGCTTCGATACCGCTCGTGCAGCCCAAGATAACCGGTAAGGGCAGCATTGTCCTCGATAAGATAGACGACGTTGTCGTGAAGTTCGCGCAGTGTTGCAATCCCCTACCCGGCGACGATATCGTTGGCTTTATAACCCGCGGGCACGGTATATCCGTTCACACTGTCAACTGCACGAACTACAAGGCTGTGCTCCAGCGCAACGACCCGGAGGAAATGGCACGCTGGTGCGATATACAGTGGTCCGAGAACAGCAATTCACAATTGCAGACGAGCTTTGAGGTCACTGCGGTCGATCGCGTGGGGCTGGTATACGACATCTCGGCGGTGCTGCTCGAGGCAAGAGTGCCGATAGTGCATTCGGCTTCGAGGATACTCAAGAACGGCAACGCGATCTTTGAGAGCACTATCGTCATCTCAAGCACCGAGCAGCTCAAGAACCTCTTCGAGAAGCTGCGCAGGATAAAGGGCGTCATCACTGTCGAGCGCTCATCGATTTGAGGAGGCAGCTATGAAGATACACACTTTGCAGCTCGGTGAGCTGCGTGCGAACTGCTACCTTGCAGAGACTGCTCCGGGACGCTGCGTCGCGGTGGACATCGGCGGGCAGGGTCGGCTGCTGCTCGAGTATATGACCATGAAGGGTCTGCACCTGTCAAAAATACTGCTCACGCACGGGCACTATGACCACTTCGGCGGCGTCGAGGAGGTCCGCAAGGCTACCGGGGCGGAGGTCTATATCCATGCGGCAGACGCAATGATGCTCGAGAGCGAGGTGTATTCCCTGCACGGCTCTATCTCCATTATGCCGTTCACCCCTGTGACGGATTACACTGCTGTTTACGGCGACTGCTACATCAACGACGGGGACTGTGAGTTCAGAGTCATCCACACTCCCGGGCACTCGAAGGGCAGCGTCTGCTATACCTGCGGGGACGTGATGTTCTCGGGGGATACGCTGTTCTGCTGCTCTGTGGGCAGGACAGATTTCCCGGGAAGCAACCCGCTAGATATGGTCAATTCCCTGAGACGGCTCTATGAGCTTGACGGCGATTATAAGGTCTATCCGGGGCATAATGACCGCACTGAGCTCTCCTACGAGCGGCAGGCTAATCCCTATATGAAAAGATTCAGAGGATAAATATGAATGATAACAATAAAATGCCGGTCATTCTGATCGGCAATTCTTTTAAGTACGAGGTCGAAGCGACGCTCAAGATGTTCTTTCAAGGAGAGCGGTTTGCGTTCTCCGAGGGCGCGGATGATGTTTGCTGGGAGGACTACGTTATAGCTCGTACCGCTGAGGAGAACGGCTCCACACAGATAAGTGCGGAGGTATCGCTCGGAGGAGTAAAAAAAACGCTGGCGGACGTACTCCCCTGTACTGTTGAGAGTGACAAGGGAAAGGTCGAGCATGAGCTGTGCCGTCTGCTGTTCCATATCCTGCGCGAGATGACTGGCATTGCTCCGCCGTGGGGTCTCATGACGGGGATACGTCCCGTGAAGAAGGTCACAGAGCTTATGGCGCAGGGGCTGGATAAAGATGAGATTGAAAGGCGGCTGACGGAAAAGTATGAGCTCACGCCGAAAAAGTTCAGGCTCGCATATGAGACGGCGGTTAATCAGCTGCCTATCCTCGACAAGATAGACAGCAGGGCGGTCAGTCTTTATGTGTCTATCCCCTTCTGTCCGACGAGGTGCAGCTACTGCTCGTTCGTGTCGCACTCGATGGATTCCGCTATCAAGCTCATGCCGGAGTACGTCGATGCGCTGTGCAGGGAGCTCGTGATAACAGGCAATATCGTCCGCGAAACAGGGACAAAGATCGACACTATCTACTTCGGCGGCGGCACGCCTACGTCTATCTCCGCGGAACATATCCGCAGGATAATGGAATGCGTGCAGGAGAATTTTGACCTCGGGAGCGTTCGTGAGTACAGCTTCGAGGCGGGACGTCCCGATACTATCACTGAGGAGAAGCTCCGCGTGATAAAGGAGCTCGGTGCACAGAGGATATCCGTCAATCCGCAGACGCTCAACGATGATGTGCTGCGGGTCATCGGCAGAAGGCACTCCGGCGAGGACGCGATAAGGGCGTTCGAGCTGGCAAGGAAGGTCGGGTTCACGAATATAAACACTGACCTTATCGCGGGTCTGCCGACGGAGTCGCCGGAGAGCTTCCGGCATACCCTCGACACGATGATCGGACTCGACCCGGAGAGCATTACCGTTCACACGCTGACGATAAAGCGTGCGGCTGACCTCTACCGCGACGAGGCAGGACGTCAGCAGAGCCCGGCTGCGGAAATGGTGGAATACAGCGTGGAAAAGCTGATAAGCAGCGGGTATCTGCCGTATTATATGTACCGGCAGAAAAATACGCTCGATAACCTCGAGAACGTCGGGTACGCGAAAAAAGGCTTCGAGAGCTGCTACAATATCTTCATCATGGATGAGACCCAGACTATCCTCGGGGCGGGTTGTGCGGCTTCGACGAAGCTCGTCTACCCCGGGGGAAGACTCGAAAGGATACACAATTACAAGTTCCCGTATGAGTACATCAAGCAGTTCGATAAGCTAATGGAAAAGAAAGCGGAGGTAGTGGAATGCCTGAAAAAAATCAACTGTACACCGCTGAGATAACGGGCATAACGTCCGAGGGGAGCGGCATTTGCAGGATCGACGATATGGCTGTTTTCGTGCCTGATACGGCTGTCGGGGACGTCGCTGAGATCAAGGTGGTAAAGGTGCTGAAAAGCTACGGCTACGGTATCGTCAGCCGTATCATAACGCCATCGCCTGACAGGATAACGGTCGATTGCGGGGTCTATAAAAAATGCGGCGGGTGCGTTTTCAGGCACATCTCGTATGAGGCGGAATGCCGGATCAAGGACGGTATCGTAAGAGACGCTTTTGAACGTATCGGGCACCTGACTTCCAAGGAGACACTGCCTATTTTCGGGTCGGAGGAGACAGATGGCTACCGCAACAAAGCGCAGTATCCCTACGCCGACTTCAATTATCCAGATAATAATGTCTTCCCGGAATTCGGGTTCTATGCGCCGCGATCGCACAGGCTCGTTCCGGTCATGTACTGTAATTTGCAGCCGGGCGTTTTCGGGAGTATTCTCAGGCTTTGCAGCGAGGAGCTCGGTACGGGTGAGTTTCGCTGCATTACGCCCTATAATGAGGAGTCCGGCAGCGGAGTGCTGCGGCACGTCTACATAAGGCAGGGCTATCACAGCAAAGAAATTATGGTGTGCTTCGTCGTCGCGAAGGATTCGCCGAAGATTCGCGGGGCGCTTTCCGGTCTCGGTGCTAAAATAGTCAGGGATATACCCTCTGTTTGCTCGGTCATGCTGAATATCAACCCGCAGAAGACCAATGTTATCCTCGGCAGGGAGACTGTCTGTCTGCTCGGCAAGCCGGTCATCGCGGACGTTCTCTGCTGGGTGCCAGTCAGACTCAGTCCGCAGAGCTTCTATCAGGTCAACACTGCACAGGCGGAGCGCCTTTTTGCCGAGGCTAAGCGGCTCGCGGCTCCTCAGAAGAACGAGCTGCTTCTCGATCTTTACTGCGGAGCTGGTGCTATAGGTCTTTCAATGGCGGATTCAGTGGGGAAGGTCATTGGTGTGGAGGTAGTCCCGCAAGCAATAGAGGACGCAAAGGCTAACGCGGAGCGTGCTGGTATCACGAATGCTGAATTCTTCGCAGGGGACGCCGGCGAGATAGCGGCGAGGTTCGCTGCGGACGGTACTAAGCCTGACATCATCGTGCTCGACCCGCCGCGCAAGGGGTGCGACGTAAAGACGCTCGATGCGTGTATTGAGATGTCGCCATCACGGATAGTCATGATTTCCTGCAACCCCTCGACTGCTGCCCGTGACGCAGCTTACCTCTGCGGAAAGGGATATTCGCTCGATGTTCTGCGTCCTGTGGATATGTTCCCGAGGACGAGGCACGTTGAGTGCGTGGTGTTGATGTCACGGCAGAAAACATAAAATGCCGATTTATCGCGGATAATTGGCATTTTGTAGTTCGGTAAACAACCAAAATAAGCACTCATTTTCTGTATGCGGGAACACGTAATATCACCTAAAGAGATACAGACAGCATTTCGGCGCACTCGCGATATAAACAGTCTTTTTAAGCACTCGATTTTTTGTGCTTAAAACTGCTGTT
>JAEEGL011517619.1_pt1 | contig 12354 bp, 9 predicted proteins | sample 9134231 | NCBI WGS metagenome assembly JAEEGL01 (sample SAMN16246548, study PRJNA631951) | gut metagenome | biome: gut microbiome; feature: rumen; material: fiber-attached | host: Bos | place: Iran: Karaj | collected 2018-10 | reverse complement strand
AAGATCTGACAATTGATGATTTTTCTAAATCAGACTTACATGTTAGAGCCACTTGTTTCTCGTTGATGCAAATAGGTGAACAGCTAACAAAATTAGAATCCTTGTTCGCTAAAGATTATCCAAATATCCCTTGGAAAGAAGCGATAAAACTGAGAACGTTAATAGTACACGTCTACAATAAAGTAGATACTGAAGAAATCTTCAAAATCGCCAAAAACGATTTAGGGAATCTCAGAGACGCTATTGCCACTATCAAGATTTAAACTCAAGTAAAAGAAAAGTTGACTAGCAGCACCACTAGTCAACTTTCTTTTTTTATTCTTATTTCTTCTCTTTCCTATTTGCGAGTTCCTCGTTAATTAATCTCTTTAAGATCTTTAAATCTTTATCAGTGAGATTAACATCTCTATTGAGCATTCCACCATAAGTTAATTTCTTATAGATAAAATCAAAATAATTATCGTAAGCCTCAACTTCGTCTCTTTTTACCACTACTGGTTTCGGTGTCGGTGCTCTCTTAGCTTCTTTTTCTTCGATATATTTTTTAACCGCAGGAACTAGTTCTAAAAGATTAAATTCATAATCCATCATAATCATCGGATCAAAATAAGATAAAGTTTCATTAATTACTTCTGGATAAATACCAATGATATGAGAAAGTCTTTCAGAAGTAATATATTTAGCCTTCGGTAATTTTGCCATGGCTTGTAAATATTTCTTTAAATCTTTAACATTTGGTTCTTTCATATATGTCGACTCCTGCTTTATTTATTATATAACCAAATAAACGAAAAAGAAAAACGCAGGATAATTAGTCCTACGTTAGATGCTATTTGGTGATCCCCAAGGGATTCGAACCTTTGACCCGCTGATTAAGAGTCAGCTGCTCTACCAACTGAGCTAGGGGACCAATTAACGCTAAATAATAATATATTAAAGACTTAAATATTTCAATATTGTAATTCTCAAAATAACAAGTGATGAAAATAGGCATTTTAAGGCTCTTTTATCAGAAAAACGATAACTAATTCATTTAAACAATAAAAATGCTTAGAAAATAGAAATAATCGCATTAAAACATAAAACATAATAAAAGGGCATCCCGAGGGACACCCTTATATCAATTCATTAATCAGAATTAGAATAATGCAATGTTGTCGAACACTAAGGCGTTGGCAGAACCATTCCAGTTAGAAATGTTGAAATTGTACATACCATAGTTGAAGCCCATACGGCAGTATGTCCAACCATTTGCCTTTGCGGTCATTTGGCCGATTTCAGCAGCACCCGCTAAACCAGTTTGTTGATAAACCCATGTTCTTAAAGCGATATCGGTATCGGAAGAGTTATAAATCCAGAAACCGATATTTTTGAATGTGGTTTTTTCCGCAAAGTCAGCTTTTAAAGATAAACCGACAGCATTACCACTTCCAGAATATGGTCTAACACTCATAGCGCCAGTACCAGCAACAAAGTTTGTGGTATCACTAACAATTCTATCGGTGTGGTCTGCGTTGTTATCAACGGTCCAGCTAGAAGCACCATTGGCTCTATAACGACGGATGAATTGTTCGCGTAATTCATCAGTTGTGCCATCTAAGTTCCAGAATTTAGCAGCACCATTAAGGGTGATTTCACCATTATTCTTAATCATAGCAGCGGCTGTGCCAGTAACTGTAACTTCTTTTAAAGCATTGTTTGCTTCATCAAATTTAGCAGTAACTGTACCTAAAGTGGCATCAGTGATTGTGACGACACCTGTAGTTTTATCAAAAGCATAGGTAGTTGTAATTTTGGCTAAATCACCAACTTCTAAGAATGCTTTTTCGTTTGCTAAAGCGAGTGTGACGAAGATGTTGCTATCATCTGCTGCTGTTGCATAACCAGAGAAATTACCAACTGGTTGTGCGACTTCTTGTTCTTCGGCTTCCACTAAGTTGATTTCGATGGAATAGAAAGCTTGGGCATAGTTTGAAGTATTACCAATATAGAATGAGGCACCATTGATGTTATAAGTGTTGAGAACACTCTTATTCAAACCACTGGATGCTGAATCGCCAGTCTTGGCAATTTCTGCACCACCTTCAGCGGCATAAACTTTTGCGTTTTGATATTGATAGAAGTCTAAAACTAATGTAGAGATTTGATATCCTTCAGGAAGGCTAACAACCTTGAGATAGCCATTGGTTTTAGCAACACCGATTTCATCGTAGTTGCCATAATCGAAACAGCCAGCGGACCATTCGAGAACGATGTTACCAGCGAGGACTTCGTATGTAACTTGTTTGGCAGCGGTTAATGTGGTTGTGCCAACACCAGAGTTAGCTTTTGTAATTTTAAGAGTATTGGTTAATTCTGGTTCGACTGGTGTATCTCCACCAACAGCGGTAATAACACCAGTACCTTGTTTTGTACCTTGATAGTCAGCACGGATCATCTTTAAGGTGATGGTTGTACCAACTGTAAGATCTTTTGTGGTTTCATTGGTTAAGAAGTCTTGTGGATTTGTGAAGATATAAGAAGCACCATAGACATCCCATGCTAACGCAGTAGCTGTTGCGGTTGTACCATACATGACTAAGTCATTGGTACCATCAGTAATGGTCATGTTGCCATATTTATCTTTTGTATCGCCAGTCTTGAAAGCTTTGATTTGAGCAGTGACGCTATAAGCGACTGTCTTAACATTTTCAGCAGCGAGGAATTCTGCTAATGTTTTGGTTTCCACTGCTGGTTCTGGGTGTTCAACCCATTCAGAGCCTTCTTCGAGAACTGTGATGTCGGCAGCAGCAAGAGCTAAACCATTTTCGACTTGGCCATGGTAGTTCTTAAGAGTCATCTTCACAGTAACTTTAGCGTGTCTTAATAATTTGTCAGCATAATCAGGTGCGGTAGCACTATAGAGTTCTAATAATTTTTTATCATCAGAAGTGCTAGCGGTCTTACTATCAGCCATGAAGAAGTTGTTTCCACCTTTCTTCACAACATAACCGGTAACAAGATAGTAATCCCAGGATTGAGCTCCATCTTCTAAAGCTTTACCAGCAGTGAGGGCTTCAGCAACTGTCGCGGCGATTTCTTGTCTTGGTTGTGGTTTGTTACCTGTACAGCTAACAAATGTGGAACCAGTAAATTCAGCTTGGTTGCCACTTGCATAGTAAGTGATTGGGCCATAAGCAATGGCTTCGCCACCCACCCAGACATCATCATCGGTGAGGTATCTTTCTTCACCAGTGCCTGTGGCTTTGTAACATTTGTAAACTTCAAATTTTTCAGTTTGACCTTCGGCAGGTTCTAAGAACCAGCTAACAGCACCATCGTTTCTTTCACCTGGTGCGTGATAGAAGGAAGCGATTTTACCTTTGACATATAAAGCAGGTGTATCGCCATTGTCTTTGGCCCATTTGCCAACTTTGACAGCGTCTTCGTTATCAAACGGATCTTCGGCAGTACCTTCGTGTTGTGTACCATAGATTTCTTTGTTGGTACGCTTTGCCGCAACTGTGATTTCAACTGTGTCTGAAGATTCACCTGATGCGACTGTGATTGTTGCTGTACCTTGTTCAACAGCATTGATCATTTGACCACTAACAGAAATAACTTCGTTATTACTAGAAGTGATGGTAATTGTTCCAGCACGAATTAGTTCAGCGATATTGGCTCTTGGTTCAGTTGAAATTTCAACTTTACGGCCAGCTTCGCCAGCAAACCATTCGGCTTGCAATGCTTGTTTATTGCTAATAGTGACAACATAAGTCTGTGCTTCTGAACTACTTTCAGATTGAGATTCAGATTGAGATTCACTTGTTTGGCTTTCTGGTTCAACAGGTGAACTTGACTCTTTCTTAGTGTTACAAGCAGGTAAGACTAATGCCATACCTAATAGCAATGCAGCAACTGATGTAATTGTTCTTTTTTTCATTTGTTTTCTCCTTTCGAAAATAGAAATTAGAACAAGTTGTGCTATTGCACAAAAGTTTTGTTATTTATATCCTTTAATAACTTGGTATAGATCACTTTACGCTTCAGTCCGAAAGCGGTAAAGAGAACACCGAGTACTAAAAGTATAACCGAGATAATTGCGAGAACTAGGAAAACCCAGAACTCAGGTGAAGAGACGGTAATTCTAAATTGATTATCGGCTTTTCGAGAAAGTAATAAGAAGACAATAGAGGTAATTAATAGAATAATACCAATAGAGATATTGCTCATGCCTCTAGCAAAGCTATTTCTACCACGTTGTAATTCCGCGTGGCACGCTCTTGCGAGAGATTTTTTGTCTTCTTCGGAGGCATTATAATGAACGAGATGACCACATCTTGGACAAACGAAATTAACTTCGGCATCCATGTCTAGGCCGACATTCTTTTCAAAATCGATTTGTTTCTCTTCGATTTTATTTTCTTTAAGTTTATTTCCACAGTGATAACAAAACATCATTGTTGACCTCCTTAAATATTATTAGGCTTGTTCAGGAACCCATTCTAAGCCGGTGGCATCATTGAAGACGATTTGATAAGAAATTTTACCACTTTGAGCTTGATGATATGTATAAATACCTGATAAGAGGAATTTCTTACCGACAAATTGTTCTTCAGTGTTCCAATATTCAAATTTCTTTTCTGGATCACCAGCATATGGGAAAGTGATATAAGCAGAGAATTTACAACCGGTAAATCCTAAGGTGATTTCATCACCTTTTGTATTGATGTAGAAATCGTTACATGTCACAGCGTCAGTAACTTTGACAGCGCAGTTCAAACATTCAAAATCACCACTATTAGCGATTTGGCTAAGTCTGGTTGATGTGTATTCTAAAACATGAAGTTGTTGATCGTCAGTATTTTCATCAGCGGTCAATAATATCTTACAGTCATCATCTTTAGCTTCGCTAGCGACGATGGGGAAGTGTCCTTCCGCACCAGTTAATTGGAAACCGAAGTTTTCACTATAAACAGCAAATACACATAATTCGATGAATGTATTTATCTTTCTATATTTGGATGGGACAGAAGACATGCCACAGAAAACATTGATAGAGGCATATTCACCGCCTTCAATTCCTTGACCTTCACCACGGATGGCTTCACTATCTTCTTCATCAAAATGACTTTGTAAATACATCGTGCCATTAGAATATCCAGCAACTGTGCCACGAACTCTCACTTTTTTACCATCGAGTTCAGATTGATAAGTTGGATCTTTAATATAATTTTCAGTCGCAACTTTTAAATCTAGCAAACTAATATCCTTATAACCCGTCGGGTCATAAAGTGGATCAGGTTCATCACCAAACATATTCAGTTTGTATTTTTTAGCCTGTGTCTCTGCGGCGTAAAAAGTTTCAGCATATTGAGGCATATCAGTGACGTTTTTCACCCATGAATAACCTTCTTGGACAAGAGCTAAATTAAGAAGATATAATTCATCATAATTAGCATTCTTTTTCTCTTCATTAATCCAAATTAATGAAACAAATCTTTCACCTGTAGAGTCATATTGTGGGACACCATAATCATCTTGTGCAGAAGAAACGACGATTGTGCCGTGCTCCGCTGCTGCCTTCAATTTTTCTTTATTAAAATTACTTGCAGGTTTGCCCCAAGGTTGAATACGACCTGTAGATTCTGGTGTATCAACACCATAATATCTTGATTTAATAGCCAATCTACTTGTGGTAGTCACTACTGGATTAAAGTGAGCGGTATCACCATCGATAGCGGTTTTTAAAGTCACTTCACCGATACCATCTTTGTAGAAATCTCTATTTTTATAATCTAATTCGAGTTTAACCGTACCATCATGAACATAATCGACCCAGTTTTCATCACCTCTTTGAGGTTTTGCTTCGCTAGAGCCTTGTTCGCTTTGTTCAGGTTGAGAATTACTAGAGTTTTCCTTTTTGGTATTACAACCAGTTAGGACCCCTAATGACATTAGGGCGATAAGCGCAATAATAGTTTTGTTAGTTTTGGCCATATAAAGACCTCCTATTTAATATCTTTCTTTGCGTTATTAATCGCTAATGCAAAGGCATCATCGATAGAACTCTTATTGGTTAAAACACTAGTTACTAAGGCACCGACTTCATTTCTTAAAGTAGCACTGCCTGGGAAAACGGCGGAATTGTAATATCTGCCATTAACATCGTTTTGGGTGACCAAAGCGGCTTCCGCGTAATATTCACCTTCTTCGATGAAGTCACTATATGTTTCGGTTGTATAGCAAGATGTTCTCACTGGAGAATATCCTTCAGAACCGGTAACGCATAAGGAAACGTTAACTTGTTTGCTGGTTAAATATTTAATTAATTTCCAAGCATATTTTAAGGCAGCTTCGTTTTCGGAATCACTTAATGATGGATTCTTGAACATAGCCACACTTGGGCCTTGGGAAATATAGCCGACTTGACCATCTGCGCCACCCATAGTTGGGACTTTAGCAAATGCGGGTTCAAATAAACCGGCATCAGGGATTGTATAGCCTGTGCCACCAGTAGAACCGATGGAGAAGATTGTCTTAACTTCTTTGAAGTTATTGCTAGCATATGTACCTTCTGCACCTTTAGTAGTCAATAAATGAGCATCACGTGCATCTTTTAATTTTTGCACAACTGCTTTTGCTTTGGTAAGTTCGCTTGCTTCTTCAAAATCAATTCTGCCTTTGCCGTCTTCGCCGATGGATGAATAGGCAATTTTATTTTGATAGAGTTCAGTGATAAATAAGTTGGAATCACTATCGTAATAAATAGGATATTCTAATTGGGTAGAAATTTCCGATTTATGATCATAAGCTGCTTGGGCGATATTGATTAATTGATCCCAAGTAATAGTTCTCATGAATTCTTTAACACGATCAACCGCCACATCAGGATAAGCATATCTCATCGCGGTTTTCACAGCATCGAGGTTATAACACATAATTTCTGTTGATTTCATCAATGGAATCAAATATGTGCCTTGTCTTTGTAAGGAACGACCTTCATCCATATAGCTTTGAATCATGTCGCTTTCACCTAAGGTGTCGCCTAAATAGCTATCTGTGCCAAATGTGAGATTAGAATCGTTTAAGAATTTGTCATAATTGACAACATATTTGCCTTCTTGGCCATTTTCAAATTCGATATAATCAGCAACATGGTCAGCATAAGCAATGGCAATTGTGGGGCTATCACCAGTAGCTAAACCGGTTTTGACCTTCTGGGGCATATCTTTGTAAGCACCTTGATAGGCTAACTCAACGTCTAAATCGACATTTTCGTTTTGCTTAACTAATTGCTTAAAGGTTGCAATTTTACCTTCTAACGCGGTTTCAGCTTTATCGCCAAATGTGTGCCAGAAAGTAACTTTCACTTTACCAGTTACTTCACCACCACCGGATGATCCACTGCTTGTGGTTTCTTCTTTTTTGGTGCCACAACCGGTTAAAGCGGTAATGGCTAAGGGAATTAATAGTAAGGCAATTTTTTTCATACTTATTTTTCCTCTATATATGTAGTTGATTACATATCTTTCAATGTATTGTTAATTGCTAAATTAAAGGCAGCATCGAGATAAGCATCATCAATAGTTTTGCCATCTTTGGCATCCTTTAAGATATTGACGACCATGGAGTTAACTTCTGTACGAGCAGTAGAACTTCCTTTGAATGGAACACTGGTGAAAACGTAATCAACGGTTGAAGAACTGTAAACAGCGTTCAAAGCGGTTAATAATTCTGTACTACGTGGATCTTTATCTTCTGTTGAACAGTAGTCACTATAAGCTTCACTGGTATAAGCGGAAGAACGAATTGGCAAATAACCAACAGTAATCGCCCAAGAAGCGGTATTCTTAGTACTAACCATGTGCTTATAGAATAACCAAGAGGCTAAAATTCTATCTTTATCATTGTTGTGATTTAAGATACAAATGGATGGACCTTGAGAAATGAGTTTAGCATCTTTGCCTTCGGCTTGAGGAATACGAGCCACGCCAACATCAAATGTCGAAGCGACTTGGTTAGCGACACCGGCAGTACTACCGATGGAGAACAAGACATTATTATCTTTGAAGAAATCAGAGCCATAACTCTTACCAATGGTACCAGGAGATCTGAGATATCCTTTTTTGGAAGCTTCTGCGAAGGTTTTCATTAAACCTTTCATATTGGCATTGTTGTAATCGAGGTGGGCTTCACCATATTCATCAACACTGGTATAACCATAGCCATATTGTTGGGCTAAAGTGATGAATAAGTTGGCATCAGAGTCATATGCGACATATGAATTCAAGCCATCTTCTTTTTTAGTAATTAAAGGTGTAGTTGGGTTATCTGCATCATATTGTTCAAGAGCAGGACATAATTCATTGAATAATTTTTCCCAAGTTAATGTTTCAAGATATGTCTTGTTCATGTTAATTCCCTTGTTAGATAAATAGGAAACTAAACCAGAGTCCAATAAACGAGTTTCGTTGTAGAACATCGCTTCAGTAGATTTGGAGAAAGGTAAGCAATATGTACCAGAAACTGGGAATTCTTGACCTTCATGTAAATAAGCAGGAACGAGGTCAGCTTTTTCTTCTGCCGTCCATCCATAGTCTGGATTATCCATATAGTCATCTAACTTGACAGCTTTATCATAGTCAATGTAATCGACGACATGGTCAGGATAGGCGATGACTAAATCACCATATTCACCAGTTTGAATATCGGAAATTGTTTGACTGTGAATAGTGTCGTAGTTGCCACTAATCCAACCATCTTCTAAAACGATAGTAACGTTTGGCTCGATTTCTTTGAAAGAATCAACATAGTCCTGTAGTTTCGGTTGATATTTTTGCGCGTAGGCTTGTGAGAATTTAATTTTCACTTCATGGTCAAAGTGTCCTACTTGGCCACCACTAGATGAACCTTGGCTTTCGCTTGTTGGTTCACTTTGTTTGCCGCTTTCTCCACCTTCTTTATTTGTGGAACAAGCGCCTAATGCTAATAATGCGGACATAGCAATTATCGGAACGATTAATTTTTTCATAAAATTTCTCCTTATTATATTAAATTGTCAAAGACAATATTAACCAATTTTAACCCTTAATACCGGCTCTTCCAACACCTCTCATAATGTATTTACGGAAGAAGATGAAGAGGAGGAATAACGGGACGGTGACACAGAAGGAAGCGGCCATTTGATAACCGTATTCAGTTAAACCTGTATCAATATCAGTAAATGCACTACCACGTAATCCGTTAGAGATTAAGCGGAAGTCTTCGTTTTTAGTAACTAAGTTTGGCCACACATAAGAATTCCATGTACCCATGAATTTCAAGATGGTAATAGAAATAAGTGTCGGTGCAGCTAATGGAACCATGACTTTCCATAAGAATGACCAGTCACTCTTACCATCGACCTTCGCAGCCAAATATAATTCGTTAGGGATTTGTTTGAAGTTTTGTCTCAATAAATAAATATGGAAGACACTGACAACAAACGGGACAATCATCGCTAAATAAGCATCCATTCTCGTTTGGTCTTTAATCCAACCAAAGGCATTGACAGTTAAATAGTTAGAAATAACCATCATTTCGCCAGGAATCATCATGGTCATTAAGAAGACCATAAATAAAGCTTCACGACCTTTGAATTCAAGACGAGCAAAAGCAAATGCCGCGAATATGGTTGTTAATAAAGTACCTAATGTGGAAAAGATTGCCACGATGATGGTATTGAACATATAACCGGTAAAGTTAAATGTTTCAAAAACATAGACATAGTTGGACCACATAACAATATTTGGGAAGAATGTTTGATTAGTGGCCATAATTTCGGAATTCTGCTTTAAAGAAGTGATAATCATCCAATAGAATGGGAACATCACGGTTAAGGCTAAAGCGAGAATAAAGATATAAGTAAAAATTGTAGTGATAATGTGAATAATTCTTTCACGTCTTTTAATCGAGGCAACGGTCTTGCCACTTTCCACGATTGATAAAGTGATATTAGGATTCACACGAACCTTTTTAAAATCGACATAAGTCATAGGTTGTTCTTTGGTCATAACTGCTTCGTCTGCCATAAAATCGACCTCCTAATAATGCACTCTCTTTTTACTGACACCAAATTGGATGAAAGTAAAAATCAAAATAATGATAAAGAGGAAAACACCAGCGGCAGCCGCACGGGATGTGAAGCCTTTTTCCACGTTATCATAGACGTAATAAACGATTGTCTCCATATCGGGAACATTGGAGTTCTTGCCCATCGTACCAGGACCATTGAAGATAGCCACGACTGATGTATATTCCTTAAATGAACCGATAAAGGAAGTGATCATTAAATATAAGATTTGTGGGGATAATAATGGAACGGTAATCTTCCACAAAGTCTTAAGCTTAGGACAGCTATCGATTTGTGCGGCCTGATAATATTGTTTATCAATACCTTGTAAACCTGATAAGAGAATTAAGATTTTGAAAGGAATGCTATTCCAAACAATATATAAGCATAATGGAATCATAGCAACCCAACGATCCGCACCATAAACCCATACTGTATTAGAATGGAAAATATAGTTAATAACACCGGATTTATCAAAGATAACCGAGAAGACTAAGCCAATAGCGACAGCGTTAGTAACATAAGGTAAGAAGAAGACTGTCTGTAGGAATTTCTGGAACCACTTAATTGAATTAAGAGCGACAGAAATAATTAACGCTAATAGGATGGATACAGGAACGGTGACAAAAGTAATAATCATCGTATTCGGTATCGCGTATTGAGTGAAATAATGTTCCACACCACCTTGCCCGGTTTTTACCCAGCCGAAGATAACACCAAAGTTCTCAAATGTAAATCCGGAGAAACGACCAGTTGCGTATTGGTAATCCTTAGCAAAAGAAATGAAGATAGTATTAATTAAAGGATATAGTAAGAAGATTGATATCAAAACGACGACTGGAGCGAGATAAACCCACGCTTTCCAGTTATTCTTACTAGCAACATCCTCAATACCAGTAACTTTGTAAGGCTTTTTGACCTTTTTATTTGAAACTAAGAGAACGACTTTGTTTTCATCGCCCACATAACCTTCCTCATATTCGGGGACGGTCTCGGGTTCGACTGTGGGGAGACGATTATCCCCACCATTCGACTTCTTACGTTTCGATAGGAAATTTAATAATTCAATACCCATAGAAGTCTCCTTTACTATTTTGTGAAGATTCTCTCCTCAGTTTCATAATCAAAGATAAAGATTTTGTGAGGTTTAACTTTGAAATTAACTTGACCAGGACTAACATGGTCATCAGCAGAAATAATCGCTTTAAATGTCGGTTTTGTACAATAAGGATTCTTAGCGACAACAGAAATGTCTCTACCCATGACTTGAATCATTTCGCATTCCGCATGTAAGACATCCTTGTCGCTTTCTTTGGCTAAGACAAAGCCTTCGGGACGAATCGCGACATGAACTTTTTTATTTTCTACACCTTTAGCGGTGCCGACTAAGTCTTTACCGACATAGATCTTTTCATCTTTAACTTCACCAGCAAAAACATTGATTGGAGGTGTTCCTAAAAATTGCGCAACGAATAAGTTAGCAGGACTGTTATAAACATCTTGTGGAGCACCCATTTGTTGCATTTCACCTAATTTCATAACGACGATCTTGTCAGAAATGGACATTGCTTCTTCTTGGTCATGTGTCACGAAGACAGAAGTAATACCGGTTTCTTGTTGAATACGTCTAATTTCTTCACGAGTTTGTAATCTTAAACGAGCGTCTAAGTTGGATAATGGTTCATCTAAGAGTAACACTCTAGGATGTTTAACAAGAGCACGAGCGATAGCGACACGTTGTTGTTGACCACCGGAAAGTTGTGATGGTTTACGTTGTAAATATTCATCAACTTGCACTAATTTAGCGGTTTCATGAACGATATCTCTTCTTTCTTCTTTAGTGAGTTTACGGTGGGCCACTGCTTGAGCGGTATCGAGTTCCACATCAGTAAGTTCGACGAGTTTGGATAATTCATCCATGACTTCCTTGGCTTTTTCGGTGGAAGTTCTATGCAATTTGAAATAAATCTTTGTATGTTCTTTATCGAAATATAATTTGAAGTCAGTGATCTTTAAACCTTGAGATTTGAAGAAAGATCTCACTTCTTTTTCGTTTTCTTTGTTGACGACATTACTAACAAAGTAAAGAGGATTTTCCATCTCCACTGCTGCTGTCATTGCATCAACACAATCATGTAAGCGAGAATGTAATAAGCCTTTAACTCTAGCCACCAAATCATAGCCACGTTTACCACGGGAAATGACCACTTCGCCAGGTTTAGCGATAGGTTTAACCGCTTCTCTAATTTTATTGATGGTTT
>JAEEGL011288408.1_pt1 | contig 12354 bp, 10 predicted proteins | sample 9134231 | NCBI WGS metagenome assembly JAEEGL01 (sample SAMN16246548, study PRJNA631951) | gut metagenome | biome: gut microbiome; feature: rumen; material: fiber-attached | host: Bos | place: Iran: Karaj | collected 2018-10 | reverse complement strand
GGCCTTTTTCGACCATGGCGTCGGCGGTCTCGCGGATGACGGCGTCGCTGATGGCGGGGCCGAAGGTGTTCCAGGTGTTGAAGCCCATGGGGGGAGTGCGTGAGAGCATGGTGGTTCCTCCGTCGTTTTATGAGATGCGGCCCGTCCGGGCCGAAAAGGGCCGGGGAAAAGGCTAATCCATGTACTCCTCGTAGGCCGCCAGGACCGCGTCCGTGTCGCCGATCATGCGGACCTCGCCGGCGTCCAGCCACAGAACGCGGCTGCACAGGCGGCGGATGCTTTCGAGGTTGTGCGAGACAAGGACGACGGTGCGGTCCGCGTTGCTGATGAGCTCGCGCATGCGGCGGGCGCTCTTTTTGCGGAAGCGCCGGTCGCCTACGGACAGGACCTCGTCGATCAGCAGGATGTCCGGCTCCAGCACGGCGGTGATGGAAAAGGCCAGCTTGGAGTACATGCCGCTGGAATAGGTGCTGACCGGCGAGTCGATGACCCGCTGAAGGCTGGAGAACTCGATGATCTCGTCCGTCTTTTCGCGGATGGTCTTCTTGTCAAAGCCAAGCAACAGGCCGGAGAGCATGATGTTCTCCCGGCCGGTCAGCTCTTTCTGGAACCCGACGCCGATGGCCAGCAGAGACACGTTGGCGCCGTGGGTGTTCACATAGCCCTCGTCCGGGGAAAAGATCCCCGCCAGCGCGCGCAGCAGCGTGGATTTCCCGCTGCCGTTCTCGCCGATGACGCCGAGGATCTCGCCCCGGCGCACGTCGAAATCGACGCCGTGGAGCGCCTCGTATCGGTTCATGTTGTGTTTTTTGCTGAAGATGGTCTTGAAGCTGAAGGAGCGAACGGTCCGATAGCTGATCTTCAGACCGCGGACCGTGATGGCGGAAGAGGGGTCAGTGTGTTCCATTATAGCACCTTGGCATAGCTGTTTTCCTGTTTATAGACCAGCTGGATGGCAAGCGCCACCAGAACGGCCGAGACCAGGGTCCACCCGCCCAGCCAGATCCAGTCGGGGTCGGTCTGGTACAGCAGCGAGCTTCGCATGCTGGCCATGACCAGCGCCACCGGGTTCACGCGGACCAGATAGTAGTTCCACGGAGCGGGCACGCGGGACGTGATGTCGTAGAAGACGCCGGAGAGGTAGAAGAACAGCCTCAGGATGACGTGGATGGCGTTGGACAGGTCGCCGACGTAGACGCCGACGTGCATCAGGATCAGGCTGAAGCCGAAGGTGAACAGCACCAGCAGCAGCAGCTCCGGCAGGATCTGCCAGACCCGGACGGGGAAGGGGACCTTGAAAAAGGGCATCAGCACGAAGACCAGCGCCAGCGAGATCAGGGACTTGAAGGCGTTGACGGACAAGGCCTCCAGCATGAGCATCTGCTTGGGAATATAGACCTTGCGGATGATGCCGCGGCTGTGCCGCATGAGCGTGACGCTCTGGGTGACGTTGCGGTTGAAGAACTGCCAGACGGTCAGGCCGATGAAGACGAAGACGGGAAAATAGGGCATGGACCGCTGGAAGACCACCAGCGCGATGAAGGTGTAGACCATCATGAACAGCAGCGGTTCCAGGATCCACCAGAGCCATCCCAGATGAGAGGACGAGACGTCCGTCTTCAGCGAGGCGGCCGCCGAGGTGGTGACGTAGGGGAAAAACCGCCGCAGGTCCGCGCCGAACCGCCGAAGCGGCCGCCGGGGCGCGGCGGGGACCTCCAGCGAAGAGGGGGTCGTCGGAGTCAAAGTCGGTTTCATTTGCGCTCTTTCTTCTTCCCGCGGAAGAAATCTCTGATCTTGCGGAGGAAGCCGTCCAGCTTCAGCGCCTTTTTCACCAGGCGCTTGGACAGCAGACGGTCTTTCTCGCTGAGTTGGGCCTGCAGCTCGGCGTTCTCCCGGAACAGGCGCGCGCTGCGGCGGGCCAGGATCTTGGTCTTCTTGTCGCCGGCGGCGCGGGCCAGTTCTTTTTTCTCGGCCTCCAGCGTGTTGATCCGGGCGAACAGTCCCTTGGACTGGGTATACCATTGCATCAGGTTGTCCGCCATGACCTTGTCGTGCCAGCGCAGATACTCCGTCTCGGTATAGGGGATGGGGCTGTGGGGCGGACAGTCGTCCAGCGCGGCCATGGTCTTGCCCCACTCGGTGATTTGGGCGATCAGCGCCTCGCGGTAGGGCAGATAGGCGGTGCTGTTGGGCTCGGGGTCGGTGAGCATCTCCCGGGTGGCCGTGTCGATGAACTGACGCGGCGTCATGTTCCGGATCCAGTCGCAGTACGGGCGGAACCGGGACGGGTGCAGGTTGCCGTGGACCAGCAGGACCGGCGTGCCCATGGCCAGACAGGGCAGGGACACGTGCAGCCGGCGGGTCACGACGCACCGGGCGTTCTGGTACAGCGTCAGCAGCCGGATCAGCTCTTTTTTCCGGGTCTCGTAGTCCACGAAGGTGGACTCGGTCATGGTGGTCTTGTGGGTGCACTTGACGATGCGAAGGCCCGTGCCCTTGAGCAGCTCGCGCACCTTTTTCTCCACGCCGGGCACCACGTCCACCAGACAGACGTAGCTGCCCGCGTCCTCGGTGCGGGGCTGGGGCGGCAGCGTCAGCGTGACGCAGCCGGAAAAATAGGCCTCGATCCCGCGCTTGTTCAGCTCTTCGGCCGTGAACTCGTCGCGGCAGCCCACGGGCCCCCACGAGCGGAGATAGTCCGCGCCGGGCCCGGAGAGGTATTCGTACTGCGAGCGGAGGTACTTGTAGGGATACCCGCCGAAGTCGGTGTAGTGAAAGCTGGTGAACAGCGGCCGGATGTTGTCCGCCGGCGGCCATTTCCATTTCCGCCCCATGAACCAGGCGGCCATGACCACGGCGATGGGATCGCGGCCCGTGGCGTCCCGCTTGCTCATGTTTTCCCGGTCCAGCATCAGGTCGGCCCGGGGCAGCAGCCGTTCGACGGCGTAGGCCTGGATGTCGTCTCCGACGTTTTGAGTGTTTCGATTGTAGAGGACCCCGAGTTTCATCGGTGCTCTCCTTTCTTCCCGTTCGACGTTATTTTTTCCGGAAGATCCGCCGCAGGAAGGCGTTGAACTTCACCGCGGCCTTGACGATTCGGCTGGACAGCGTGCGCTTGTAAGAGGCGTTCTGCTTGCGAAGCTTTTTCTGCTCGGCGGCGAGCGTTTCGTTTTCGAGGCGCAGCGCGGCGAGGGCCCGGTCGCTTTCGGCGGCGGCGCGCTTGAGCTCGGCCCGGGCGGCGTTCGCCGCGTCGGCAAGTTCCCGGTTCTGGGCCGTCAGCGAGACCACGGTGGAGGAGAGCAGCGCCTCCTTTTCCGCCAGCTCGTCGGCCTGGGTCTTCAGCGCCGCGCCGGCCTTCCGGGCCTCGTCGGCGGCCTGCTCCGCCGCTTCGGCCCGCCGCTCCGCCTCGGTCAGACCGGCGGCCGCCGCTTCGCTTCGGGCGGCGAGGACCTTGTTCTTGTGCAGCAGAGATTTTCGGCTCTTGACCAGCTCCGCCGTTTTGGCGGCCGCGGCGGCGCGGGCCTCCGTCTCGTTCTTCAGGCTGCGGATCAGGCCCTTGGACTCGTCGTACCACCGCAGCAGGTTCTCGCTCATGACGTCCCGCTGCCAGCGCAGCAGTTCCGTTTCGCCGTAGGGGATGGGGCTGTGGGGCGGACAGTCGTCCGTCTCCCGCATGGTGCGGTAGAACTCGGTGATCTGGGCGATCAGCGCCTCGCGGTAGGGCAGATAGGCGTCGCTGTTGGGCGCCGGGGACAGCAAGAACTCCCGTGGGTCGCTTTCGACGAACTCCTTGTCGGTCATGCAGCGGAGCCAGTCCTGATAGGGGCGGAAGCGGGTCAGGTCGATGGACCTGCTGACCAGCATCACGGGGACCTGCATGGCCAGACAGGGCAGAGACACGTGCAGCCGCCGCGTGATGACGCAGCGGGCGTTCTGGTACAGCGTCAGCAGCGCCTCGGTGTCCGCACGGCGCTCGGCAAAGCTTCGGCCGCCCCGGGCGGACACAAGGTGCGTCGTGGTGACCACGCGGACCCCGGTGCCCTCCAGCGTCTGGCGGACCTTGTTTTCCACCTCGGGCGAGGCGTCCGCCAGCACGACGTAGGTGCCGGCCTCTTCGGTGCGGGGCTGGCGGGGCAGCGTCAGCGTGATGCAGCCGGAGAAATAGGCGTCCACGCCGCGCTTTTTGAGCTCTTCCACGGTGAACCAGTCGCGGCAGCCCACCGGCCCCCAGGCGTTGAGATACTGGGCGCCGGGGCCGGAGACGTACTCGTACTGCGAGCGGAAGTATTTCATCTGATAGCCGGTGAAATCGGTGTAGTGGAACCCCGTGAACAGCGGCTTGACGTTGTCCGCCGGGGGCCAGCGCCACTTTTTTCCCATGAACCAAGCGGCCATGACCACGGCGACGGGGCCGTCGATCTTGCCGGGCTCTTCCGTGTCCGCCGTGTAAAAACCGTCCGGCGACACCAGGTCCTCACGCTCGGCGAGCACGTCGATGCCGCCGGCCAGATTGGCCGCGGCGTACGCCTGGATATCGTCGCCCAGGTTGGTGGTGTTGCGGTTGTAAAGGATGCCGATCTTCATAGAGAGAAATTCCTTTTTCGTTGGTCGCGGGCGCGCCCCGCGGACAGAGAGAGCGGGCGGTCCGCTATTTGATCCAGAGGTTGGCCGCCGGGTGCAGCAGGGCCTGGAACAGCTCGAAATCCTCGGCCGTGGTGATCTTGAAGTTGCGATAGCTGCCCTTGGAGAAGGCGACGGTCTCGCCCAGCTCGAGCATCATGCCGCAGAGGGGCTTGTTGGAGCCGCCCTTTCCGGCGTAGTGGTCGTAAAAGTCCATGGCCTTGCCGAAGGTGATGGATTCCGGGCTCTGGCCGCGGTAGAGCTCTTCCCGGACCGCGTTGGCGTCGGGGAAGGCGCCGTCCGAGGTGTGATAGATCGAGTCGAAGGACGGAAGCGCCGTCAGGGCGCAGCCGTGCAGCCGGGCCATGCGGATGCTGTCCTCGATGCAGTCTTCCGGGATCAGGGGGCGGTTGGCGTCGTGCAGCAGCACGATGTCGTCCGGCGCGGCCCGGTCACGCAGACAGTTCAGCCCGTTGTAGACCGAGTCGAAGCGGGTGGCGCCGCCCAGCACGACCTGTTCCAGCTTGGTGATGCCGAACTGGTGGGCGTACGCCTCCAGCACGGTGGTCCAGCCATCCAGACAGACGGCGACGATGGAATCCACCGCCTGACAGCGCTGGAAGGCCTCCATGGTGTAGATGATGATGGGCTTGTTCTCCACGCACATGAACTGCTTGGGGATGTCCTGGTTGGTGCGTTTCCCGCTTCCTCCGGCGATGATGACGGCGATGTTCATGCTTTTCGTTCTCCTTTGTCGGGTCAGTTGAGGTATTCGACCAGCTTGTCCACGATGCGCTCGGACGCGTGTCCGTCGTCGACGCAGCCGGTCCATTCCAGGAACGCGTCGATCTTTCGCTGATAGTCCTCGTCGTCGAAGAACAGGACGTTCTTCTCGAACTGGTCGTTGTCCGTGGCCACTGGGAAGGGCGAGTCCTCCAGCGGATAGTAGAGACCGTGCTCTTCGTTGTACTTGTCGTAGTCGGTGGCGAAGATGAACGCCGGCCGGCGGGTCAGCACATAGTCGCAGAGCCAGCTGGAATAGTCGGTGATGCCCACGTCCGAGGCGACCATGAGCTCCTGGATGTCGGCGTAGGCCGTGGCGTTGATGACGCCGGCATAGTGCTTGTTCCCGCGGAGCTGGAGCTTGGAGGCCTGCTTGGCCACGTGGAAGTGGTACCGGGCCAGGATGAACCAGGTGCCGCCGAAGCGGAGCTTCAGCGCCACGCGCAGCTTCTGGAAATTCAGCCCGTAGGGGTCCGTGCCGCGGTCGTCGCGGAAGGTGGGCGCGTACAGCGCCAGGCGGACCGTGTCCGGGATGTGGTAAAAGGCGCGGACGCGGGCGGTGATCTCCGCCAGCTTTTCGGGATCCTTCTCGAAGAGCACGTCGGTGCGGGCGTGGCCCAGCCGCAGGATCTGGGTGGTGGGCCAGAAGGTGCCGCGGTAGACGTCGTCCTCGAAGGCGCTGTTGGAGATGATGAAGTCGGTCTTCTTGTCGGCCAGCCTGCTCTTGCGGGCGAACTTGTCGCTGGTGGGGCGCAGGCGCTTGAAGCCCAGCGAGCCGTGCCACGTCTGGAAATAGACCTGGTCTTTCTTCTTGGGCATGTCGTTCCACAGGAAGTTCAGCGCGTTGTCCACCCAGATGTGAGAGGCGGCCATCTCGCAGTAGAAGGCGTAGCTCCCGCGCAGGACCATGACCACCTCGGGCGGATACTCCTCCAGGAACTTCTTGGTGCCGGCGGCATAGGCGAAGACGATGCGGCAGTCCGTGCCGCGGCGCAGCAGCTCTTCGCAGATGTACTTGGCGTTGCAGGTATAGCGGTTCTGGAAGTTGATGAACATGATCTGCTTGCCGTTGATGGGCATCCGGCGGCGGATGGTGCGGATGGCGATCAGCGCCATGACGCGGTTGAAGCCGTGGACGAGCTTGGTGAAGAGCGCGGGGATCAGCGCGAAGAGCTTTTTGATCCGCTTTCCCACGGCTTTCCAGAATTTTGCCGTGAAGGATCCTTCGGACATGATGACCAGCAGGCGGTTCCGTTTCATTTCTGTTCCACAGCTCCTGTCAAAGAGTTTTCTTCCAAGGTCAGGGTCTCGGGGCGGATCTCTTCGCCGGCGGAGAGGCGCCGCATCAGCGCCAGCACCCGGTCGCAGGCGTGTCCGTCGCAGGCGCCGATGTGGACCCGGGCGAACTCGTCCAGATCCGCGGCGGCGCGGAGGGACGCCTCGCGGCGCACCGCGTCGGTCAGGGCCGCCGGGTCGGTGACCACCGTGGTCGGCATGGTCCGGCAGTCGATGTACAGGCCGCGGGTCTTTTCGTATTCCGCAAGATCCGGCGCGTATATCACGAAGGGCCTGCGGTAGAGCAGCCAGTCGAAGAGAACGGAGGAGTAGTCGGTAATCAGCAGGTCGGCGGCAGGCAGAAGGTCCTCCGTCGGCAGCGACGTGACGTAATCCGGGAATTTGGTCCGCATGTTGGGGTGGGCGCTGGCCAGGACGAACCACCCGTCCCCAAGCTCGCGGCGCAGCCGCTCGAACCCCTCGGCGCCCACCAGCGCCGGATCGTCCGGCTTGCCGCGGAAGGTGGGGGCCCAGACGGCGACGCGCCGTCCGGCGGCCTCGGGATAGAGCGCCGCGAAACGCTCCGCCGCGCGGCGGCGATAGGCCGGAGAGAAGCAGGCGTCGGTCCGCGGCATCCCGACGGGCAGGAACTTCTCCGGCGGCAGGCGCATGGCGCCGGTCCAGACGGGGACGCAGTCGCGGCTGCTCAGCAGCACGAAGTCGCAGTTCCGAAAGGGGCCGCCGATGTAGGAGGGCAGCACGTCGTCCGGCGTGTCGTACCCGAATTTTTTGAACATCCCGCCGGAGTGCCAGACCTGGATCAGCGTCGTCTCCGGGCGCTTCCGGCAGGCCGAGGCGGGCAGGAAATAGTTGCAGATGAACACGAACTCCGCCCGGGCGTAGAGCTGCATGAAGCTCTTGAGCTCGCGCCAGAGGGCGCGGAGGGACAGCCCGGACGCGTCGAAGAAGCGGGTCTCGACCCGATAGCCCTCGGCCTCGACCCGCCGCGCCAGCTCCCGAAGGCTTCGGGGCATGGCGGTGGTGTGAAGGTCCGCAAAGACCACGAGGCCCTTTTCCACGGGCGCACGGGCCGCGCGCCGATAGGGGACGGGCAGGACCACGTTTTGCAGTATGCTCTTGGCGGCCTGCCGCAGGAAGATCCTGACGCGGCCGAAGAAAGAAGTCCGTCCGGCGCGGTCTGACATCGCGGATCCCTCTCCTTTCCGGAGTACAAAGAAATCCAATATACTATAGTATAACAGCCGCCCGGCCTATTGTCAAGTTTTTTGCGGCGGCGGCGCGTTTTCCCGGAATTGCCGGACGCTGGGAAAAACGCCGCGTTTTTCCGGGAAACACACGTTTCCCGCCGGCGGGAAAGCCGGCGGGAAAGAGACGGACGGAGAAACGGGCCGCGGGGATCACTCGGCGCCCAGAGCCGCGTCGACCTTTTTCAGAAGGGCCGGGACGTCCAGATGCTGCGGGCACTTCCGGACGCAGGCGCGGCAGCCCACGCAGGCGCCGACGGCCGTGCCGGTCTCGTGCCGGGCGGCGATGCGGGCGTACTGCTCTCTGGCGGCGGCGTCCAGCCCGTAGACGTTGGACAGGTTGTAGGCGCGGAAGATCTCCGGGATGCGGATCCCCTTGGGACAGGGCAGGCAGTACTCGCAGCCGGTGCAGTAGAGCTCGCGGAATTTCTCGATCTCGCCCAGCATGCGGTTGACGTCCGCGAATTCCTGTTCGGTCATGGGCGTCTCATCTGAGGCCACGGCGGCGTTGCTCTCCAGCATGGTCACGTCGCGCATGCCAGACAGCGCGCAGGAGACGTTTTTGTTGCCCAGCACGAACCGAAGGGCCAGCTCCGGCGTGGCGGTGCCGGCGCGCCCGGTCTTTTCGCCCAGCGCCGACGCGCCGCCCAGCCGTCCGCCGCCCACGGGGCCCATGATGACGACGCCGAGCCCCTTGTCCCGGGCGTTGGCGATGGCCTCTTCGTTGGCGCGGTCCAGCAGGTTGTATTGGCACAGGACCGACGAGAACAGCTCGCCCCGCTCGATGATATAGGCCATCTGCTCGGGGCTGTCGTGGAACGAGAACGACATGTGGCGGATCAGGCCCTCGTCCAGCGCGCGGCGCGCCTCGGACAGCAGGTCGAAGGCCAGGATCTTCTCGTCGAAGGTCTTGCGGTCGATGCCGTGGAAGTGATAGACGTCGATGTACGGCATATCCAGCCGCTCCAGCGACTGCTCCAGCATCCGGCGGAAATAGCTCTGGTCCCGGCAGTCGCCCAGCGGGATCTTGGTCGAGACCATGACCTTGTCGCGGAAGGGCTTGACGGCGCGGCCCACGGCGTACTGAGAGCGGGCGTGGCAATAGCCCACGGCGGTGTCGAAATAGTTGATGCCCAGCTCGTATCCGCGGCGCAGCATGGGGATCGCCTTTTCCTCGTCGACGGTCCACTCGTTTTCGCCCAGCTTGATCTCGGGCAGGCGCATACAGCCGAACCCCAGCGCAGAGATCCTGCCGATCCGTCCGAATTCGCGGTATTGCATAGAAACAGCCTCCACTCCGTTTTTTCTTCCCGTCTCCATTATAGCACGGCGCGCGGCCGGGCGCAAGGAGCAAAAGGCGGAAAAAGAAGAAAGCCGGATCCGGAAAAAAGCGCGCCGCCGCTTTACGAACGGAAAGCGGTGTGGTATAATAAAAGACCAAAGAAGAAACCTGTGCGGAGAAGGATTTGGTATGAGCAAAAAAGAGCTGATGTTCGGAAACGCGGCGGTGGCCCGGGGCTTTTGGGAGGCCGGCTGCACCTTCGCGTCCAGTTATCCAGGGACCCCCAGCACCGAGGTCACGGAGTTTGCCGCCGAAACGGCGGAGATCTATGCCGAGTGGGCGCCCAACGAAAAGGTGGCGCTGGAATCGGCCTTCGGCGCGTCCCTGGCCGGGGCCAGAAGCTTCGCGGCCATGAAGCACGTGGGCCTCAACGTGGCGGCCGACCCGCTGTTCACCATGAGCTACACCGGCGTCAACGGAGGTCTGGCCGTGGTGGTGGCGGACGATCCGGGGATGCATTCGTCCCAGAACGAGCAGGATTCGCGCCACTATGCGATGGGGGCCAAGCTTCCCATGCTGGAGCCGGCGGACGCGGCGGAGTGCCGGGCGTACGCCATGGCCGCGCTGGAGCTGAGCGAGCGCTTCGACGCGCCGGTCCTGTTCCGCCTGACCACGCGCGTGGCCCATTCGCGCTCGCCGGTGGAAACGGGCGAGCGGACCGAGCCGCCGCGCCGGGCCTATCAAAAGGACCCGGGCAAGTACGTGATGATGCCGGCCAACGCCCGGGGGCGCCACGTCGCCGTCGAGGCGCGCACCGAAGCGCTGAAGGCGTTCGCCGAGACCACGCCGCTGAACCGGGTCGTGCCCGGAGACCGGCGCATCGGCGTCGTCGCCGCGGGGATCGCCTATCAGTACGCCCGCGAGGCGCTGGGCGACCGGGCGGCTTACCTGAAGCTGGGGCTGGTGAACCCGCTTCCGGAGAAAAAGATCCGCGAGTTCGCCGCCTCGGTGGACCGGCTGGTGATCGTGGAGGAGCTGGATCCGGTCATCGAGACCCAGATCCGCGCCATGGGTATCCCCTGTGAGGGCAAGGCCCTGTTCTCGCGGATCGGCGAGTATACGGCGCGGGCCATCGCCGCGGCGCTGCTGGGCGAGACCGCGGAGACCGTCGCCGTGCCCCCCGTTCCGGGGCGGCCGCCGGTGCTGTGCCCCGGCTGTCCTCACCGCGGCGTGTTCTACGTCCTGTCCAAGCTGAAGCTGTTCGTCTCGGGCGACATCGGTTGCTATACGCTGGGAGCGCTGCCGCCGCTGGGGGCGCTGGACACGACGCTGTGCATGGGCGCCTCGGTCTCGGGGCTCCACGGCTGGTGCAAGGCCGCCGGAGACGAGGCGGCGAAGCGGTCCGTGGCGGTCATCGGGGATTCGACCTTCATCCATTCGGGCATCACCGGCCTGATCAACATCGTCTACAACGGATCGCCGGCCACGGTGCTGATCCTGGACAACTCCATCACCGGCATGACCGGGCACCAGCAGAACCCCTGCACCGGGCTGACGCTGAAGAACGCCCCGGCTCCCGCCGTGGACCTGACGGCACTTTGCCATGCGGTGGGCGTCAGACGGGTCCGGACCGTGGACCCCTTCGATCTGGCCGCCGTGGAGACGGCGCTGCGCGAGGAGACCGCCGCGGACGAGCCGTCGGTCATCATTGTCAAGCGCCCCTGCGCGCTGCTGAAGCCCGTGGTGGCCCAGCGCAAGCCGCCGGTCACGGTGGAGCGGGACGCATGCCGCCGCTGCCGCGCCTGCATGCGCATCGGCTGCCCGGCGATCTCCTTCGACCGGGAAAAGGGCGCGGTCGTCGACACGACGCTGTGCGTGGGCTGCGGCCTGTGCGGGCAGATGTGCGCCTTCGGCGCCATCCGCGGCGGCAGCGGGACGCGGGTCATCTGAGAAACGGAGGAAGCGACAATGACGGAACTGAATCTTTTGATCGTCGGCGTCGGCGGCCAGGGCACCGTTTTGGCCAGCCGGATCCTCGGCGAATACTTCACTGCGGCGGGACTGGACGTCAAGGTCAGCGAGGTCCACGGCATGAGCCAGCGCGGCGGCAGCGTCATCACCTTCGTGCGGGCGGGCCGGGACGTGGCCTCGCCGCTGATCGAGGCGGGCGGCGCGGACGTGATCATCTCGTTCGAGCTGTTGGAGGCCCAGCGGTACGCCGGCTATCTGAAGCCGGGCGGGACCATGATCGTCAACACCCAGCAGATCGACCCCATGCCGGTGGTCACCGGCGCGGCGGTCTATCCCGACAACGTGCGGGAGACGCTGGCGGGCCTCGGGATCCATGCGGTCTATGTGGACGCCACCGCCGAGGCGGTGGAGGCGGGCAGCGCCAAGGCGGCCAACGTGGCCCTGCTGGGGGCGGCTTCCCGCTTCATCGGCGGCAGCGCCGAGGCGTGGGAGCAGGCGGTGCTGGCCTGCGTCCCGGCCAGGTTCCGCGAGCTGAACCAAAAGGCGTTCGCGCTGGGACGGGCCCGGGCCTGAGAAGCCCCGGACCGCAGTGCAAAAAAACGAAGCGGAGAGACCGCGCCGCGGCCCGGAGGCGGGACGGGCGGCGGCCTTTTCGCAGAAAGAGAAAGAGGAGAGGATCACAGTGAACGAGATCGAACGGCTGGCCGCCGAGGCGGAAGCGAGCCTGGAGGGGGTCTTCGCGCGCGTCGACGGGATCGCCCGCCGGAACACCGCCAAAGTGCTGGACGCCTTCGCGGCGGAGCGGATCAGCGAGTCGTGCTTTGCCCAGACCACGGGCTACGGCTATGACGACAAGGGACGAGACGCGCTGGAGCGGGTGTTCGCCCGGGTGTTCGGCGCGGAGCGGGCCCTGGTCCGGCCGCACTTCATCAACGGGACCCACGCCATCGCCTGCGGCCTGTACGGTGCGCTGCGCGGCGGCGAGACCCTGCTGTGCGCCACGGGCCTGCCCTACGACACGCTGATCCCCGTGGTGTTCGGGGACGAGGGCGGATCGCTCAGGGAGTACGGCGTGACCACCGAGGTCACGGAGCGCACCGAGTCGGACGGGCGCTTCGACGCGGCGGCTCATCTGGCCCGCGGCGAGTCGGCGGCGCG
>JAEEGL011285205.1_pt1 | contig 12354 bp, 12 predicted proteins | sample 9134231 | NCBI WGS metagenome assembly JAEEGL01 (sample SAMN16246548, study PRJNA631951) | gut metagenome | biome: gut microbiome; feature: rumen; material: fiber-attached | host: Bos | place: Iran: Karaj | collected 2018-10 | reverse complement strand
CAAGATAAAAAAGAATTTGAAAGAGAAAAAAGAGAGAAATGTGATAGTATTGTCAGAAGAGTTCCAATAATATTTCAAGCTTTAAATGACATAGTAGAAAATTGTTGTAAAAACAATGAAGAATTTTTCTTTTTAGAAATGAATCCTGAAGAAATTGAAGATCTATTTAAAATATCAAAAAGTTTTGAAGGATATATTAATTGGCAAGAACCTCTTTTGAGAAATCTTGTATCATATTATGTCTCTTTTGCTGAAAAGTTTATTGATGTTGCTGATATTAGAAGTTTGTGTGATAATTGGAAATTAGGAAAAATATTTAAAATTGTTTACGATTCGTCGGATGATATTGCTTTACAAGAAAAAATTCTTGATAGTTTTTCTATAGAAAATAAATATTTACCATATTTACCATTGGATATAATAGGAAATACAATTAAACAACAAAATAGTGATAATAATAAGTTAATAAAAATCATTTCTTATTTACAGGATAGATATGAAATAACTAACGAATTAGAACAAACAACAATTCAGAATTTAAACGATATAATAATAAAAGATTCATCTAAAGAAATTGAAACAAGAAAGATGGCATTTGATTGGTTTTATAACAAGTGTTCAAATAAAAATGTTTGGTGTAATAAAATATTTACTGCAATTTTAAATCAAGATAATTCAGACAATGTACAAAACTCAATCGATTTTAAACATATAATAGATGATTGTTTTGATAGTATTGATGATAAAAACTTGATAAAAAGAGATATTATTAATTATATAGTTAACGGCAAAAATACAAATATTATTAAATCTTTCAATGAAGTGGTTAAATACTCTTTAGATGATTTACGACATTTAACTGAAAAGTTTATAGAGACGGATGATAGGAATAAAATAGAATTTTTATGTAAATATTTAAAGGAATTATATATCAAAACAAATGAAAATGATGATATCACTGCTAAGAAAGGAGTAGATTTTTTATGTGAAAATTATAAGTATGAATTGAATAAAGATACGATAGAAGATTGTGTTAAATATGTAATACTTGAATCTAAACAATCAAAAAATATGAAACTTAAAATATTAAAGCAATTCATTAAAATTATAAAACAACAAGATAAAGATTTCTTTATAGAAGATATTTATAATTCAAAAGATATAACAAAAGAAGATATTATAAAAATATTGCTTGAAGAAGATAATTCTAATTCTAATAAAAATATTGTAGTTAAATATGTAATCGATTTAAAATATACTATAGAATCTAAATTGTTTAAACAAATTTTGAATTATTTATCTTTTTCATATAAAGAAGAACAGGATAAGAATATTGGTGATGCAATCTGCATCTTATTAGAATACGGTGCTTCTAATATTAATCAATTGAAATTACAATCTTTAAAAACATTATTAGAAAATATAAAAGATGATAAAACAAAAAAAATATTTTTTGAGAATTATACCGAAACATTATTCTTACAAAAAAATGATGATGATTTTAATTTATATCTTTTAAAAGAATATTTTACTCATAATGTAGATAACAAGAATTATAAAAATTATATTGATTATATATTTAGCACTACTCAATATGATACATTTATAAAAGCAATAATAGATAATATTTGTGATTCAGATAATAAAGAATTAGTTAAATATGTAATAACAAAATGTTTGGAGAAAAATAAATTCTAAATAAAATAATAGGAGTAACAATGTCACAAAATCAAGAGCCGATAGAGCCGGAAATAGTTGATGAAATACCAAAACAAAAAAACAAAAAAGTTAATTTAAGTAAAAATAAAAAAGGTTTATCTTGGGTATTTCTTACAATAGCTATAATTTATATATTGTCGCCTATAGATATAGTTCCCGATTTTCTTCCTTTTTTAGGCTGGTTAGACGATTTTGCCGTAGGTGCAATAGCTCTTATAAACTTTCTTAATCAGCAAAAAAAATAAAAATTTATATATTTTTTCATATATGGCGGTAGAATTTGAGTGTTAAGGAGGAGAAATTACTATGGGAGATTTTTTTAGCAATTTAAAAGAAAAACTGGCAAATTCAACAGGTGTTAGTTCGGTATCAGAACAACTTGATAGATTAAATACTAATTTGGAAAAATTTTCAAAAGATAGTGAACATTATAAACAAGAAATAACCAAATTAAACAATAATTTAGATAAAATAAAAAAAGAAGACATTGATTATTTCAAACAATCAACCCAAGCTTTGAAAATAATTCTTATGATAATAGCAGTTTTGTTACTGGTATTGATTGTTGTGATGTTAGTTGGATAAAAAAATATAAAAGGGGAAAAAATGTCAGAATTATTACATGCTATACATTTGTTAAAACATGCGGTTGAAGGAGTTGAAGAAATTCATAAAATGAATGAAAAAGAATTTGGTGATGAAGTGGCAAAAATAGTAAATACTTCAGCAATAGGTGCAACTGTTTCCGGATTAGCATCTGGTTGGCTTCCTGGTGTCGGAGGAACAATAGCTACAGGAATTTGTATAGGTTTTGTATGGAGAATGTATTTAGCAATTAATAAAAAAGTTGGGTTATCATTAGAAGATAATATTGTAAAAACAATAGCATCAGGAATATTAACAAATTTAGCTGGAGCTATAGTTGGTAGTATTGTTTTATCAACAGTATTATCATTTATTCCTGGAGCAAATGTAGCATCTCCTATAATAATGGCAGGTGTGTGTTATGCAATAACATTAGTATCCGGTATAGTATATATAAAAATATTAACAAATATTTTTGAAAGAAAAAAACAACAAAATATTTCTGCAGAAGAAATAAAGCAGGAATACGATAATATGGATAAAGATGAAATAAAGAAGATGCTTAAAGAGCAAATGAAAGAAGGAAAAAATATAGCTAAAGAGAAAGAAAAAGAAAGGAGTAAGTAATATGCAGAAATCAGAATTTTCTAATATTTATAATAATATTATTATACAAATAAATAATCTCCTTAATTCTTTTAGTAGTAATTTGGATGAAAGAGATATTGATATTCAAAAAGGTTTAAAAGAGATAATTCTTAGTTTAAATAAGCAAAAAGAAAAATTTGAGATTTCTTTAAAAGAACTTGAAAAAAATCAGGATTGGGATATTTTTACAATAGCTTTTTATGGTGAAACAAATGCAGGAAAATCCACAATTATTGAAAATTTAAGAATATTTTTTCAAGAGAAAACAAAACAACAACAACAATTAAAATTTAAAGAAATAAAACAGGAAATTATAAATATACAAGATAAATGCAGTAAATTAGAAAACAGTTTAACAGAATTTTTGTTACAAAAAGAAAAGTTTGAAGAAATTTGTAAAGAAAATGATAAAGAAAAACAAAAAGAACTTAATTTGAATTCTGAAAAATTAACAACTTTGAATATTCAAAAAAGGAAGTTAGAAAAAAAGTCATCGGTAAGTATATGGAAAATTCCAATATCAACTATTCCCGATTTTTTGAAAAATAAAAAAGAATTAAAGCATATAATTGTTTGTATAAAAAAAATAAATAAAGAAAGACAAAGTATTATTGATAAATATGATTTAATAGAAAAAGAAGCAGAAGAAGAAATAAAAAAACTTTACGAAAAAGAGCCTAATATAAAAGAATATGAACAATATAAAAATAAATTACTTTGTAAACAAAAAGATATAACAGAATATTCCGATGGCTTTATTATAGGTGACGGGCGGTCTGATTTTACAAGAAAAACAACAAGATATGAATTTGAAATAGAAAATAAAACTATTGCCGTTTTAGATCTTCCGGGAATTGAAGGTGCAGAGCAAAAAATTATAGAAGAAATATTAAAAGGTCTTCAAAAAGCTCATGTTGTTTTTTTTATTACAGGTAAAGCTGCTGCTCCGCAAAAAGGTGATGATAAAAGTGAAGGGACTATAGATAAAATTGCAAAGCATTTGGGCTCGCAAACAGAAGTTTATTCAATATATAATAAAAAAATAAATAATATATTGGCATTAAATAAGAATTGCTTAATTAATATGGATGAAAAAAAATCTCTTAATAATATGATTTGTAAAATGAAAGAAGTATTAGGAGATAATTTTAAGACTAATATATCCATAAGTGCTCTTCCTTCATTTTTGGCTTTAGCTGATAACTTTTATAATACGGAAAAAGATATTATATTTGAACAAAAAAAAGAAAAATTTTTACAACATTTAAATAAAAGCGAATTATTAAACTACAGTTGTTTTAACGAATTTATTAAAATTTTAAAGGAAATAATAATAGAGCAAAGTAGTGATAAAATAATTGTATCTAATAAAAATAAAATTAAATTTTTGCTGAAAGATAGTATAGATGAAATAAAATTATATTATAAAAAACTAAAAGAAATTTATAATAAAGTTTATAATTTATCAGGAGATACCAAAATAAATATTACAAAAACATTTAACAATGATTTAATGGATGAGTTAAAAGAAGAAAAAGAGAATATTGATAATTTGGTCTTTAAAATAAGAGAAAAATTATATGAATTTATAGAAAGTGATGTTGATAATAAAACTTTAGAAGAAAAATCTAAAGAAATAATAGAAAGACAAGTAACAATTTTTCAATCAACTTTACAGGATAATATTGAATATAAAATTAATAAATATATAGAAAAAATAAAGAAAATTTTAAAAGATCATTTCAGATATTGTGAAGATTTTATTGAAGCATTAGATATGCAGTTTGAAACTTCAGAAAATTCAACTTTGAAAACTAAATCCGGAATAAAAAAAGGTAAATTGATTGGTGGTCTTATAGGAGTTGGTAGTAGCGGTTGGGGGTTGTATGCATTATTGACCGCTGCTAATCCTCCGGCCGGCTTGGCTGTTCTTGTTGGTATTTCGATAGTTGGAATAATAACAGGCTTATGGGCTATAATAAGTTCTGTATGTAGCTTTTTTAGTAAAAAATATAAAAAATCTCAACAAAAAAAGGCAATAGATAAAGTATTATTTGATTTATACGATGATTTAGAAAAACAGATAGACAAAAATATTAAAAATCAAAAAATAAATATTAAATATTACAATGAAAGAGTATATAAGAAAATAGACGATTCTGTTTATCTGTTAAATGAAAATTTGGATTTAATATATAAATTTTCAAATTTCTTAAAAAGTTTAAAGAGAAAAATTTAGGGGGTGTTTATGAATCAAACACAAGAAATATGGAACAAACAACAAGCTTCTCAAAAGGAAATTATTAAAAAATTAGAAACTTTATTACAATCTGCAAAAAATTTAGATGTAGATATAAATAAAGATGTTTTTGAAAAGTTTGAAGCAATCAAATCAACAACAAAAGAAAGAAAATTAAGAATAGTTCTTGCAGGAGGTTTTTCTGAAGGAAAAACTTCTATAGTTGCTGCATGGTTAGGAAAATTAGATAAATCAACAATGAAAATAAGTCAAGAAGAATCTTCTGATGAAATAAAAGTTTATAATATTGACGGTAATATAGAAATAGTTGATACTCCCGGTTTGTTTGGTTTTAAAGAAAAAGAAAATGGAGAAAAATATAAAGATATTACACAAAAATATATAAGTAAATCAGATATCCTTTTATATATAATGAATCCGAATAATCCCATAAAAGAAAGTCATAGGCAAGAAATTATAACTTTGTTTAATACGATAGATTTGTTATCAAGAACAATTTTTGTTATATCTCAATTTGATAAAGAAGCAGATCTTGAAATAGAGAAAGATTATAATAGCAGACTTAATACAAAAATCGAAAATATCAAATTAAGATTAAAAGATTTTTTAAATTTAAAAGATGAACAATTAAATAAACTTACTATAGTTGCCGTTTCTGCCGATCCTTATGAAAAAGGAATAGAATATTGGTTGCAAAATAATGAAGATTTTAAAAGATTATCACATATAGAAAATTTACAAAAAGAAACAACAAATATAATAGAGAAAAATGGCGGTCCTCTTGCAGTAATAAAACAAACAGAAAAAAGTATTATAAAAGACATTTTAAATGATGTTATTCCGAAAAGCGAAGAAAAATTTAACAATATTTCTTTGGAATGTTCAAAAATGGGAAAAATGTGTGAGGAATTAACTGTTGAATTAGATACTGCAAAAAAAGAAATGGCTGATGCAAAAATAGATTTAAGGAATAAATTTGTTCAACTATTTACTGATTTGATATTACAAACATCAGGATTAGATTTGGACACATATCAAGATTTTTTTGAAAGAAATATAGGAAACAATGGTATAGTATTAGATACTAAAATTAAAAATTTATTTGAAGGATATATAAATACTTCAAATGTTAATATATCAAGATTAAAAAGTAAATATAATCAGGAAACAAATCATTTTTTAACAATTTGTGAACAATACAAAGTTAAAGATATGTTAAATAATGCAAAAAGTTTTATGACAACAATAAGTGGACAAACAGTTTTAAGTTTTAGAAATGCACTAGATTTACCTATAAAATTTAAACCATGGGGAGCAGTAAATTTAGCAAGTAATATATCTAAATGGGGAGGAGGAATATTTGCAGGTTTAGGTTTAGCACTGGAAGCTTGGGAGACATGGGATAATTATAAAAAGAATAAAGCTTTTAATGAAATGAAAGAAAAATTTAAAAAAGATTTTGATAAACAAAGAGAAGAAATTTTAGCTATTATAGATAATAAAGATTTTGAAGAAAAATATCTTGATAATTACATTGATTTAATAGAAAAGATACAGCAAATGAACAGTAAACTTAAAGAACAACAAGAAAAATATAATAAATTTGAAAGTTGGAAAAAAGATTGTGAAATAATAGAAGCGGAACTTATTGAAGAAAAATAAAACAGGAAAAAACAATGAAAAAAAGTTTTGTGGATGATATTGTAAAAAGACATTTAAAATTTGATACCGAAGACGGTTATAGGCTTTATGACAGAAGTAACGATTTAATTGAGATTTTTGCTAGTGAAGAAGATGCAAGAAGATATATAGAAGATAATGAAGAAATTTGGGTAGATACTTACGATTCCAGTATACCGCCACATAGAAGATAAATTTAAAGTTGACAATATGTACTATTTCTATAATTACTAATTTTTTAGTATTTGAAAAATCAAAAATTATAATAGGAGTTAAAATTTAATAAATCTGTATGAGAATACTCACACTGAAATTTTAATAGATTTTTTAAACTCTGATGAAAATAAATTAATAAAATCTTTTACAGGATAATTTATCATGTCAACATACAATAAAATAGAACAAAATATAGTAAACTTATATCAAAAGATTAATGTAGGGAAAAGTAATATTTGTATTCAATGCAATAATATTAATACAGGTTTATATAAACCTGTAAGTGTATGGCTTGTTGGTAGTGAGTATTCTAAACAAGAAAAAAGAATTTTGTTTTTAGGTAAAAATGCAAGAGGGGAATGTGATGTTAATAGTATTTTTCAATTTGAATATTCAAGAAAAAATTTGTGGAACAGCGGCTTCCCTTTTTGGACTTATACAAAAGAAATAAGTAAACAAATATTTAATACCGATTCTTGCGAATATATAGCTGCAACCAATATGGTAAAATGCAATTCTTCTATGGGACAGGATACAACAAGCCAAAGTATGAAGGATTGTTGTATAAATAAAATGAAAGTTCTTAAAGAAGAAATTAAAATTATAAATCCTACACACATAATTATATATACAGCTAAAGATTACGATGATTATATATTCGGTAACAAATCTTTTTTTGATTCTGTAAGAAAAGTAAAAGAAGATATTTCTTTTGCTATAGGCGACAAAAAAATGCCTTATACAGAAGCTGTTGGAATAATAAATTCAAAAGAAATAAAAGTTTTAAGAGTAGGACACCCTGAGAGGAAATATAAACAAGATTTTGTAAAATCAATAGTTGATTTTATAAAAAACAATTAATTATATTAGGAGCATGACAATGTCACAAAACCAAGAACCTATTGAACCGGAAATAGTTGACAATATAGACGATATAAAAGAACAAGATAATAAAAATATTAAAGAAAGCCAAAGTAAAAAAGTTTGGGCTTGGATATTTTTTATTGCCGCAATAATTTACGGAGCATCACCCGTAGATTTAATTCCGGATATGCCTATTGTAGGTTGGATAGATGATTTTGCCATAGGGGCAGCAGCATTTACAAACCTTATTCAGCAACAGTTTTTTCAAACAAATGCTACATTAAACAAATTGTTTAAAACAGCAAAATGGATTTTGATATCAATTGCAGTTCTTATATTCCTTATTGCAATTTTAATAATAACCTTAATAGTTAAAAACTAAGTTTTATTAATATCACCAATACACTCTTACACTATTATTTTGTATAATATCACAATTATGAAAACTATATTATTATTAACAGTATCAAATGTATTTATGACATTTGCTTGGTACGGACACTTAAAATTCAAAGATTTATCAATGTGGAAAGTTATATTGATTTCTTGGTCAATAGCTTTTTTTGAATATTGTTTTATGATACCGGCAAACAGACTGGGATACGGTCAGTTTAATGCTACCGAATTAAAAATGATACAGGAAGTTATATCATTGACGGTTTTTGCACTCTTTTCAATATATTATTTAAACGAACATTTTAGATGGAATTATATTGTAGGATTTTGTCTTTTAGTCCTTGCGGTATTTTTTGTTTTTAACAAGTGGAATTAGAAAATGTTTTTACCTGCAACTAAAGAAGAAATAAATAAATTGCATTGGGATAAGCCTGATATAATACTTATATCCGGGGATGTTTATATTGACAGTCCTTTCAACGGAACCGCCGTTATAGGTAACTGGTTAACTATTCATGGCTTTAAAGTCGCTATAATTGCTCAACCGGATATCAATACTGATGATATTGCAAGATTGGGTGAACCTTCGCTGTATTGGGCTGTAAGTGCCGGTGCAATGGATTCTTTGGTAGCAAACTATACGGCAACGGGAAAATTCAGAAATGAAGATGATTTAACTCCCGGCGGAATAAATAATCGCCGTCCCGACAGAGCTTGTATGGTTTACACAAACCTTATAAGAAGACACTTTAAAAACACAAAACCCATAGTTTTAGGCGGAGTAGAAGCAAGTTTAAGAAGAGTAGTTCATTACGATTTAAAAGATAAGAAACTAAGAAGATCTTTAATTTTTGATGCAAAAGCTGATATTTTGGCTTACGGTATGGCAGAAAAAACAATGCTTGAGCTTTCTTACGCTTTGAAAGAAAATAAAGATTACAGAGATATAAAGGGTTTATGTTATATATCCAAAGAACCGAAAGCAGAATACATTGACATCCCGTCTTTTGAACAATGTGTGCAAGATAAAAATAATTTTAGACAAATGTTTAAAACATTCTATGAAAATTCCGCTTATGTAAATTCAAAAGGATTGAATCAAAAGCATGATACAAGATATTTAATACATAATCCTCCGCAAGATTTATTAACCCGGGAAGAATTGGACAAAATTTATGATATGGACTTTACAAGAGAAGTTCATCCGTATTATGAAAAGCAAGGTAAAGTAAAAGCACAGGAAACAATAAAGTTTTCCGTAGTATCGCACAGAGGTTGTTGCGGGGAATGTAATTTTTGTGCAATTGCCGTTCATCAGGGAAAATCCGTAATATCAAGAAGTAAAGAGTCCATAATAAAAGAAATAAACAAATTGGTTCAAAAACCGGATTTTAAGGGCTATATTTCGGATATTGGCGGTCCTACGGGCAATATGTATAAAATAGGCTGTAAAATCAACAAAATAACGGGTAAATGCAAAAACAGAAGGTGTTTGTATCCGAAAGTTTGTGAAAATATTGCTTTTTCTCATGATAAACAAATAGACCTTTTATCTGAAGTTGCAAAAAACAATAAAATAAAAAAAGTATTTGTTTCTTCCGGAATGAGACATGATTTGATAATCGCAGATGCCGAAGATGGGGAAAAATATTTGAAATATATATCGGAACATAATATATCGGGGCAGCTGAAAATTGCACCGGAACATACATCCGACACTGTTTTAAATATGATGGGCAAACCCAAACAAACAACTTTTCTTGATTTTATGAATGATTTTGATTATATAAATAAACCGTTAAACCAATTTCTTACATGTTATTTTATGGTTGCTCATCCGGGATGCAGTTTATCCGAAACACAGGATTTGTTACTTTTTATTAATCAAAACTTAAAGTTTCATCCCGAACAGGTTCAAGTTTTTACACCTACTCCGTCAACTTATTCAACGATGATGTATTATACGGAACAGGATTTAGACGGAAATGATATTTTTGTTGAAAAAGACAGAAATGAAAGAATGAAACAAAAACTTACCATAACACAAAGTTTAAGTAATCAAAATTTACATAGCTTTTCATCTAAAAAGAAATTCAATCCGAGAAGAAGTTATTACACAAAATTCAAAAAAAGATACGGAAAATAAAAAGTCGGGTGATGGCGATTTTTCCCGCAGGATTTATGACCATAACACCCGACAATTTACTTATAGTCTATTAATTATTTTTTGTCAATATTTTTATCACAAACAGTCGGTTCATATATTATAGGTTTTCTGGGATTAGGAATCGGTTTTATAAATTTCTTATATTGTTCAGGAGTTAAAATAGATTTTAATTCCATTTTTGTATCAATGTCTAATTTAAATAAATCTTTTGATATGTTTGAAATCTCTTCAGATAATTTTGCTATTGCTTCTTTATCAACATTTTCTTTGTCAAACTCTTGTTTTAACAACATATCTTTTTCTCTCAATTGCTTTTTGAGAGTTATTTCTTTTTCTTTCTTTCCTTCAAGAATTTTTACAAATTTTTCCTTTTGTTCCGCCGATAATCCTAATCTATCTGCCAATATATCATAGTGTGTTTTAATTTTAAACATTTTGTTATATTGTTCAGTTGTTAAAATCTTTCTCATACCTTCTTTTTTAGATATTTTTGTATCTATTAATTTTGATGATATGTCTTTAATATCTTTTGTTAATTTCTTCACCTCTTTTGTGCTGTATTTGTCTTTCAATAATTCATCATTTAATGCATTTACTTTTGTTTGAAACTTTGTTGCTAATTCTTTCATTGCTTTCTTGTTAGATTCTTTAAGTGCTTTTAAATCTTCTTTTTGTTTGTCGGAAAGATTTAATTTTTTTAATTTGTCTCCAAAATGTTTTTTGTGAAATCGTTCAGACGGATTAAAATCTTGGCTAGCAACATCTATATCATTACAGGACATCATATCTTTGTTGTAAAAATCCGTTTCCTGCGGTTGCGGGGGAATAAAGCATGTTCCATCTTGTTCTTGCGGTTGTGCTGCAAACAATGATACTGACAAACCTAACATCATTACTAAACTTAATAACATTTTACTTTTTTTCATAATAATCTCCTTTTTTCATTTTATATAAGTTTGACTATTATTTTAAAAAAAAGTTACAGTTTGATAGCAAAATTGATTTTAAATGGTATAAATTGAATGCCTTTTTTGAATTCGCCCTGAAGAGGAGTTGAACCTCCAACCTTATCCTTAGGACGGATCTGCTCTATCCAGTTGAGCTATCAGGGCTTCAAACGACAGAAGATTTGAAGTGTTTGAAGATTGGATGATTGGAAGATATGTAAAATCGCAAAGCAATTTTTGATAACAAACAAATTTTTTTGCTGCGCAAAAAAATACGATTTTTCTTCCATTCTTCTTTTCTTCTAATCTTCTAATCTTCCATTCTTCTAATATTGTACTATTGAAGAGTATTCTATATCTTTTAATTTATCTTTGCCGTTTAAAAATGTTAATTCTATAACAAAAGCACAACCGGCAACGCTAGCATTTAATTTTTTTACCAATTCTACCGCCGCATAAGCTGTTCCGCCCGTAGCAAGTAAATCATCTACAATAAGAACGTTATCTTTTTCGTTAACAGCATCAATGTGCATTTCAATAGTAGCAGTACCATATTCCAAGCTGTAAGTTGTAGAAATTGTTTTATAAGGTAATTTGCCTTTTTTTCTTATAGGAACAAAAGGTATATTTAATTTTTGTGCAATGGATATACCGAAAAGAAAACCTCTGGACTCTAATCCTGCAATTTTTGTTATATTTTTATCTTTATATTGCTCAACAATAGTATCTATTATTTTATTATATAAATTCATATCTGAAAGTAACGGGGTAATATCTTTAAATATTACACCTTTTACCGGAAAATCAGGTATATCTCTAACAGCTTTAATAACAGCATCTTTTATTTCCATGCTTTTCTCCTGTCATTATGT
>JAEEGL011031324.1_pt1 | contig 12354 bp, 7 predicted proteins | sample 9134231 | NCBI WGS metagenome assembly JAEEGL01 (sample SAMN16246548, study PRJNA631951) | gut metagenome | biome: gut microbiome; feature: rumen; material: fiber-attached | host: Bos | place: Iran: Karaj | collected 2018-10 | reverse complement strand
GGTTGTTGTCGACCAACGGATAGTATTCGAAAAGATTGAATAATATCACATTTTTAAAACTCAATCCTTCTTGTTTGTGCAAGCGGACAAGTTCTTCGAAAATGTCGGTCATACTTCTTCCTGCCACAAGCGAGATAACCGCTTTCTCACCCTTCTTCTGCTTCTTTTGAATCAGTTTGGCAATACGGCGGGCTACTTCTTTCGAACCCTCTTTGGCGGTTTCGTAAATTGTGGTTTTGACTTGCTCGAGGCGTGTCACGCGCGAAAGCTCGAACACATCCTCAGGGCGGTAGAGCCGTTTCTGAACATGGCTCAGCGTGATGAGTGAACTTAAATTGTTTCGCATAATATGTTGAGTATTTGATATTTACTTGTTTGTGGGAGTGCCTTCGTAATACTGCTTCTCTTGCTATGAAAAAGCTCTGTCAAGCCCAAAAATTCCCGAATGCAAAATTACTACATTTCTTGCCAGTGTGCAAGAGTAAAAATATGTTTTTAAGCATATTTTGAATGTTTTATGTTGTTTTTGTCCGATTTTGGTTGCAATATTTCGCAACTTGTTGTACCTTTGCAAGTCATTTTGTGCCTTTTTTGAAATGGTCATACAAAATGAATTATTAGTAAAATAACCAAATAAAAATCTTATCATGATTCTCATTGCAGATAGTGGCTCAACCAAGACCCATTGGTGCTTGATGGCCAACAATGGTGATGTAAACGAGTTCTTTACCGACGGCATCAATCCGTTCTTCCAGACTACCGATGCCATGCAAAATTCGGTTAGCAACCAGCTCCTCCCCCAAATGGGGCATCTGATGTGGGTTGGACCTGTTACCAACGTGTTCTTTTATGGTGCAGGATGCACGCCTGAGAAAATTCCTTTTGTTACTCGTGCTATGCAGGCTGTCTTTAAAAAAGCTCAAGTGGAAGTCAATTCCGATATGCTTGGAGCTGCGCGTGCTTTGCTAGGCAATAATCCCGGAGTGGCTTGTATTCTGGGCACAGGAAGCAACTCATGCCAGTATGACGGCGAGAAGTTCGTGAAGAATGTGCCTGCCCTGGGTTTTATCTTGGGTGACGAAGGATCTGGCGCTGTGCTTGGAAAACGCTTGGTTGCCGACTTGCTGAAGAATCAGCTCTCCGACGAACTGAAAGAAAAGTTCCTTACCCAATACAACACTTCGCAAGCAGATATCATAGAGAATGTCTATCGCAAACCTTTCCCTAACCGTTATCTTGCCAAACTCTCGAAGTTCGCTGCCGAGAATATTGACAATCCGCAAATTTATGATTTGGTATACGACCATTTCCGCCAGTTTGTAGTGCGCAATCTGAAGCAGTATCCGCAAGAATTGCCTGTAGGATTTGTTGGAAGCATTGCCTATTATTATAAAGATGTGTTGGAGAAGGCGCTTAACGACAATGGTATCCAGCTTGCCAATATCCTGCAAGATCCTATCGACGGACTTAGAGAATATCACAAAAAAGACCTGATTCCGACGGAATAAACATATCCGTTGAAAAATAACCGAATTATTCCATGAAATTCACAAAGATCACAGAACAACCGTCGCTTCACGATCGTTTGGACGAGAAGCCGGTTGGCGAACTCCTTCGTGAGATGAACGAAGAAGACCAGAAAGTGGCACTCGCTGTGCGTGATGCTATTCCACAGATAGAAAAACTTGTTGAACAGATTGTGCCCCGAATGAAGAAAGGAGGCAGAATCTTCTATATGGGAGCAGGTACATCCGGTCGTCTCGGTGTGCTCGATGCTAGCGAGATTCCTCCTACTTTCGGTATGCCTAATACCTATGTCATAGGTCTGATTGCAGGTGGTGATACCGCTCTCCGTAACCCTGTCGAGAAAGCCGAAGACGATCCAGAGAAGAGCTGGCAGGAATTGCTTGAACACAAAATCACCACCTTGGATACAGTGATAGGTATTGCTGCTTCGGGTACTACTCCGTATGTGGTCGGAGCATTGCGTCATGCTCGCGAATTCGGCTGCCTTACTGCTTCTATCTCGTGCAATCCCGATTCCCCGGTTGCTCAAGAAGCAGAGATTCCTATTGAAGCTATTGTCGGACCTGAGTTCGTCACGGGTAGCACACGACTCAAATCCGGCACTGCCCAGAAACTCATCTGCAACATGATTACCACCACAACGATGATCAAACTTGGTCGAGTGAAAGGCAACAAGATGGTGAATATGCAGCTTAGCAACAAGAAACTTGTTGACCGCGGTACTCGTATGTTGGTGGAAGAACTTGGTCTGGGTTACGATGAAGCTCAGCGACTGCTTTTGCTCTATGGATCGGTGAAACGTGCGTCAGATGCATGGCATGAAAAGCATGCATGATATAGACGACTGTAAGCCATCTTTATAGGCACCATATAGGCACCATATGCCTATCCTTCAATTAGTCTTATTGCATATATTTATGTTATAAAACATAAAAAATGATATTTTCTCTTTGATAAATACATTGTACCTTTGCAACGCATTTTTTTGGGAGAAAAAAGCAGGATAAGAAAACTTATTTCATGAACAACACAATATGAAGAAAATCTACTTGTTACTGATCGTATTGATGCTTGTGCCAACGGCATGGGCTTCAATCACGGTTACCGGCAAAGTTACTTCTGCGGCTGACGGAGAGCCCGTTATCGGAGCATCCGTTGTGGAGAAGGGAACATCCAACGGTACAATCACCGATTTTGACGGTAACTACTCAATCACGGTAGCCGACAAGGCAACGCTCGTCTTCTCATATGTGGGTATGAGTACTCTCGAGCAGCGCGTCACAGGCTCCGTAGTCAACGTAAAACTCAAGGATGATGCCATCGCTATGGAAGAAGTGGTGGTAACCGCCATGGGTATCGTGCAAGAGAAGAAGCGAATGAACTTCGCCGTGCAAAATGTCAAGTCCGATGAACTGACTGCAGGCAAGAACGCCAACTTCGTCAATGCACTCCAAGGTCAGATCGCAGGTGTGGCAGTTACCAACACCTCCGGATCTCCTAACTCAGGCTCACAAATCATCATCCGCGGTATTACTAGTATCAACTCCGCCAGTGGCAACGAGCCTCTGTTTGTGCTCGATGGTGTACCAATCCGTGGTGGTGGTACAGCTGCTGCCGATATCAACCCTAACGACATCGAGAACGTAACCGTACTGAAAGGTGCTGCTGCTTCTGCATTGTATGGTCATGAGGCTATGAACGGTGTGATTATGATCACTACAAAAAGCGCTCAGGCAGGTAAAATGCAGGTCAATGCCAATGCTAGTGTTCAGATTGATACTCCTACGCGCCTCTTGAAACGTCAAGGAATGTATGCTCCTGGTGCTAATGGCTTTTATCGTGAGAAGACTTCCAATGGTTGGGGACCTCTGCTTCTGCCTGATCAGGAAACATATAACAGTTTGCAAGACTTCCTGACAACTGGTCTGTATCAGAAATACGATGCTTCTATCTCAGGTGGTACTGACAAACTGAACGGTTATGCTTCTGTCAACTGGTCAAAAGCAGACGGTGTAGTTCCTGAGGATTACAAACAGCGCTTTGGTGCTTTGCTGAAAGCAAGTTTCTCCCCTGCAAAATGGATTACTATCAATGCTTCTATGAACTTCATGGCAAGCAAGTCGCGTTCCACTTCAGGTGTTTCTACCGCTTATGCATATCCTCTGACTTACGATATTCTTGATTACGAAACCGAAGACGGATATCCTAACTTCCGCTATTATGCCGATGGTGAGGGTAATAAATATGCTTCTCCTACCAGTCCTCTCTACAGCGTCTATCACGATGGTGGAGTGGCTCGCTCTATGCGTATGATGCTCAACGGATCGGTTGTCTTGAAACCTGTCAAGAATCTTGAGATAACCGGTCGTGTAAGCTACGATCTTGGTACCAGCACTTCTGAGAGCTATCGTGTTCCGCGTTGGGACTTCTCGCAAATTACAGAGACCATAGCTAAACCGGAAATGCCTGAAGAACCGGATCCTGACTCATTCGCTTGTCCTTGCGATTACCCTGAAGCAAAAGCTAAGTATGATGCTGATTTGGAGCAGTATTACAAGGACTTGGCAGCATATGAGGCATATGTGGCTTATCTGAATAGCGATTACAAAACCGATTCGTATCTTACTTCAAAGGATATTGAAAACATAGGTAAGGATGGAACTTATCTGGGTTCGTTCTCTGCTTCCACAGGTCGCAGCGAATTGCTCACCGCCGGTTTCCTTGCTACTTACAAACTGGAACTTCCCAAGGAATTCAGTCTCGACTTCCTCGTCGGTGGTGAACTGAAAATGACCAAAGGTTTCTCAACCAGCAACTATGGTGTGGGATTCGTTATTCCCGGAACGTACAGTCTGAAGAATACCAATCCGAAGTTTGCCAATCTTAACGATCAGTCGGTTGGTCATAGTGGTAAAAACGTGTTTGGTTACTACTATGAGGTTCGCTTCGATTACAAAGGTTTGGCCTCAATTTCTACCACCGGTCGTGTTGACTGGTCGTCAGCGTTGCTTACCAGTCCCTACTTCTATCCGTCAGTTACCGCAGGTCTTGTATTCTCCGAGTTGATTCCCGGATTGAACGAGACAAAGAACAACTGGTTCTCATATGGTAAACTTCGTGGAAACTGGGCAAAGGTTGGTAAAGACTGCTCGTCGTATCTCTATGACCGTCGTTTCAAACAGTTTACTACATATCCTGATGGTGGTTGGGGTGTTGACCCGACTCTCTCTTCTGCTGCAAAAGACTTGCAGCCTGAGATGATGAGCTCGTGGGAGATTGGTCTTGACTTGCGTTTCTTCGACAACAAGACTCGCTTCGACTTCGCTTACTATGAGACCCGCGTTGACAACCAGATTGTTACAGTGCGTGTATCACCTGCTTCAGGATATATCCTTCAAACTCGTAACGAAGGATTCATTCGCAACCGTGGATTTGAATTCACTTGGGGACAGGATATAGTTCATACCAATAACTTCACTTGGGTTATGGACTTTAACCTTGGTCTCAACCGCGGTAAAGTTGTCAACCTGCCTGAAGGTGTAGCCGAAATTACTGGTCCGCAATATGGCGATATATTCACCTCTGCTTGCCTTGGTCAATCCACTACCGCAATGACAGGTAAGGATTATCAGCGTACAGAAGATGGTAAGATCATTGTTGACCAGGATGGCTATCCTATGATTAATCCTAACAAGAACCTCTATATAGGTAACCGCGAACCTCTGTTCTCAGCTGGTATGAAACACTCGTTTGATATTTATGGAGTTCAATTGGCATTCCTCTTTGATGGTCGTGTAGGTGGTGATGTCGCCAACGTAACTAGCCGAAGCCTTCTCTCAAGCGGTATGAGTTTGAACCTTGAACAATATCGTGGACGTCAGGTAGTATTCGATGGTGTGGTAAGCGATGGTAATGGCGGATATGTTCCCAATACCAAACCCGTTACTCTCGACCCGACCGTTATTACCAACTATATATATAATGTGTCAACCAACTTCATTGAAGACGGTTCATATCTTCGCTTAAGTTATATCACTCTTGGATATGACTTCGCACGCCTCATGAAGAATCAGAAAGTACTGAAGAGTATGAACCTGGCATTCACTGCCAACAACCTCTTTATGCTGACACGCTACACCGGCACCGACCCGATGTGTAACGCATCTATCGGTGGTGGTACAGGTTCGGCTGGTATCGACAATATGCCGATTCCTCCTGTACGTAGTTACAACTTCTCACTTAACTTGAAATTCTAAGACATAACAAACCACTAAAAACTATTGCGATATGAAAAAGTATATATATATAATAATGTGTGGTGTGATGAGTATCACTCTCATCGGATGTCATGATTTTCTTGATGTAAATACCGATCCTGATACTCCTATCACGATCACCCTCGATCAGGCTATTCCTACCGCCTGCTTCTATGCTTCGCAAATCAACTACGACCATGCCGAATATGGCGTATATATGTGCCAGGCACTTACTACCGCAGGTAAAAGTCAGACCGGCTCTTATCCTTATAGCCAAGGTTGGGAGTTCCTCGGAGTAAACCGTCATCCTATGTGGCGTCGCCACTTCTATGACCTTGGAAACAATATCTCAAAGATGAATGAGATAGCCGATCAGCAAAACTCACCCAACTACAAACTAGTTGGTCGTACCATTATGCTCCAGTCAACCATGATGACAACCGACCTCTTTGGCGATATGCCTCGCTCGGAAGCTTATCTGAAGTCGTCGCCTAAATACGACTCACAAGCCGAAGTGTACGAATGGTTGTTTAAGGAAGCAGACCAACTCGTTAAAGACTACGAAGATCCCGAATGGATTAAGGGTGTGCCAATCCCTGTTACTTCCGACCGTATCTACCAAGGCGATCTGAAGAAATGGGGTGCTTACGCAAAAGCTTTGCGTTGCCGCTTGTGGCTTCGTAAGCTTCCTAACTGGGACAACACTCCTGCCAACTGTCAGAAAATTGTTCAGATGGTTGACGAAGTGCTTGGTGATCCCAACTGGCAAGAACCATTGTATCACTATCCTGGAGGTGTAACAGAGAGCAACTGCCCTTGGGGTAGTACCTGCCCGAAAATCAACTCGTGGGAGAGTCGTGACAATCGTCTCGCTTCATCTATTCCTACTGTGTTCTTTGCAAAACTATTGGGTGCATACATAAGTAAACAATCAGGTTATGGTTATGCACTTGATCCTCGTGCAGAGAAGATGATGACTCCGCGTATAATGGGTTCTTCTGCTGGTACAGATGCTATACGTGCATTGGAGAGCAACTTTGGTATGGATAACTCAATGAAGGTTACTTACTATCCTGACCTCTATGCAGGCAACGGACATAATCCGTTTACTCAAAACACTGGTTACATTGCTCTCATCACCGAAGAAGAACTTCTCTTCATCAAAGCTGAAGCACAATATTGGAGTGGAGACAAAGTAAGTGCATATAACACCACTTTGCAAGCTGTACAGCGCAGTATGGATCGTTATGGAGTTCAATACACAGGAGGTATTCCTCAGAAACTCTATGAGTTGTTCTTGCTGGTTAAGTTGCCTAGTGCAGAGACCTTTACAATTGCAGACCTTATGCAGCAGAAATACGTGGCTATGTATCTGCAGGAGGAGCAGTGGACCGACATGCGCCGCTACAACTACTCGAGCAAAACCAACGGCATCTTCTACGATGGTGTACCTGTATACACCTTCAAAACACGTGCAGGTTCCAAATATACAGCTGATGCTTACACAGGTGAATATTCGCTTCGCCGTCCTTTCAACCTGTATGCAGCATATTGGGATCAACCTGATTGCTATGTTGATGCGACCAAGGCTGTATATTCGCCCAATGCATGGGTTAACCGCTTGAATCCTGATACAGAAACCGAAACTAAGTACAACAAGGCAGAGCTTATCAGAATAGGGGCTGCTAATGCTGATGGAAAGGTTGATTATCATTGGATGCAGAAACATCTCATATGGGCTATGAAAAACTCTCCTGTCTGCACAGTTTCGAATGGTATAGAATGGAAATAACCCAATATATTTACAAACCTGATAAACATTTAGCGATATGAAAGCAATAAAAATACTAATATTCGCAGTGGCTGCATTCAGCCTTGCAGCATGCGACAAACATGACCCGTTCGATGATATTCTTATCACCGGCGAGATAGGTCCGCAGGTATATTGGGAAATAGAAAGTTCGGCTATATCTGCTGGACAATCAATGGGATTTGACTTGCAGTACTATACTAGTCTTAAGGATGTAAGTATCGATCGTTCTGAGGTTTGGTATAGTTTGGATGAAACTCTCGACAAAACCGTTTCGTGCCCATGGGTTTCTTCTTTTACGTATACCGTAACTTCTCTTACTAAAGAGCAGAAACGTGTGGCACAGAAGATTTCCGTGTTCCCGCATAGCGAATATGCCCAGTGGAGCGACTCTCTTCATGCTTATACTTTCCATGGAGCTTTCCCGGTTAGCGGTACTCTGGCTTCTTACAAATGGGTTGAACCAACCGATTTTGATGAGGAGAAATTTGTATCGTATTTCGGAGAAGGTTTTATGCAGCATTTCAAAGACAGTATGTACACAAAAATGAAGTTTGCTGACTTCGAGAAGATGTACAAAGGTCTCGGACTTGTGGAAGACTTCAAGGTTTATACCGATTCCACTTTCGATATCAATACCAATGAATATGTTAAGCATTTCCCATGGAATGCTGATTCCACTGCTACTCCCATTCCCGAAGAGATAGAGCGTATCTACAAAGAGAATGTGCAATTTACCGATCTTATCTATTCTGAAGGAAAGTATAATATTTCGTACAAGCGTTCGTATTCCATTCGTGCCCATGCTCGTGTTTATGACGAAAGAGGCGTATATGGTATGACCGTTCCGCAAGACATAACTATTAACTAATAAATACTGAAAATTATGAAAGCTATTTATAAGATAACAGTTTGCAGTCTGCTTCTCCTGGTAGCAGCCGGCTGCCGTGAACACGAACCCCAAGTGGAAGATTTGCCACAGGATGCAGTGCAGTTCACATATGTCATCAACGGAGATTATGCGCTTGACTATTATGTGGACTCAGATGTTGAGTTCACCAATATTTCTCCCACTAAAGGTACGGCTACATGGAACTTTGGTGATGACTCTCCTGAACAGACAGGCGATGTGGTTAAGCACGCATATGAAAAGGCAGGTACTTTCTATGTGACTCTTACTATTGATGCTAATGGTGAGAAAGTCTCGAAAAAGCAACCCATCATGATCTCAGATATCAAACCGCTTATCGGAATCAATCCGTTTGAGGGTGTTTGTGAGGTGCTCACTACAAAAATCAGTTTCAATATTGAACTGCCTAACCCCAAGAATCGTGAGGCTACATATAAATGGATTTTCCCCGAGGGAACAACCGATGCTGAAGGCAATCTGCTAGAGGAATCTGCTGAACGCCTCCCCGGAGAAATGGTATTCTCCAATATAGGTTCGCAGACTGTGCGCCTTCAAGTGGCTTTGGATGGTAGAATGCTTGAGGAAGCAAGTTTGAATGTACAGGTGGGTAGTAACGTTGCTTGTCCTACATTGTATTATGCAGAGGCAGGAGGAAACCTGATGGCACTCAAACTCCTTCCTGAAATTCCCGAAGGAATGAAAGTTATGCCATACGACCTTGGTTTGTCGTCAGGTGTACACCCCTTCAATATTCTCTTCAAAGATTCACTTTTGTATGTACTTGATTGCGGTTCGCAGTTCTGGTATGTGGACGATAGCGATGGTGTGCTTGGTGATGGTAAGATCTCCGTTGTTGCCAAAGATGGTAGCAAACTCGAGACCATGATAAGCAATGTTGGTCAGAAAGCCTTCGATGACCCGTTCTACGGATACATTGAGGACGATAAACTCTATTATGCCAATCGTAATACAGGTATTATCCCTGTCCCACTTACTGATCGCAACAAAATGTACAACTCAACCGACTATCCGTATTTCGTACAACACAACACCCTTGAATACTACAACAATGGTTGGGGATATGGTTGTATAGGCGGATGTTTCGGCAAGGTGGATGGTGTATGGTATTGGTGCAAACAGTATAATGGTACAGGTTTGTTCCGTTTTACCAATGCCGATATTTTGCCAACGGCTACTGCTCAGGGTGTTAATGCTCCGGAAGCAGGTATTGCATTGCAGAGTATGCACCCGAAGTCGTTTGCTTACAACAAGACTACAGGCGAATTTTTCTTCACAGTCTGGGATGAGGGATATTCCGGATTCTATCGTTGTCCTACTATAGATGATCTCAATAGCATTGGTAATAAGAAAGCTAATCTGGCTCCGTTCAAGGTTCTTCACGAGTCAGGACTCGGACTTGAACCAAACTGTCCGGGATCTGCTTCGCCTTATTCACAAAAGCAGCGTGATGGTTGGGGCGATGAAGTGGTAGCAATATGCCAGTTAGCAATGGATGATGCCACAGGATGCGTATATTTCGGCTTCCGTTCACCTGGTGATGCAACCAACGCTCCTTCTGGACTTATGCGCTATAATCCTGCTACTCAGAAAGTTGAGACTGTGGTTGACGGAGTGAATGTATATGGTGTAGTTGTCAATCCTAATCCTTCGAAGTTGTTCTAATGAAACATCGTTTGCTAATATTATCCGTATTCTGTATTCTGTATTCTGTACTCCTACAGGCCTCTCCCAAGCGTGAGATGCGTGCGTCATGGATAGCTACTGTTTGGGCGATAGACTGGCCTTGTACCACTACAGGTTCATGGACTACTGACCCTCAAAAGCAGAAAGACTTCCTTGTTCAGATGCTCGACTCACTTCAGTCGATGCACATGAACTGCATCGCTTTGCAGGGTAGAACTATGAGCGATGCATGGTATCGTTCAAAATACGAACCCTGGAGTCAGTGGATCACTGGCACACGCGGTAAAGAACCTACATACGATCCTATGGCATTTGCAGTGGAAGAAGCGCACAAGCGAGGTATGGAACTTCATGTGTGGATCAATCCATATCGCTATGCTTCGTCTGGAACGCAATACGATACCAATAAAGCAAATGCTAACGACTATGCCAACACTCATCCTGAATGGCTCATGACGGTTGGCGATGCCACAGTGCTCAATCCTGGTCTTCCTGAAGTAAAAACACGTATCGCAGCAGTTATTGCCGACTTGATAGAGAACTACGATGTAGATGGAATACTCTTTGATGACTATTTCTATCTCTCAGGCACTCCCAATTCGATGGATGCTGCACTATATAATGCCAACAATCCTCAGGGATTGAGTCAGGAAGACTGGCGTCGTGAACAGGTCAACGAGATGGTAAAACGTGTGCAAGATACCATTCTGCATACCAAACCATGGGTTACTTTCGGTATAGGACCTGCTCCGCAGGTGGCTTCCAGTAAAGCACATGCCGATAAATACGGAGTGCCTCAAGGACCTTTCTCCGACTGGCAATACAATAGCATCTTCAGTGATCCGCTTGCATGGATGAGTCGCCGAACTATCGACTATATAGCACCTCAGATGTACTGGCATGTTGGTAGTAGCACTTGCGACTTCACAAAACTGAGCGAATGGTGGTCGATGATTGCCGAGAAATACGGTAGACATTTTTATGCCAGCCACTCGGTGGAAGATAGCAAAGCCAATGAAACCATAAAAGAAGTGGAGACACTGCGCAACGATGATCGTATAGGTGCACCTGGGTCGGTGTTCTATAGTATCCGTAAGGGTATATATACCACCAAGACCTACACTCAACAGATGCGCAATGGAGTATGGAATAATCCTGCTTTGCCTCCGCAGAAATGGTGGCGCCGTCAGGCAACGCAACTCTTTGTCAAAAACATGAAGTATTCGTCAGGAGTGCTTCGTTGGGATGCACCGGCAGCAAATAGCAATGTTCGCTATGTAGTATATTTCATCCCAAGCGATAGTGTGGGTAAACACGGACAATTCTATAAGTCTGACTATCTGCTTGGTATCACCTACGATACCAAGTACAATGTAGAGTTGAAATCCGGATATACATATGCCGTCTCCGTGCTCGACCGTTATGGCAACGAATATGCACCTATGGTTTTCAACAAAGCGTTCACCACCACATCGGCTGCTAATCTTACTTATCCTGCCGACAATGGTAGACCTCTTCTTCCTGCTTACTTTACATGGGAGCCTGTGTCAGGTGCTGACTCCTACTTTGTGGAGATAGCTCGTGATGCTGATTTTCAAGATATTATCTCATTCCTTGAAACTCCCGAGCCTCAGTTCTATACAGGTAAGATAAAGATTCTGGATGAAAACAATAAGTATTACTGGCGAGTATACACTCGCGCTCCTAATGCTGCAGATGTATGTTCCGAACAACGCAGTTTTATTGGCAATCGCTTCACTATGGAAGCTCCTGCCGATGGAGAGAACGATGTGGACTTGTTGCCATTGCTTCGATGCGACAGTGTAGCTGCTCCCGATGCCCAATACACATTCCAGATAGCAACCAATAGTGCTTTCGAAGCCCGCCATATCATCTTCAGTGCCAATTCCGTCTATCCACGCTATCAGTTCACTGATACTGTGCTGGCATCTTATACGCGCTACTATGTGCGTGCTATAGTAAAATATGAAGGAATAACAGTGATGAGCGACCCGACTTCCTTCCTTACTTATCGTATTCCTGCACCGCAACCCATTATCCTCAGTCCTCAAGATGGAGATACTATTGTTAGCACTGAGGTGACACTCACTTGGAAGCAACAGGCCGCTCGTGGATTCCGTGCCGAG
>JAEEGL010155708.1_pt1 | contig 12354 bp, 15 predicted proteins | sample 9134231 | NCBI WGS metagenome assembly JAEEGL01 (sample SAMN16246548, study PRJNA631951) | gut metagenome | biome: gut microbiome; feature: rumen; material: fiber-attached | host: Bos | place: Iran: Karaj | collected 2018-10 | reverse complement strand
GCTCTAAAATTTGGAGATTTCAAATAAATTATTTACCTTTGCAGCCGAATTTACTTAAAAGACTGAATTTTGGTCTGGTAGCTCAGCTGGATAGAGCAACTGCCTTCTAAGCAGTAGGTCTCGGGTTCGAGCCCCGACCGAATCACCAACAGTAATCCCCGCCAGTTTTTGGCGGGGATTTTTTACTCCTCACTTTTGGATGATCATCGTTTTTCTTCGATTCTCCTTGGGGCGTACGGCGAAGTGAACCCAATATCTACCGCTTCGATTCCGCTCTATCAGCAGTTCGTCGTAGTCCTGTCTGGTCTCGTCGGCATAGTCCATCAGGATCACCGCATATCTCAGCGCCTGCTCGATACCATACACTCTTATATCTACGGCGCATCCTGTTAGATGATTGCTTGTAGGCGCTCCTCCCACCTTCCTGTTCACCTCCGGACTCCGATACCCACTACTGATAATAATCGGCTCTTCGGTATCTTTTTCCCCTCCTAAGTTAGGAGGGGTGCCCGGATGGGCGGGGTGGTCTGAAGAAGGCGCCGCGGTAACCTCGGGGTGGTCTGAAGAAGGCGCCGCGGTAACCTCAGGGTGGTCAGAAGAAAGGGAAACCTGGCGCTCGTTCAGACCACCCCTAACCCCTCCTAACTCAGGAGGGGAAGAGGTTACTCTAAGGGCAGAGCATCCGCCGCAGAGGAATCCTGCGTATCCGCCTCCTGAGTAATCTCCTTCCTCCTTCCTCATTCCTCCTTCCTCGAAAAAACACAAATCGTATGAAAAAGCAACGTATCATCGAGTTGGCGGTGAAGGTGATAGTAGCCGCGCTCACGGCATTCCTGACGGCACTGGGGACTACCAGTTGCATGGGAAGAGGACCGTTCTAAGTGAAAAAGTGAAAAAGTAAATAATCCCCGCCAGAAACTGACGGGGATTATTTGTGAAATCTCACTTTTTTATTTCTGTCGCACTGTAGTTGATTTTCAGGGCGTATGATTGCTGGAGGGCCTGTTTGACGTCGCTCACGAGTCCCATCGGAGCACGACGGTCGGCACGCAGACTGACCGTCATGCGCTCGGCATTCTCTGGTGACAGATTGCTGCGGATATCGCTGATGCGGGCAGGAATGTCAGCAGGCGACACCATATCACCATTCAACTGCACGGCCCATGTGTTGTCCTGACCTCCTTTCGCCTTGCCTCCTTGTCTCCCAATATAGATGTTGACAATGGCCGGATGCCCCGCAAGTTTCTTCACTTCCGAGCCGGCAGGCACCTCAAGGCGCACCTTCACCTCGTCGCTGCGCATGTGGGTGACAATCATAAAAAAGAAAAGCACGGTAAAAATGAGATCGGGCATCGACGCCACATTGAGTGAAGGGACACCCCGATGACGACGGTCATGAAACATACTCCGCATCGGTCTCATTGGCCACCTCCTTTCTGAGTGGTCAGAGACTCACTGATGCGTTGTGGATAATAGTCATTAACCATCGACCGCTCCTCTGACGAGAGTTGGCGATAACCTTTTCCATAATGCGTCTTCGCGTACTGTTCGCGCAACTGCTGATAGGCGGCGACGATGGCATCCTGCATACGGAAATAGGCCTCGTAGGTAGAGGCACGATCGGCCTGGATGGAAACGACATGGCCGATGCGGTTCACAGAGGCCATCGAGACCACAGCCTCGGTGAGTTGCTCAGAAGTGAGGGGGCGACCGTCGCAGAAGAGTTGGTCGTGGCCGTCGAGTTCGACGCGCATGACGAAGTCTTTGTTCACCTCCTGCGGCTGCGTATTCTCCATGGGAGGAGGTGCCAACTGGCGCAGAAGTCCCTTGTCCGTGTCCATCGACGATGTCACGAGGAAGAAAATCAACAACATAAACGAGATGTCTGCTGTCGATGTGGTATTCAACTCCGGAATCTGCTGACGAAAACGCTTACGAAACATCCGACAATCAGGAGAATGGAAGTGAAGATAAACATATCAGTAGCCTTCAGCCAGAACACACTGGTAAAGGGCTGGCCGTTGGTCATGACGGGCTTTGACGACCCTAAGAGGAATGTGACGACGAGGCAGACAAGCAGTCCGATAAGTACACACCACCCTATCCTACCAGCCGGCACGCGGTTAACGATGTCATCACCTCTGCGCCGGGTGCGCATGCCATGCCACACGCTATAGGCTGTCACCAGGAGGGTGGCTGCAAGCATCATGTACATCAGCCAGAGAAACAGGTCGGCGAAGAAGGGACTAATCATATTTTTATTTTGTTTGCCAGGTAATCAACTGTAAACCGTAAACTGTAAACTGTAAACCATTCATGCTACTTACTCTTATACTCTGCGATGAGGTCAAGGAGGGTGATGGCAGACTCTTCCATCTGAGCCGTCAGACGTTCAATCTTCGAGAGGATATAACTGTAGAACAGTTGCAGGATGAGGGCCACGATGATACCGAAGATGGTGGTAATGAGGGCCACCTTCATGCCACTGGCCACGATTTTAGGACCTATGTCACCTGCCTGCTGGATCTGGTCGAAGGCCATGACCATGCCGATCACCGTGCCGAGGAATCCTAAGGAAGGAGCCATGGCAATAAAGAGTTTGATCCAGGAACAGCCTTTTTCCAGGTTGGCTGCCTGCAGACCACCGTAGTTGGTGATGGAACGTTCGATGGCATCCATCGACTGGTTGATATGCATCAGTCCCTGATAGCAGACGCTTGCCACAGGACCTCGCGTGTTGCGACAGATAGTCTTCGCACCCTCGACATCATCCTTCTGAAGGTGTTTCTCGATGTCCTCCATCAGTTTGTGTGCCTTTATCTCAGAGAGTGTCAGATAGATGATACGCTCGATGCAGAAAGCCAATCCCAAGACGAGGGCGAGGGCCACAAGCGACATAAAACCCGCATTACCGTCGATAAACTTCGTCTTCAACTGTTTGTGGAAACCACCCTCCTCTGAGTCAGCCTCAGAATCGTCGAGCACCATAGCCTCTGCTGCAAGCGAGTCTGCCAATGCCAATGAGTCGTCAGCCACCACGGCGGACACTGCCACGCTATCTTTGGGGGAAGATTCTTGTGCTTGGATGGTTTGCGAAAAACAGAGCAAACTGATGAGTGTAATCAGAATAGTAAGTCTTTTCATAAAAATAGAACCCGTTCTACCTGCGGAGAGAACAGGATTCGAACCTGCGAGCCAGTTTTGCCGGCTACACGCTTTCCAGGCGTGCCTCTTCAACCACTCGAGCACCTCTCCAGTTGACTTCGTTGAGATCGCCAAAACACGACCTTTCCGATTTGCGGATGCAAAGGTAATCATTTTCTTCGAACTAAACACTTTGGACTTTGAACTTTATGATTTGTTAACTATAGCCGAGAACCCGCTTGGCGTTGGCTGTCGTCACTTGGCCTGCAGTTTCCACGCTGACGCCATAGACCTCTGCGAGTTTCCGACAGACGTGAGCCACATAGGCTGGCTCGTTGCGCTGACCTCGCATGGGCACTGGTGCCATATAGGGCGCATCGGTCTCAAGCACAATACGATCTATAGGCACGACTTCGGCAAGCGTCTCAGGGAGTTTGGACTTCTTGAACGTCAGCACACCGCCAATGCCGAGCACAAAACGTTCGAACTGCAGAAGTTCCTGTGCCTCGATGGCGTTGCCTGTAAAACAATGAAACACGCCACCTGGCAGATCGTCCTGATACTTTTTTAAAATAGCGACCATCTCATTTTGTGCCTTCCGGCAATGAATCATCAGCGGCAACTGCAGTTCAACAGACCATCGCACTTGCTCCTCAAACGCCTGTAACTGAGCCTCTTCATACTCACGGCTCCAGTAAAAGTCGAGGCCTACTTCGCCAATGGCAGAGACTTTGAGGTTTGAGGTTTGAGGATTGAGGTTTGAGGTTTGAGGGTTGAGGTTTGAGGTTTCAACTTTGAGTTTTATGATTTGTAAGACTTCCCTCCAATCGTTGCGGACCTCCTCTGGGTGCAAGCCGAGCATCGGAAAACAGAAGTCCGGATAATGCTCGCATAGAGCCATCACAGAGTCACAGGATTTCAGATCAATCCCGGGAACGCCTATAGCCTTTACCCCAGCCTCACGGGCTCTGGCAATCACTTGTTCCAGATCTTCTGCGAACTCCTCACCATCAAGGTGGCAATGTGTATCGATCATGACTGTCTTTTCATCATCGCAGCAGCATAGGTCTTCAGTATGGCCTTGCGCTCCTCACTGACTCCAACCTTATCCATATACAACTGAGCGCGGGCATAACAATCCTCAATCTTCTGCTCACAGAGCCTACGGATACCAATCTCGTTGTAGAGGGTCGTCACCGCCAAGACCTTCTCATCACGGTCGAAGGTCTTTGCCTCAATCCACCGCATCAGTTCCTGCTTCTGACGGGCATCAGCACGATTCAAGGCGTTGATGAGCATATATGTCTTCTTGTTCGACGTGATGTCGCCGCCAATGTTCTTTCCAAACACCTTCGGATCGCCATACACGTCGAGCAAATCGTCCTGCAACTGGAAGGCGAGACCAATCTGTTCGCCAAAGACATAGAGATTCTCTTGGTCCTCCTTCGGGGCGCCGGCAAGGATGGCGCCGATCTTCAAGGCGCAAGCCAGCAACACACTCGTCTTCAAACGGATCATCTCGATGTACTCTTCCTCCTTCACGTCTTCACGTGTCTCGAACTCCACGTCGAGTTGCTGACCCTCGTCAATCTCAATCGTGGTCTTCATGAACGTCTCGAACACCTGCTTCAACTTATCTTCCCTGCATGCAGACATTCTTTCGAAAGCCTGCAGCAACATCGTATCACCAGAAAGGATGGCCTGATTAGCGTCCCACTTCTTGTGCACCGTCTCGTGACCGCGCCGCATGTCGGCATTGTCCATCAGATCGTCGTGCAACAAGGTGAAGTTATGATAGGTCTCCAGTCCGACAGCCTGTGTCATGATGCTCTCGGGATCATCCTTATACAGATTATAGGCCAAGAGCATGAGCACAGGCCTGACACGCTTTCCGCCTAACGACAAGACATACTTGATAGGATCATACAGCGAGGCGGGGGTGCGGTCGTATTTCAGACCATCGATCGCCTCATTTACCATTTTCAATAATTCTTCCGATTGATACATACCTTATTTTTATAAACTATACATATTCTTCAATGATCACATATTAAACACCACTGGGATGCAGACTTTCGTGCGGCAAGGCTTGGCATTCATCAGTCCAGGCTGCCACTTCGGCATCATCCGCAATACACGCATCACCTCATTGTCGCAGGCACGATTCAAATGCTCTGTCAGTTCGAGATCTGTTATACTGCCATCGCGATTGATGATAAACTGTGCCACTACCCTGCCCTTGATCTGCTGTGACTGAGCGGAGGCAGGATATCGCAGGTTCTTCGTGAGCCACTTCATGAACTCTGCAGCACCACCAGGAAACTGCGGCAGATCCTCCACCACACGGAAGTCGACGGGTTCATCGTACATATCGACCACCTCGGGCTGTTCCGGCTCTTCAGGCTCCACGGAGGTCTCCTGAGGCTCAGACGGCGTTTCCTCTGCAATCTCGGGGGCTATCTCCACGTCGTCATCCACCAATTTGAGTTCTTCGCTCTTTGGTTGCTCAGGCGTCTTCTCCTGGGGCAGCATCATGGGTATTTCATCCTTATCGCGCTTCAGGGGTTCCAGTTCGAGTTCGGCCTCCAGATCGTCTTCCTGCTCGAAGAAAGCCCACCCCTCGTCGCTGCTGTTCCATTGCAGGGCAACGAAGAGCAGAGCGAGCACGAGAATGAGTCCAAGGAGGTATCCCTGTACACGCTTGCCTTCGAGGTCAGACTGACGACTTTTCTTCTCTTCCATAATAAATACGGTTTTCTTCCGTTTATATAGCGAATGGTTATGCAAAGGTAACAAAAAAGTAAAAAGGTAAAAGAGTAAAAAGGTAAAATATCGGTGAAATTAAGAATTATTTTGTATCTTTGCAGCGATTTTAGAAAAAGGACGTGACAAAGACGGTCTGGAAACATAGAAATCAGTGGATGAGTTGGCTGAAGTACCTGCCAACTCTCTGCCTTCTGTCATTCCTCTCACCTCTCACCTCTCGCCTCTCACCTCTCTCCGCCCAGGAGAGTCAGACGGCCTACAATTTCCTCCGTCTGCCCGTCAGTGCCCATGTAGCCGCCTTAGGTGGGGAGAACATCACCATCACTGACGACGATGCGACGGTCATCTTCCACAATCCTGCCCTCATCAACGGTGTGAGCGACCGTACCATCAACCTGAACTACATGACCTATATGGAGGGTGCCAAGACAGCAAGCGCCGCCTATATAAAAGGCATTGGGGACCGTGGCACGTGGGGCGCCATCGGACAATACATGGACTACGGCACGATGCACGAAACGACTGCCGACTATCAGGACCTAGGCACAACCTCCGCCCGTGACATCATGCTCGGCGGGTCCTTTGCCTATGCCCTCACAGAAACCCTCAACGGCGGCATCACCGCCAAGGTCGTCTCCTCACATATCGCCGGATACAGTTCAATGGCCGTGGGGATAGACCTCGGACTGAACTATTTTGACGAAGAGCGCGACCTGAGTGTCTCGGCTGTGGCCAAGAACCTGGGTGGACAGGTAAAGGCATACGACGACACGTTCGAGAAGATTCCTCTCGACCTTCAGGTGGGCATCACCAAGGGCCTGGGCAATGCCCCGCTGCGCTTCTCACTCACCATGAGCAGGCTTAACAACTGGGATGAGGCCTTCGGGCGCCATATCGCCATAGGAGCCGACGTCATGCTCTCCCAGCAGATTTACGTGGCTGTAGGCTACAACTTCCGTCGAGCCAGTCAGATGAAGATCAGCGAGTCCGACAGTTCATCATCCCACGGTGCCGGGCTCTCCTTCGGCGGCGGTCTCACCCTGGAGCGCTTCAAACTCCATGTGGCCTACGGCAAGTACCACGTCAGCGCATCATCATTAATATTTAACGTATCATATTCATTATGAAAAAAATTACCATTGCCATCGACGGCCACTCCTCGTGCGGCAAGAGCACGATGGCCAAAGACCTCGCCAGGGAGGTCGGATATGTCTATGTAGACACAGGTGCCATGTACCGCTCTGTCACCCTCTACGCCCTTCGTCATGGTCTGTTCCTTGAAGACGGCAGCGTCAATACCGATGCCCTCGAACAGCAGATGCAGGACATCCACATCTCGTTCAAGTTCAACCCTGAGACCGGACGCCCAGACACCTACCTCAACGGCGAGTGCGTCGAAAAAGAAATCCGGTCGCTCGAGGTCTCCAACCATGTGAGTCCCGTCGCAGCCATCCCCTTTGTACGTACAGCGATGGTCGCCCAACAGCAGCAGATGGGCAAGGACAAGGGGGTGGTGATGGACGGCCGTGACATCGGCACCACTGTCTTCCCTGATGCCGAACTGAAGGTCTTTGTCACTGCCTCTTCTGAAGTCCGTGCCCAGCGACGCTACGACGAACTGAAGGCCAAAGGCATGCCTGCCGACTTCGATGATATCCTGAAGAACGTGGAGGAGCGTGACTACATCGACTCCCACCGCGAGGTCTCTCCTCTGCGCAAAGCCGATGATGCCATCGAACTGGACAACTCACACATGACCATCGCCGAGCAGAAAGCATGGCTGTTGGAACGCTTCCGCGAGCGTACAACGTAAAGGAACAAGCACGTTTTGCGTGATTTTCTCGTCATTTTTTCACTTTCTTTGAGTTTTTTTGGCTAACTTTGCAGCCAAAACCATTAGAATCGGAAAAAATGATGAGAAAATTTATTTTTGCAACAGTGCTTGCACTAGGCTCGACAACCGCTATTCATGCTGGCGGACTGATGACCAACACCAACTACCACATTGCTTTCGACCGTATGTTCGCACGCGGCGCCACCTCTGAGATTGACGCTGTGTTCAGCAACCCCGCCGGACTGGCTTGGGGACACGAGGGTCTGCAATTGTCTCTCAACTTCCAGAAACCCTGGCAACGTCGTAACATCGAACTGAACGGTAAGACCTATGAGGGCGTCGCCTCGGCGCCCATCGTACCTGCACTCTTTGCTGCATACAAGAAAGACCGTATCGCCCTCTCCGGAATGATTGGCATCGTGGGCAGCGGTGGCTTCGTGGAATATAGCGAGGGCGTGCCCATGTTCAACGTGCTCATGCAGGGTATGCTTGCTGCCAACGGCATCACACCTGATCAGTACACCCTCGACTCAGAGATGAAGGGAAAGCAGTACATCTACGGCGGACAGTTCAACTTCACCTACAAGTTCCTCGACTGTCTCTCGGCTGCAGTCGGCATAAGGGCCAACTACTATGACGGATACTATCGTGGTCACGTGATCGCCAAAAACCATCCTCAGTTGGGCGAATTGGCAAAACTGCTGCTCGATGTCGACCAGAAAGGCTGGGGCCTCACACCCATCATCAGTCTCAACTTCCATCAGGGACCCCTTACGCTGAGTGCCCGCTACGAGTTCCGTACGAAGTTGAACCCCAAGAACGACACCAATATCCTCGAAGCCGGACTCGGCGACGCCACCATCGCCGCATTGGTAGCAGCAGATCCTCAGGGCGCACAGGCGAAGTTGGGTGCTCTGCATTCACAACTCAGCGGCTATACGACTCCCTATCAGGATGGCGTACGCACGCGCTACGACATGCCCGCTTTGCTCGCCATCGCTGCAGGCTATGAGTTCTCGCCCAAGTTCCGCGCAGCACTCGAATATCATTTCTTCGACGATAAGAACGCCAAGATGGGAGGCGACCGCCAGAACGAACTGACTCACGGCACACACGAGATCCTCGCAGGTGTGGAGTATGACATCAACGAAAAGTTCACCGTCAGTTGTGGCGGTCAGCGCACGGACTACGGACTCAGCGACGGCTACCAGCAGGACACCTCTTTCGCCTGCGACAGTTACTCTGTAGGCCTCGGCGGTGCCTGGAACATCAACGAGAAGATGCGCCTGAACGTCAGTTACTTCTGCTCGCTCTACAGCGACTACCAGAAACAGGCCTCTTACGGTCTTGAGACCTTCTCACGCACAAACCACGTCATCGGCGTAGGACTGGACTATAAGTTCTGATCTGTCAGTCTATGGCAGAATTCTGCCAGCGATAGCCACTCCGCACACCACGCGTGAATCATCAGCATGACCATCGCCGACCGCTTCTGCATCGACCTCTGATTTTTTTTGAACACGAATCTCACAAATCTCACGAATAATGAGTCGCAGCATTCGTTCAATTCGTGTCATTCGTGTTCATCTTTCTACTCGTGTTCGTCTTTCTATTCGTGTCATTGGTGTTATTCATGTTCGTCTTTCTATTCTCAAGGCTGTGCTCGACGAACTCGCGGTGCCATGAAGCACTTCTTCGGGCTCGGCCAGAACGAAAGCCGTGTTGAGGAACAGGATCCTTGTGTATCAGATCTCAACAAGTGTCATGTAATAGCGGAGTGGTGGGCAGACTTGGTTGACAAATGATTTGTAGAATGCAGACCAGTCCTTGCGTTTTATCGAATCCTTCAAGACCATATGGTCGTTATAGATTGAGTATCCCACCTTATGCTCAGTTAGTCCGGACTCGAAATCAATCCGCTTTTCGCGTGCTCTGAAATATTCATAGAGTTGTACCGACTTCATATACAAGAGCACCTTATGAACGTAGATGACAAGTCGGGGGGCATGAATCCGCTCCAGCCTTCTGATGTAGTCGAAGGATTGGACGATGGCATTTCCCATTCCAAGCCACTGGACGGGACGGTATTTCTTGAACTCTGGCGTGTTGTGTATGACTTCGTCCGTATAAATACGAATCAAACTGGTTCGGATGTCCAGCACCAGATAGTTAAGCAAATCAGCCATGGACAGGGTAGAATCGGCATCCATCGTGTTTCTGGTCATCGCTGCAAACTGCTCTTTTCCATCTTCTGTGGACATAAGGAAATGATGGAATTCGAAATGTTCTCCACCAAGGCTGTTGTCCAGCAGTATCAACGATGTCAGCACTTCGTAGAACTTGTCATCAGAATCGAGGTCGTAGTCGATTTCATAACTATGTTCATCAGTCTTGCGGAACGGCATGAGAGGAGCATCAGGATTAACAACGAGATGCGTGGTGATGTTGACGTTGTGTCTGGTCTCTATCTGTCCAATGAGGCTGTCGAGGTCGCTGATGGACATATTCTGACAGATGGTGCTAGCAACGCCAAAGTATGCCTGGTTATACAAATCCCTCTTGGATTGGGACTGTTCGGCTTTGAGTTCAAAGAGTTGCCGGTAGAGCCAGTCGTATGCTTCGTCGTATTGCCCGAGATTGTAATAGATAGATGCTATGAACAGATATGGGTCGCCATGCTCATTACTGAATTCCAAAGCCGTCTTTAACTCTCTTATAGCATTCTCGTAATCGCAACGCTCGGTATACAAAACTCCCAAGTCCAGGTGGGCCTCATAACTCTGAGGGTCAAGTTCGAGCCGCCGGAGATAATAACCTTCAGCAGAATCAATGTCATGCTTTGAAAGAGCCACGTCGCCCATGATGCCAAAAGCCTCGCTGTTGCACTTATCCATCTGAAAGACTGAGATAAGATGGTCGATGGCGGCATCATAGTCTTTCTCCTTCACGGCATCGCGTGCTAACTGGAGAAAGGTCTGCATCTCATCTTGTTTAACCTCTGTCATATTTATATTACTATAGGGCGTTTAAGACGGAAATAATCATCAGAATATTTTTCCTGCATACGTTGTATCTCACTGTTTATATCGTCCTCCAATGTCTTGATGGCTATATGCCAGTCATCAGGAATGTGTTTGTCTGTATCATTTTCAGAGGCATTGTTGGCATCGATACTTTGGCAACGGACCTTCAGATGATGATGATTAAAGAACCAGGAAAGACTATTGACATCTTCAGCAATCTGACAGGCTATCTTGTTATATCGGCCACCCTCCTCCTTTTCTTTTGCCTCTATGTCCTGGTATAATATGCCGTCTTTTCCGACATGGCAGAACCTGCGGGGAATATAATAGCCCTTCCTGTCAGAATCTATCCTATAGACATCTTCCGTTTTTCTGATTTTGTCAATTTCAAGAGTGATCGTCTCAGGAAGTTCTTCCTGAAGATTATCCTCCATGCGGTTGGCTACGGTAATTCCGTGGCGTTCCAAATCGACAAGAATGTCCGAATATTCACCGTAACGCTCTTCTACGTTGAGGTCGAGGACCTCACTGAGTTTAATCAGAGGGATGGTGTCTCCTTTCTTTCCTATGACAAGCAATCCTATGCCGTCAGATATGCACCCGTCTTCACGGACTTGCCAGTCATCATCGACTATGGGATAGGTCATGAACTTATCACAGTAGTATTTCTTCTTGTCCTCTTCGGTAGCCTCTGTTATCAGGACTCCTTTAAGGTCATAGAACCAGCAGCCAAGGCGAATCACCTTTTGCTCATGGTCAAGTTCCACTTTAAACTTCTTGCTTTCGTCTTCCGTCATTGCTGTGGGATTAGAATTTAACAGTATATTCATCCAATGCGCGTGCAAAGGTACTCATAATTTGGCAGAATAAAGCGTGATTTTAACTTATTTAGCATAAAATGAAGCCTGGGATTAATAAAGAAAGGAGTTCGCTGCTGTAGCGCTTAGTTACAGCAGCGAATGGTTTACTAATTCTCCTCATCAAAGAACTTGCCTGTGGGCATGGCGGCATCCTCGGCGACACAACAGTTGAAGCGTTCACGGCTGCGGCGCTCGCGGGCAAACATAGCCTTGGCTCCGGCTTCGCTCTGCTGGAACTCCAGATGCTCGTCGATGGCAAAGGAGTGGGCCATTGCTTCGACATCGAGGTTGTCGGTGCCGATGAGTGTGAAGGTCCAACCCTGCTTCTTCAACTTCTCAATCATCGTACGAATCATCTTCAGCGTCCATTCCTCGCTGCTGTTCTCCTCGCCGTCGGTAATGATGGTCACCAGCACATGGTCGCCGTCCTCAATCTGGGCGTTTGTCTTGGAGATACCCTTGCCGATGGCATCGTAGAGAGGTGTGCCGCCACCAGGGCAGTAGGCTTTCCAGTCCAAGTCCTTGGTCTGTGCAGCGGGCTGGTTGTCGTAGTGCCAGGTGGTATGGCCAGTATCGAAGGTGAGCAGGGTAACGAACTGCTCCTGGTCAGGGAACTTCTCCTGCATCTTGCGGACGGTCTGCAGGGTTTCGTTCATGCCTACAAAGGCTTGCTTGCGGATAACTTCCATAGAACCGCTCTCATCGACAATAATCAGGTTGTGAACTC
>JAEEGL015157623.1_pt1 | contig 12355 bp, 8 predicted proteins | sample 9134231 | NCBI WGS metagenome assembly JAEEGL01 (sample SAMN16246548, study PRJNA631951) | gut metagenome | biome: gut microbiome; feature: rumen; material: fiber-attached | host: Bos | place: Iran: Karaj | collected 2018-10 | reverse complement strand
CCTGCCAGCATCAGTGCCGAGATGGGGTAATACACCATCGGCTTGTCGTAGATGGGCAATAATTGTTTACTAACACCCTTGGTAATGGGGTACAATCTTGTGCCGGATCCTCCAGCTAATACTATGCCTTTCATATAATTCGAGTTTTTAATATCCGTTAGGGTTGTTTCTTTGCCAGTTCCACGAGTCACGGCACATTTCTTCGAGGCCATACTGTGCCTTCCAACCTAATTCTTTTTCCGCCTTGGTTGGGTCAGAATAACAAATAGCGATGTCACCTGAACGGCGTGGTTTGATACTGTACGGAACCTTGACGCCATTGACCTTCTCAAAAGTCTTCACCACATCCAATACCGAATAGCCTTGGCCTGTACCCAAGTTGTAAATCGAGCAACCGCATTTTTTTTCGATGGCTTGTAGAGCTGCCACGTGGCCACGAGCGAGGTCGACAACATGGATATAGTCGCGGACACCCGTTCCGTCGTTCGTCGGATAGTCGTTACCAAAGACGCCAAGTTCGGGACGTATGCCCACAGCCACTTGGGTGACGTAGGGCATCAAATTGTTCGGGATGCCGTTGGGGTTCTCTCCTATCCTACCGCTCGGATGGGCACCGATGGGGTTGAAATAGCGCAACAACACAACGTTCCATTCCTTATCAGCCTTCTGCATGTCCATCATGATTTCTTCGAGCATGCTCTTGGTATGACCGTAGGGATTGGTACAATGTCCTTTGGGACATTCTTCTGTAATTGGGATGATGGCTGGGGCGCCATAGACGGTGGCCGACGACGAAAAAATGATGTTCTTACAGCCATGCTGACGCATCACATCAAGCAATGTCAGTGTGCCACCGATGTTGTTTTCATAATACTCCCAAGGTTTCTCTACACTCTCTCCAACGGCCTTCAATCCAGCGAAATGAATGCAGGCATCGAAGCGATGCGCTTCCATTACGCGGTTGAGGCCTGCGCGGTCGCGGATGTCGACTTCATAAAATGGGATTTCTTTGCCTGTCAGTTCTGCAACACGTTCCAAAGACTTGCGGTTGGAATTGCAGAGATTATCCACAACCACTGTTTCGTGTCCTGAATTATTAAGTTCGACTAAAGTATGCGAACCGATGAAACCGGCACCGCCCGTGACTAGGATTTTCATGGAATAATTATCTAAAAATAAAAAGCAAGATCCCTGATTTATTGTGATATTAACCCTATCTCTTCCGACCCAAACCCATAAAGTGAATAGATCAAATTATCAATCGCTTTTGGAGCTTCTTTATCTCCGCCCAAAGCGCTGTCAACCAAAGCAGAAAGCTTTTCGTCCTGTTCAGCAGTAATCTTCGGGAAAGGTAAAGTCGAAAGATTGCCTTTCAGGATTTTGAGGTCATTAAACCGCTTAACATACAAGAAGTTGAATAAAGAAGAGTTCAAGAATGCCAATACAGTCTTTACACTCATACCTTCGACCTCTGGAATCAGGATATTAGCACTGTTGAGAAACAACCGTTGCTTGTTGTCGTAAGTAAAACAGAGATGACTTGAGACAAATTTATACACCAGTTTTTCTTTCGCCCTATAAAACTCGTCCTTCGCACATTGCTGAAAATCAGCGCGGTTGTACTTGATATATCGGCTTGCTCTTTTTAGACTGTATTTGCCGATGTCCTTTCCGGTAAAAATGGGTTCCAAACCTTTCCTCGGTCTGTCTTTCAGCACTTTGGCATTGTTGCCCGTAATGATACCCAACGCCCATAGACTATGTGACAAGTCATCATGACGTAAGCGTTCCACCTTTCCAATAATTGCTTCGTCACGGTCGCTGAGCATCGGGATAGCACAGAAGTCGTCATCGCACGGCACAAACTCTTTCCTTGAAACCTCGTTGTTTTCACCATACACCAAATAATTCTGCCTACCAAAAACTGTTTTTTTGCTGACTTTCAAGCTGATGAAATTGGTAAACACTCCTTTAAAACGTTCCCGATAACATTTCAGGCTCTCCATACGAGTTTCATGCGTCACAAAGTTACGCAAGTCAGCATGTACCTTGATTTTCAGCACAGAAGAAGGCAAGAGAAAATGCTGTATTCCGTTTTGATTCAAAAACTTGAACGATTCGGTAAAAAACAACGATGCCTTTTCCTTCGATTGGATGCGTTCAGAAGCATGAAGTTTACCTTTCTCGGTACCCCAAGGCGGATTGGTGACGATATAGTCGAATCGCAAATCACCCAGTGCAGAAGCTGCGTGTAGCAGAAAGTCCATTTGATAAATCTGAGGATAAACTGATGATTCATTGAACTTTACCATCAGATTGGCCTTAGCAATCATCACAGCAAGAGGATCGTTGTCGATACCATAAAGCTGTTCCATCTGAGCGTGCGGCACCTTCAAAAGGAAGATACCACTGCCACAACAAGGGTCAAGTAATCTCTCACCTTTCAAGATGTGAATATCAGAAAGCATCTCATTGACAATCACGGGCTTGGTATAGTAAAGCCCTTTCAAAATACGATGGCCTTCTGCCGTCATTGATTGATAGACGAAACCGATCCAATCGTCATTTCGGTTTTTCAGAATTTGGCGGGGAACTTCAAGATTAATTCGCTGATAATGCACATATTCCTCGAAGAACCGACTTTTGTTGACCTCATTTACCCGATTATGTTCCAGATAATCAGCACATAAGCTAAAAATCAAGTCATCAATGGGATAATAGGCCTCTTTTAGCTCTTCCACGAAACGGGGCAGACTTGCCGCCATCACATAACCCTCGGGAGTGATGATTCTTTGTGAACGGCTTTTATTGGCACGTCGTGTCAATCGGTCAGTACCATTGTTTTTTAACTTGTCCCAATTGCGTTGAGTGGCTTTGGATATGAAAATCTTTGATTCCGTCATTACACAGCTCCGCCTTCTAAGTCCCATTAAACTCTCTTAACGAACTCTTTATCAACCATATAAAATATATGCCTATTTAAGCATATTAATTTTGCAAATATACGGTTTTCTGCAATTATACAACTATTATTTTAAAAAATAATAAAAGAGAGGAAAAGACCTATTCACAAATGTTTTTTGTCTATTTTTGCCCAACAAAAACTGATGAAAATGATACTATGTTTGGAAACAGCCACTCCTGTTTGTTCGGTAGCACTCAATGAAAGCTGTTGTACCATCGCCTTGCGCGAAACAGAAGGACAGAATGCTCATTCTGAAAAGATTACAAATTTCATCCAGGAGGTAATGGAAGTGGCTAAAATCGATTATTCACAATTAGATGCTGTAGCCGTGAGCAAGGGTCCGGGCTCCTATACGGGATTGCGCATTGGCGTGAGTACCGCCAAAGGCATTTGCTATGCCGCCGACCTGCCACTGATGGCTATCGATACATTAGAAGCCATGGCTTATGGCATGAAATCCAAATTGGGTAGCCAAATCACTGAAAATGATTTTCTTATCCCGATGATTGATGCTCGCCGGATGGAAGTGTATGCAGCTGTTTTTGACGCTAACTTGAACAAAATCCATGACACTGCTGCATTAGTCATCGATGAAAATTCTTTTGAGGAATTAAGCAAAGACCATCGTCTTTGGCTTTTCGGTGATGGTGCTCCAAAACTGAATAAAGTATTTGATAACCAAAACAATATCAATATCATCGAAGGTTTTAAGCCTTCAGCTGCTTATATGCTTCCCTTGGTAGACAAGGCCTTGCGAAAACAGGATTTTGTTGATGTTGCTTATTTTGAGCCTTTTTATTTGAAAGATTTTGTGGCGGGAAAACCGCATGTTAAAGGGTTAGTTTAGGGTTTAGAGTTTAGAGTTTAGAGTTTAGAGTCAAAGTCTAGAGTTATGAAAAGAATAATAATTATCGCAATGCTTTTGGCGGGGAGTCTTGCCATCAAGGCTCAGGCACCACATCTCTTTGAGCATACTTATCCGGTGATTGAGACCGAGAACCTGGTAATTCGAAGCCTAATGGATTCTGTCTCCATCGATAGCATAAAAGCGAACATCGAACACCTCTGTTCTTACCATAACCGACGATTTGACAGTCGTTATATTTGGGAAGTGCAAGATTGGTTAACAAGCTGTTATGAACAATTCGGTGTTGATACGATACTATTGCATGATTTCAAAGTCAACAAGCCGGACTATCCAGAGGAAACTGCTGACAATGTGATCGCCGTGCAATGGGGTACCATGACTCCACAGGAATTCGTCATCTGCGGAGCCCACTATGACTCGTGGAACGACGACGGTGTCGACCCTGACACCATCCGCTCACCTGGTGCCGACGACAATGCTTCGGGCGTGGCTGGCATCCTTGAAACAGCCAGACTATTAAGCCAGCATACCTTTGACCGCACCATTATCTATGCCAATTGGTGTGCAGAAGAAATCGGCTTAATTGGCAGTGCAGCCTATGCCGCCGACTGCGCCGCTCAAAGAATGAACATCGTAGGATATTTCAATCTCGATATGACTGGTTACTTGAAAGAAGGTTCCGATATCCATGTACACCTGATGTACACCTCGCAAGATTCTCTCATTGCCGATTATGTCTACAATTTCAGCCATGTCTACTTCCCTGAGATGCCTATACGACAAGCCTGGCTGCAATGGGGCGACAGCGATTATTCTTCGTTCAATCGCAACGGCTATCCTGCGGTGCATCCTTTTGAGGATGTGTATGCCAGCTCACCATTCATCCATACCCGTAGTGATGTCTTAGGATTGAGTATCAACAACTTGGAACAATCCAAACGCTTCACCGAACTGAATCTAGGTTTGGTGGCTACCTTGGCGGGCATCAACAATGATGGTATCGAGGAAACAGAGACAAATCAAGTGGCTATGTATCCCAATCCCACACAAGAGTCCACCCATGTTTTGGCTGAAGACGGATTACTATTTATCAACATCTTCAATCTAATGGGGCAGCAGATTGATTCGATGGAATTGAATGGGGAAAACAAGTTTATACTTAATACAAGTAACTATTGTCCAGGGATATACATCATCAACATAGTAACAAAAAGAGGCAGTTCTGTCAAACGCTTAATAGTTCGTTGAAACTATTCCATTTCTTCGTAGGTAAACACATGCAGCTCATACCGTGATGGCTTCGTAAAGGATTTCATCAAACTGGCATCGATGGTGGTGACAGAAATTTGGTCAGGAGACAAACCTTTGACATTCAGCAAATACTCTGTCAACATCTCATTCCTTCGAGTCATCAAACGTTGTAATATCATTTCTGATTTATCATGATATTCCTCATAGGCAACAGCTATCACCTCTTTAGTCGAGTGTAGTTTCTTCTTATTGGAATACTGGGCAGCGAAATCACATAAACCCTTATCATTCAGTTTGATGGAACGGATGGCTTCATTGGTTAAAAAATCAATATCCGATGCGTTTATTCCAGGATGTGTAGAGAGATAGTAGTCACGCTGCAACTGCATGATACTCAATTGTTTGACTATTTCCTCATATTGAACTTGTTCCTCTAGAACAATAGCAAGGTCTGAACGACTCTGAAGCGTGGCGACCACATTGTCAATCATCACATATTGTTCGGGTGAAAAATCGAATTGTAAAGGATCGAAAGGTATGTATTTCAGATGGTTATCTTCATCAGTCATCAAACGGAAAGGCGAAGCTGCCACTTTGGTCAGAAGATTGGAAAACACCCTGCCAAGTGCTTTGCCATAAGAAAAAGCGGGGTCGTTGAGGTTGCCTGAAACAGGTAGGTCGAGGCTGACATTGTTGTGCTTGTCGGAAAGCAAATAAAGCCCCAACTTCAACGGCACTTTATCAAACTGAGGTTGAAAATATTTGATTCTGTCTCCTAATTTCGGTGCAGCTATCTGCAGCTTATTGACTCCATTAATGCTGCCATCCGAAATGATGTTTTGGCTTCTGAATGACAATGTTCCATTTTCCACTGGAATACCAAACATCTGCATTGTATATGGCGAAAAATCAGCAACTTTTACATTGCTCAGCATAAGTGTGAGATTTTGGTAGTCACGACCTTGAAAACTACCTTGCCAATTGAGATGGAGTTTGCCTATCTTATTTAGGGCTGCCTGCATCTGAATGGCGTTTTTCCCATTACGAGAAAAGTGCTTGGATGTCAAATAAATATCGGAGATCTCATAATGGAAAGCCGTAGGAAGCGAATTGTCCTCATACACTACCTTTGCCTGATCTAAAATCAAGTCGGCAATATTAACTTGCCATGACTTATGTTCTTCATTATCCAATACAATGGTATCAGATCCAAGAGCCGTTTCCGTTGAGTCACGGTGAAAATAACTGTCCAATACCAAATCGAAATTGGATGTTGTGTCAACATCGACAATATAGTCTGTATTTAAACCTGAAATATGGAGGTTTTCAAAATCCAAAATCTTGTTATTCAAATTGAAATGACTAATTTCAGCAAAGACGGAATCTATGGTACCCAAAGGTTTTCCTTCAGTATCTTGTAAAGCCACCTTATTGAGCATTAGACTGCCCTTCATGTCGAAATCCATGACATGATCAGTGAGTCCCTCCATTTGCAAATCCAAATCGGCAAGACCTTGAAGTAAGTCGACAGGATAATACTGTTGCAGATAAGGTTCGATAATATCGACATTCAAATTGTTAACTTTCAGATTGATGAAATACTTTTGGGCATTGTCGGAAAAACGCAAATCCGTATGCAAGACAGCATTCTCCGAAAGAGAAAGATCAAGGCCAATATCAGTTTTCATGTCCGAAAAATCAATAGAGGGAATGTGCAACGAAATGTCACGTAAGAGCAATTCGCTGAACAAAGCCAAATCAGTATATCGAAAATCACTCTTTTCGATACGAATATCATTGAGAATCAATCCATAGCCTGATGATTCTTCCTTCGTACTGTCTGAAACGAATTGCTCAAGCAAGCTGTTGAAATTGAACCAGTCGTGGTCTTGTTCCACATTGACATTCAAACCAGAAAGCGTGGCTTGTTTCACCATCAAACGATGATTGAACAAGTCACGCCATCCGATTTTTGTTTCAAAGCGCTCAAAACTGACAAATGGGGTATTGCCATCGTCTTCAAAAAGCGTCAGATCCTTAATTTTCAGCTTTCCTGAAAACAGGTTTGCATTCAATTTCCCAATGTTCAACTCGCGTCCTATCAGCTCCTTGTCGTGCTGCTCAACATAGTGTTTTGCTATAGGCCCCGTCAAAAGAGTGACCAAAAGGAGCAGAACTACAATGGCTCCAAGCAGGATAAGCGGGATTTTGAACGCTTTTTTCATCTCATCCCAAGGCTTTCACACCTGCATCAATGCGCTTGAGTGTTTCCTCTTTGCCTAATAGTTCAAGGATTTCTCCAATGTGTGGACCTTTGCCGGCACCCACTACCATCAGGCGGAGACCATTCATCACAAGACCCATATTCAGCTCGTTGGAAGTAATCCAATTGTTAAGCGTTTCGTCGATGTTAGCCAAGCTGAAAGGCTCGATGTCCTTGATGACTTCTTTCACCTTGAGCATGGTTTCGGCAGAGTTTTCTTTCCAGCGTTTTTTCACCGTCACAGGGTCGTATTCCTTCGGGGCTTCAAAGAAGAAGAAGCTTTGGTCCCAAATTTCCTTCACAAAGTTGACCCTATCTTTCACCAAGCCAGCTACTTTCACGGCAAAGTCAAGTGGGGCATCAATGCCCTTTTCGGTCTTCAGCCAAGCCTGATAGTCTTTGCCGACTTCTTCGTTTGACTTGCGCATCAGCCATTCGTGATTGAACCATTTGGTCTTTTCCACGTTGAACTTGGCGCCGCTCTTGCTGCAACGCTCCAAAGAGAAGGCTTGAATAAGTTCATCCATGGTAAAAATTTCCTGTTCGGTGCCAGGATTCCAACCCAACAAAGCCAACATGTTGATGAACGCTTCGGGATAATAACCCGACTGCTTGTAGCCCATGGCTGTGTCACCCGTCTTCGGGTCGACCCAATACATAGGGAAAACGGGGAAGCCAAGGCGGTCGCCATCACGCTTGCTGAGCTTGCCATTGCCATCAGGTTTGAGCAGCAGAGGAAGGTGAGCAAACTGAGGGGCCTCCCAACCGAAAGCTTCGTACAACATGACGTGAAGTGGCATTGAAGGCAACCACTCTTCGCCACGGATGACATGGCTGATTTGCATCAGATGGTCGTCGACGATGTTGGCCAAATGGTAGGTCGGCATGCCGTCAGATTTAAACAAAACCTTATCGTCCAAAGTGTTGGTCTGCACTTTCACCTCGCCACGAATCAAGTCGTGCATGACAATCTCACGGTCTTCGGGAATCATGAAACGCACCGTGTAAGGTGTACCTTCGGCAATGAGCTTGTCAACTTCTTCCTTGCTCATCGTAATGCTGTTTCGCAAATGCTTGCGACTCTGGCTGTTATAGATAAATGTCTGTTTGTTAGCTTCGGCTTCCTTGCGGTACTTGTCGAGCTCTTCAGCTGTATCGAAGGCGATATAGGCACAGCCTTTGGCAAGCAACTCATCGCTATATTGTTTGTAGAGGTGTTTGCGGTTACTTTGCTTGTATGGACCAAATGCACCGCCAACATAGTCGCTTTCGTCGAACTTAATGCCGCACCAATCAAGCGATTCAACAATGTATTCCTCGGCACCTGGCACGAAACGGGTTTGGTCGGTGTCTTCAATACGAAGGATCATTTTTCCGCCGTTCTTTTTGGCAAACAAGTAGTTATATAACGCGGTACGCACGCCACCAATGTGCAAGGGACCCGTTGGGCTAGGGGCAAATCTTACTCTGACTTCTTTCATATTAAGTGATTGAATAAATTATATTTCCATAGTTGATAAAAGACAACGTGAAACGGGACTGCGGGATAAACTTAATCTCGACTTCCTAAGTCTCGAAATCTCGAGTCTATTATTTTCGGCTGCAAAAATACGGATTCTAAATGATTTAAGACACAGAAAACAAAAAAAGCCTGCCGAAACTCAGCAGGCTTTGAGGTACCTGGCGGACTCGAACCGCCGTCCCCGGTTTTGCAGACCGATCCCTAACCACTCGGGCAAGGTACCCTTTTGCGGCTGCAAAGATACATCTTTTTTATGAATCACAACGTTTTTTCATCGAAATTTTTATAACAAGCCTCTAGCCGACAATTTCAGCCAATTCCAAACGAACAAGGCAACAAAGAGGGCAACACAATATACATATAAGATTTTCAGGTCTTTACGTTGAAAATGTGTCATAGCATACGCTGCTGTAAGCATAATTAATGGAACTACAGGTTCATGGAATCGTTCCGAGTTGGCGGTAAATGAAAACATAATAATGGCCAGATACGACAACTCGTAAGCTCCAATCAGACTGAAATCGCGCCATTTTTTCTGACGAAAAATGACAATGAAAGCCAACATGGCAAAGAACGCAATGAAGTTAGTTACATAGGTGCTACCATGTATCATCTTGTTATGGTCGGGTGACTCTTCCACCAAGGGGGCCAAGGGCAACACAAAAGCAGCTGGGGCCAATATCCAATTCTGTGCCAACTCGCTATGTTTCATCCCTAGCGATTCATATCTCTCCGCTTGATAATTCACCTCGACAAAGTTCAAATGAAAGATTAACTTCATTTCACGTCCTATAGGGGAAAACAAAAAGACTAAAAACACAACTGCAACGGCTGTAACAGTGACGATCTTGCCCTTTTTGCTCACCAAATCCTTGGAAGACAAGACAACAAAGACCAAAAACGCAAAAATCAAGCACATCCCGATGATAGTTCGAAAGCCGAAGGACCATCCTGTAAGTAAAATTGGAAATAGGATATTCCAAACTGTGTAGCGCTTGCTTCTGATGAGATAATCCATACGCTCAAGAGCAAGGATAGAGAAGAAGATCATCTCCATTTCCTTGGTGTGAAGTCCACATTGCTGCACCAAAATAGGTGTAAAGACACATATCACTGCGGCCAAACGGCCCGTGCGTTCACCAAAGGTTCGCGATCCCCATTTCCAAATTGTGATGCAAAGATAAGCGCTCATCAGCGCTTTAAAGACTCTCGGTACCAACCAACTACGGCCAAAAATGGTGTAAATCAAAGTCAACCAAAGCACATAACCGTGGTCGGAATATCCTATAGTACCAGCATTTAAATACCTAAAAACAAATGAGATATGTCCTTCTCTAGCATATCTTGACAATAAAGCTGCAGTGGAATGATACCATTTGCTGTCGCCAGCGTTATACTCAAAGGCGATGCCTGTCTCCCAATAATAATAATAGCACATCACGAAAGCATACACCGCCCGTAGAACAAAAGCCGTCCAAAACACTTTATGCCAAAACACTTCAGGTTTATCATTTTTCCAACGAGGATAGAAAATGGAAGTCAGCACAAAGAAAAACAATACTTCCCCAACACCCCACAGCATCCATTTCAACTGCATGGCATGGTCTCTAAAAACCAAGCTTATGGTAACTAATGCTACCAAATAAACCCCTATGCCGAAGCAAAAGATATGTCGAAGCAGTTTTGTACTCATAAGTAACCGTTCAAAATTAAACTGCAATATCTCTTGACTTCGGGACACGGGACTTCGAGACTTCGGGACAAGCAAATGCCTCGTAGTCCCGTGGTCTCGTGTCCAATATGTAAACTAATTTTGCTCATCTACTTATTCCCTTATTCTTTAATTTATACTATTCCTCGTGCAGCCAACTTCAACCAATTCCAAACGAACAAAGCCACGAAAAGCAATCCACAATACACATATAAAAGTTTCATATCCTTATGTCTCAGATGTGTCATCGCGTATGCTGCCATAACCAGAATCAAAGGTATTGCTGGTTCATGATAGCGTTCTGAGTTGGAAGTAAAAGTGAACACAACTATAGTCAAATAAGATAGTTCAAAAGCCCAAATGAGACTGAAATCACGCCATTTTCTTTGTCTAACTGCTATTACAAGAGACAACATGGCAAAAAAAGCCATGAAATTCTTGACGAAAGTGCTTCCATGTATCAATTTGTTATGAACTGGCGCTACATCCACCATCGGTGACAAAGGCAATACAAAAGCACCTGGAAACAAATATTTGCTTTTTGATATCTCGCTGTATTTCAATCCCAAAGACTCGTATTTTCTGGCCAAATAATCAGTTCCGCTGAAATTTAGCATGTAGACAATTTTCATTTCGCTGCCAATCACTGTGAAAAGGAAAACCAAGAAAACAGCAAGCGTGACCGACAAAGAGACAATCTTACCCTTTCTACTCACCAAATTGTTGGGAGACAGTATGACGAACACAAGAAAAGCAAAGATGAGGCACATACCGATAACCGTCCTGAAACCAAAAGACATGCCTATGAGTAAAATGGGGAACAAGATATTCCATAAGGTGTATTTTTTGCTCCGAATAAGATAATCCATGCGCTCGAGAGCTAAAATAGAGAGAAAAATCATCTCCATCTCCTTGACGTGCATCCCCGTCAATTGAATCAAGATAGGCATGAAAACGAACATCACTGCAGCTAGTCGACCCGTACGCTCACCAAAAGTCCGCGATGACAACTTATAGACCACGATACACAAATAGGCACTCATCAAAGCCTTAAATATCCGAGCGACCCAAACACTACGGCCAAATAAGGTGTGAATAAAGGTGAGCCAAATCAAATAACCATGATCCGAAAAGCCAAGCGAATAGCCTTTCAGAAAATTGACGACAAACCCAAAATCACCTCTTCGAATATATCTTGAGAGTGCCACACTTCTATTATAATAACCAATAGCATCACCAGGACTATCGAAAGGTTGTCCCATACGGAACGAGAAATAAAAATATGAGAAGACAACATAAAGCAATCGTATGGCCAAAGCCGTCCAAAACACCTTGCGCAAGAAATGCTTATGCTCATCGTTTTTCCATCGAGGATAGAAAACGGTGGTAAGAATAAAAAAGAATAAAACCTCCCCTATTCCCCAAAGCATCCATTCCAACTCCAGCGCATGATCCTGAAATACCACACTGATGACAAGCAGTGCCAGCAGATAAACGCCGATGCCGTAAATGGAAATATAGCGGATTAGTTTTTTCGACATTAGTCTATGAATATCGGCCCGTCTCCTTTACGTTTTACGGCCTTTTGCTTAATGATAGCCCTAGTGTCAGGATTGATTGTACCGATCTTGCGCATATCAGCGCGCTCCCACCAGTGGTCCTTATATTCATGGATGAAACGGAACAGTGAGTCGCTGGCTGTCAACACCTGAGGATTATAGTTTTCAGGTGCATCGTTGACCGTTTCGAACTCGATATGCAAGATTTGGTTGAGG
>JAEEGL014246668.1_pt1 | contig 12355 bp, 9 predicted proteins | sample 9134231 | NCBI WGS metagenome assembly JAEEGL01 (sample SAMN16246548, study PRJNA631951) | gut metagenome | biome: gut microbiome; feature: rumen; material: fiber-attached | host: Bos | place: Iran: Karaj | collected 2018-10 | reverse complement strand
AGCATCATATTCCACGGTAAACGGTTCACTGACTGAACTCATTACCTGTGCCGGATCATATTCCTGAACAAAAACGACAGGCTTGTCATCCAGCTTATCAAGCATCTCACGGACCTTATAGAGTATCTCAGATACCCCTTCGCCTGTAAGTGCGCTCATGGGATATACTTCATAACCTTCGGGTCCGAACTCATCACGAAGCCTTTTGATCACTTTATCTCGAGTCGGTTCCATGCCCTCGTATATCATGTCGAGTTTGTTCGCAGCGATGATCTGAGGACGCTTCGGAAGCTCGGCATTATAAAGCGCGAGTTCCTTGTTTATTGCCTTAATATCCTCTACGGGATCTCTGCCTTCCGTGCCCGCAGCATCGACTATATGTATTATAACCTTGGTACGTTCTATATGTCTAAGGAATTCATGACCTAAGCCTACACCGTCTGCAGCTCCTTCTATAAGGCCCGGAATATCAGCAACAACGAAGCCCTGAGCATCCTTAAGATCGACCACACCTAAGTGCGGACTTAAGGTTGTAAAATGATAGTTGGCGATCTCAGGTCTTGCATTGGATATCTTGGTAAGGAAAGTACTCTTACCTACATTGGGAAAGCCAACAAGACCCACATCGGCTATCACCTTGAGTTCGAGTTTAAGTGTCAGTTCCTTGGCTTCTTCACCGGGCTGAGCATACTTGGGAGCCTGCATTGTACTTGTGGCATAGTGCTGGTTACCGTTACCGCCCTTGCCGCCCTTAAGAAGCAGAAATTCTTCGGTATTACCGGACATATCAACGATCACTTTGTCGGATTCAGCCTCTTTGACTACGGTACCACGCGGTAATTTGAGCACTATATCGCTGCCGTTTTTACCGCGACAGTTCTTCTTACGTCCTTCTTCACCGTCTTCTGCCTTGTATTTACGGACATGACGATAATCGGCTAACGTATTGACACCGTCATCAACCTTTAAGATAACACTGCCGCCGTTGCCGCCGTCTCCGCCGTCGGGACCGCCGTTGGGCACATATTTTTCTCTTCTGAAGGACACATGACCGTCTCCGCCTTTGCCGCTTCTTACATAGATCGTTGCTCTGTCTGCAAACATATCATTCTCCAAATAGACAAAAAGACTCCGAACCGCTTAGTTCGGAGCCTTAAATGACTTAATTTATTCTTCAACAGGATATACAGAAGCCTGCTTCTTGTCTCTGCCGAGTCTCTCAAATCTGAGAACACCGTCAACAAGTGCATATAATGTATCGTCACCGCCACGGCCTACATTGTTACCGGGATGGATCTTGGTACCGCGCTGTCTGTATAATATATTACCTGCCTTGACGAACTGTCCGTCCGCTCTCTTGGCTCCGAGCCTCTTGGCCTCTGAATCTCTGCCGTTCTTGGTAGAGCCGACACCCTTCTTATGAGCGAAGAACTGAAGGTTCAATCTTAACATGGCCTTATACCTCCTTGATCTCTAACCTGAGGTACTGCGCACCGTATTGCGCGCTTATACTCTCTAATCCTAGTTTCATGCTGTCCATAAGAAGCGACGCTCCTTCGGACGGCTTACCCATGAAATAGCACTGCATATCGCCTTTGGCCTCATCGGTCGTAACGTTGATCTCATCTTCTAAAAGATGATCTATGCTATTGATGGTATTGATGGTGAGCATCGATATCGCGGAACAGACTATGTCTTCGCCTTCTTCCGCAAATCCCGAATGTCCGTGACACTCGAAACCCCTGTACTCACCGTTATGCTTGACTATCTCAATATAAGTCATGGCTTAAACTGTGATCTTGTCGATCTTAACTTCTGTATAGAGCTGTCTGTGGCCGTTCTTCTTGTGGTAACCGCTTTTTCTCTTATACTTATAAACGATAACCTTCTTACCCTTGCCCTGATCGGTCACTGTACCTGTAACCTTGGCACCGGCAACATCTGCACCAACCTTAAGGTCTGCATCCTTAACAGCTACTACCTTATCGAAAGTAACAGTAGAGTCAACTTCGGCATCGAGCTTCTCAACTCTTATTACATCGCCTTCCTCGACCTTGTACTGCTTTCCGCCTGTTGCAATAATAGCGTACATGAGGTTTACCTCCTTCTTTCAATCTCGCTAACTGTGGCGGCGTCTGCCCTTACATATGTAAAAATGGACGCACTTAGAGCCTCGTTATGCGGCACACTTTGATATACTAACACGAACCGTTAAGTCCGTCAAGCATATTTTTAGGTTTCTTCCTGCGCTTTCTGGGCTGCAAAGAAGTTATATATATTATCCATAAGGTCTTTTCTCTCGATGGTCTTAAGCAGATATCCAACAGGCTTAAGTGAAAGCACTTTCATGATACTCTCTTTATCTCCCTTACCTGTTAAGAACATGACAGGAATATCCGCAAGTTCCGGGTCTGATCTTATCATCTCCAGAACATGAGGTCCGGTCGTGACCGGCATCTCGTAATCAAGGAGTATAAGATCGGCATGGTTCTTTGCAAGCCATGTGATCGTCTGTAATCCGGAATTTGCAAGCGATACACGATATTTATCCTTAAGCCAGCCCATTATCATGCTCATATATGCCACATCATCATCGACTATCAGGATGCTTTTCCTTCGAGCCATCTGCTCTTCTTCTTCAAGACATTTCTCAACACCTGATACCAGCACTTCCATGTCAAGCGGACGCTCATAGAATGCAAATACATATGAAGAGGGGATAAATCCTGTCAAAGTATCGTATTCTACCTTGGTGCCGATAACTATTACCTGCTTCTCCTTCTCGGCGCAGTGATCCTTGATATAGACCATGACTTCGGGATATTTCCTCACATCTTCGTCTGTGAGAATGATAAAAAGACCGGCATTATCACATTTCGCACCGATATCACTAATGGTCGGAGCGGCATATTCCGATTCAACATCTATTCCTTTAAGTTTGGTCTCTATGCCTTTTACGATAAAGCCTTCAGTAGCTGCGATGATAAGTGCGCATCCCTTCATATCTTCATCCCTCCTGTAATACTTCACTGAGTATCTCTTTTATCTCATCCCATTCGAAGTTAGACAGGCTGTTGTTTATCCTTTCAAATCTGTCTTTATCTTCGTCGGGAAGTTTGTAATCCTTAACGGAATCGATGACCATAAGTGACAGTTCGTAATCCATCGCATTAACGAATTCCGACATACCCATATAAGCATCCGTAAGGATCTCCTCGGGTATGGGAGGAAGATCTTCCTTGGGTGCAAATACTGGATCAAGTTTAGCGATCATATCACCGTATTCTGACATCAATGCATCATGATGGCTTCTTATAAAATCAATGTCATTGTTCTTACCCGCATTCTCCAAAGCTTCAGCATCTTCACCAATCTTTAAGGCACCAACAAGACGAGAACTGCTCTTAAGTGCGTGAACTTTAACTGTATAGTCAGTCCAGTTTTCAGAGTCATAATAGCCCTGTATCTCATCGGATTTGGACTTATATGAATCGTAATAAATCTTGATGACTGAAAGGAAAGCATCCTCAGAACCGCTGTTTTTTATGGCAACTGCCGGATCAAGGCCCTCTATGTTCTCATACCACTTTGAGGAATCCTTGGCATCATTATTCTCTTTATCACGATCGATGGCATCAGTTGAACTATCATTATCTTTAATGCTCTCTCCATTAATGTCATTGGTGAATTCAGGAGCATATCCGGTGTCTTTGCTTAAATATTCTTCTGCAATTTCATCGATCTCATTGTCGATATTTTCAAAGTAATTACCGAGATTGTAATTCCTGTTTCCGTTCATCATATAAATAAGACCGAAAGTTCCGCCACCGCAGTTGGAAGTGATGCCGGCAGAAGCCTTTTGGAATATGATATGGTCGAACCGTATCCATTCATTAAGCTTCTTTTCTATCCACAGGAGTTCCTCTTCTTCCATTCCCGCATATGTGACAAATACAAAGGAGTTGTCGGGATATGAATTAAAAGGAAGAGCCTTCTTGATATATTTCTCATAGCACTTCTCTTCGCTTCCGAAGAGCATTCTTCCAACGCCGAGCTTATCATTTTTCATACGAAGCATCGGTCTTAACCACAGAGATTTAAGTACATTGTTCATGAAAGGACTGATCCTGTCTCTCCTTGCCATGACATCGGTACTTCTTACGACAAAACTGCACTTGATGAGTTCTTTGGCATTCTCAAGTTCTGTCAGTATCCTCTCAACCGGAAGATTCTGCTCTGCAAGTCTTGCGGCTATCATAACAAGAATACCTGTCGCGCTAGACAGACATTCTGAATTGACAACAGAAACATCTTCGAAAGTATTGGCGGCATTGACGGCACGTCCGTACTCTCGGCTGCTTCCGGTAGTCAAAGTAATATATATGACATGATGTGCTTTCTTAAGTTCTTTCGAGAAGAAAGCAACCAGATCGTCTTCCGTAGGAGGTTCGGAAGAAACATATTTGCTCTCATCCTGCATATAACGAACGAGCTCTTCCGAATCTATGTCCTTATTATCAAAGAATACGCCTTCGTTTGTAATGACAGTATAAGGTATGGTATCTATCTCAAGAGCATCAAGGATATACTGCGGAAGATCGCTCATACTGCTTGTTGCGATCGCGACAGGTTTCTTTCTGGAATACCTGCTTCCGGTATTTAATGACGAGCCTGTGATTTCACGGTTCTCATTAAGATGAACCTTCTTGACCGGAAGATGTGAGATGATCATCTCTTCAAGCAGCATACCGGATACCGGTTTAACAAGATAACCGTCAAATCCGACGTTGTTGTAAATATCGATGTTCTCTGATCCCGCATTTGCTGTAAGGACAATTATGGGAACGGCTCTGTTAAGACCGCCGTCCTGTTTCCTTATCCTTGAATAGCACTCTATACCGTCCATCTCAGGCATAAGATGATCCATGAAGATGAGGTCATAATTCTTCTTAAGAGTCATTGCAAGCGCATCAATACCGCTAAGCGCTGTATCAACCTTGATACCGGTACCGTTAAGAAGCTTCTTCTCAACTTCTAAGTTCATCTCATTATCGTCAATGATAAGTATCGAAGCATCAGGAGCATGGAAAAGATGCTCAAAATGATCGTTTCCGGATATATTGCCGGAATTAGCGATATTCATTATGCCGACTTTGTGATCAGATGATATACCCTGCCTTAATGTCACGGTAAATGTAGATCCCTGCATATATACACTGTTGACGGTTATCTCTCCGTCCATAAGCTCAACAAGCTGTTTGACTATGGAAAGTCCGAGTCCTGTACCTTCAATGTATCTGTTCTTCTCTTCATCAACGCGCTGGAACGTATCAAACAGATGCGGCAGAGATTCGGGCTTGATACCCATACCGGTATCTTCAACAACGATACTTAAAAGAGCTGATTTATCATTTTCAGTCTCGCATTCCATATGCAGGCTGACAGAACCTTCTTTGGTATATTTGACCGCATTATTGAGCAGATTTATGAGGATCTGCTTGATGCGCACCTCATCACCGAAGAGTATCCGCGGTACACCGGGATCGATATCAACATTGAACTTAAGTCCCTTCTCTTCTGCCTTAAGCCATATCATATTGACGATCTCTGATAATAGCGCGGAAACATCATAATCAACAGGCACTATATCCATCTTGCCCGCTTCTATCTTGCTGACATCTAAGATATCATTGATGAGCGATAACAGCATCTTGCCTGCACCCTGGATATTGCGGGCGTCTTTTTTGATCTCATCAGATGCATCTTCCTGTCTAAGAATTATCTCGTTCAGTCCGAGTACCGTATTGATGGGAGTTCTTATCTCATGGCTCATACTCGAAAAGAATCTGTTCTGAGCTTTGTTCATCTCCTCGAGTTCTTTGGTCTTTTCTTCCGAAGCCTTGGCCGCTTTTTGATATATCCTTGTCTGGAAGGTTATTACTGCAGTAAGGACCAGTGAGATTATGATATATTTTGCAAAAGAATATATATAATCTTCACGCCTTGTATAGACAGTGACATATACCGGGTAGTTGTAGGCAATGATCCAGCATGCTGCGAGCACGATAATATCAACGATACACATTATTATCCTGAATCTGCCCTCTAAGATCAGTACAAGATAATAGCTTCCCAAAAGCACGGTAAAGAGAGCACCGGCTGACAAACCGCCTTTGGTAAAGAACATGACCGGCTGGAAAAATCCGACCATAATGAACGCAACAATTATCTTGGCGGATTTGTAAAGCTTCTTTTTGATCACTATATTTAAATATATGACACTAAAGAGGACGATAACTATCGAGGTGATCGTCGAAAAGACAGGCTCCTTAAGATAAAGTCCGACAAGAAGCGCTCCTATCACAGCCAGAAAATACAGAACAGAAAAGACTACAAAAGTCCTGTCCTTGATATCTATGGAGGTGTCATAAATAAAATCAATAAATGATTCGATGATATCCTTTATCTTCTTCATCTGTCAGCCCTCCCTTCATAAGTGATCATCTCTTCAGGCAGGACATTCTTCATTACACGTTCAAATTCTGCGATATCGATAGGTTTGGCTATAAATCCGTTAAAGCCTTCCTTCATGAACATCTCTCTTGCGCCACTCAATGCATTAGCAGTGAGCGCAACAAATATCGGATGCCTGAAATTGGCTTCTGCGATCTGTTCTATCCTCTTCATCGCTTCCACTCCATCCATTCCGGGCATCATATGATCCATGAATATGACATCATATTCATCGGATTCGAATTTCATGATCGCTTCCTTGCCGCTCTCGGCAGTATCTACAACAAATCCGTATTCCTTGAGCAATCCTGTAGCCACGACAAGATTCATCGGTTCATCATCGACTATAAGAGCCTTGACTCCGTGGCATCTCATCTTGCCCTTGCCTTCATTGTCATATACGTATGCATCATATTCATTGTTAAGCATACGTACTATAGGGAAGCCATACAAAGGCTTGGGCAGTATGACAACATTTTTGCCTCTCGGTACAGACGGTTCTTCGTTTGCAGCAACGATGACTTTGCATCCTGATTCTGCAAGCTTTTCAAACACCTTATGATCTGTTTCGTATTCTTCTTTTGCGGTAAAAATATGAGAGATATTAACCTCATTGACGATCTTAACGAGTTCGTCTATATCACCCGTAGAATAAAGTCTGGTCTTAAGACCCTTGGCAAGATTGACTGCCATATTCCTGTAGAAATCTCTTATCTGAGGAACTCTGTATTTTTCGGGTTTGTTATACATAACGAGGCTCTCTGTAGTTCCATCGGGCAGAGCCAGGCACGGATCGGGATCGACGATCTTTTGAGGTATCGAGAGCCTTACGGTGGTACCGTAACCTCTTCTGCTCTCTATCTTTACAAAACCGCCCATCTTATGAACAAATCCGTATACGATCGGAAGGCCGATTCCTATGCCGCCTGTACTGCGGTTACGTTTTTTATTGGCCTGATACATGCCTTTAGATACCTGAGACATATCGGCTCTTGTCATTCCGATGCCGGTATCAGTTACTTCTATCATCAGATTGATACCGTATTCACGTATGACTGGGAATACTCTGATGTAAACACCGCCTATAGACGTGAACTTGAAAGCATTATCAAGAAGGAGTCCGAACAGCTTATGAAGCTTACGGATATCGCCTTTTAACATGAAAGGCGTCTCCGGTGCCAGATCAACGATCAGAGCAAGATTCTTGCGGTTGTCATATGAATTGAAGATAGAAACGACATCATTGATAAGAGAGATGACCATATAGTTCTCTTCTTCAAGTACGAGTTCGCCTCTTTTGATCTCGGTATAATCCTGGACATCAGATATTTGATGAGACAGTCTGATACCTGCTCTCATGATAGAATCGAGCTCTTTTCTATCATCGTTCTTCTGCAGCAAAGTCGTCATGCCATTTATTACATTAACCGGGGTCCTTAATTCATGAGAGATGTTAGACAGGAAATCTTCCGTATCATGTCCGTTCTCTTCAACGGTCCTTCGCCATTCATCGATCCTCTCCTGCTCTGAGAGTCTGCCGCTTATAGTGATACGGCTGAATACATACAGAGTCGCGACAGCTCCGACATGGAAAACAATACGCATCGTAGTAAATGCATCAAGATCTTTGACACCTCCGCGATCATAGAGGAAATAGAACTGGATACCCATTACCATGACATATTCAAGCAGGATCACATTGATCATCTTGATGCTGTCAAATATGGTAAAAGTGACCATGAACAGAGTGGTCGCCACCGACACTTCATACATGCTCGTGTCATGTATCCCGTGATAGAAAACCAAAAATGCACAATAGGCAAAATATATGGACGTCCTGGCTCGCATATCCAGTCTCTGCATAAAATGAACACACCAAAGGATCACGATGCCGACCGTTACAACAAACGGCACCCATGCTTCCCAGTTGGCGAATTTGGTCTGTAAAACGCATGAAATATACGAAAGTGTGGTTATGACCAGTGCAAGTCGCTCTTTTCTAATGTCTTTCACGGCATTCCTCTCTCAGTTTATTTGAATGATCCGATTTAATACCGATATCGGGATCATAATAATTCTTCGTTTATCTTAAGGCCCAGACTGTCACATATCTTCCTTAGATCATCGTCTGTTATAGTCTGTAATACGCTCTTACCCGACTGCAGGATGCTTAAATAGATCGACGCACTCTTCTCTATCGTATGTGCTCTTCCGAACGCATCATCAAAACTGTTACCTGTCACGAACAAGCCGTGGTGTGCCCAAACAACGGCCTGTCTGATGCTCATCTTATCGCAGGTCGCCAGAGCGAGTTCCTTGGATCCGGGTACAAGCCACGGAACAACCCCTACACCATCAGGTATTACCATGACACATTCGGTCATTGAACGCCAAAGTGCATCACTGAATGTCTTATCATCAAGCTTCAGTATATATGTGAGCGCTATAAGTGACTTCGGATGCAGATGATACATCACTCGGTCCTTACCGCCGCTAGCTGTCTTACGTACACTGTGATTTAAGATATGCGCACCGAATTCCGAAGTCGGTCTGCCTCCTTCAAGCCCCCATACGATCCTGTATTCATCGCCCGTATCGTTAAGCTGTACAATACCCAGTGAGCCTGTAACGTCAAGTTCCACATTTCGCATAAGGCTTCCGGATCTTGTTACGATAAAGTATTCTCCGGCCAGCCCCGTACTCTCAACGCCCAAGGGCAACCAGTCACCCTCATCGCTTAGATCAAGATATTCACTGCACTTTTTTACTTCTTCGGGCGCAAGTCTGTATGAAGCATTACCGCCGTTGGCCTCATTAAAACCCAGACGGTATCCGTCAGCACACATTCTCACGAAATCTTCTATGATCTTGGGATAAAGCATATCTCTTTCCTCAAATTGCATCAACAACCCTAATTGTAACATATTTAGCGCTTTTACTGTACCTTATTTTGTGGCTTTCATTGCAAAAAGAACGAATGTTTGGTATTATGGTTGTATGAGTACACAGAATAACTCTGATGAGTCGTCAAAGAACCGGATATATGCAGCCATAGATCTTAAGTCTTTCTATGCTTCCGTTGAATGCAAGGAACGCAGTCTGGACCCGCTTAAGACCAACCTTGTGGTTGCCGATGCATCAAGGACGGATAAGACTATCTGTCTGGCGGTGACACCTGCTCTTAAGTCATACGGTATCCCCGGACGTATCAGGCTCTTTGAGGTCAAACAGACCGTAGAACACGTCAATGCCCGACGTCTTGATATGGCTCCCGAACATGAGTTTAAGGGCGGATCGTATGATGCGGATGAGCTTGCCTCTGATCCTTCGCTTAAGCTTGACTTTATCATCGCTACTCCCCGAATGGCCAAGTATATGGAATACAGCACGGAGATTTACAGGATATATCTGCGTTATTTTGCTCCTGAAGATATTCATGTGTATTCGTGTGATGAAGTCTTTATAGATATGACCGATTACATGAAGATCTACTCTCTTTCACCGAGAGATCTTGTAATGAAGGTCATCCTGGATATATATGATAAGACCGGCATTACAGCGACCGGCGGTATTGGAAACAATCTCTATCTTTGCAAGGTTGCAATGGATATCTGGGCCAAACATATCCCCGCAGATGACAATGGTGTCAGGATCGCAGAACTTGATGAGATGGCGTACAGACATAATCTTTGGGATCATACCCCTATCACCGATTTCTGGCGTGTCGGTCACGGTACGGCTAAGAGACTTGCCTCACAAGGTATGTTTACAATGGGTGATATCGCCAGATGTTCTGAACAGGATGAGGAACTCCTCTACCGCCTTTTCGGCGTTAATGCAGAACTGCTCATTGACCATGCTTGGGGCTACGAACCCTGTCTCATGAAGCATATCAAGTCATATAAGCCCAAGAGTTCATCTACAGGCTCTGGCCAGGTACTTATGCGTCCCTATGCACATGATGAGGCCCGTATCATAGTACTTGAGATGGCCGATGTTCTCTCTCTTGATCTGGTAGATAAGGAACTTGTGACAGACCAGCTGGTTCTCTATATAGGTTATGACCGAACTGCACTCGATGATCCCAAGGTTCGCAAGGAATACAAGGGTGAGATGGCGAAGGACTATTACGGCAGGATCGTTCCCAAATCAGCTCACGGTTCCTTTAATCTTGACAGATACACATCATCTACAAGGCTTATAACAGAGGCTGCTGTCGCATTATTTGATGAGATCACCGATCCTCTGTTGACAATAAGACGGGTCGCTATAACAGCCAATAATACGGCCTTTGAACAGGATATACCTTCTGCTCCCGAATACGAGCAGCTTGATCTTTTTACGGATTATGAAGCGAGGGATAAGCAGGAAGAAGCCATAGAGAAGGCCTTAGATAAAGAGAAGGCTCTGCAGAAGGCGACTCTTGAACTCAAGAAACGTTTCGGCAAGAATGCCGTTATCAAGGGTACCGATCTTCAGGAAGGTGCCATGACGATAGCGCGTAATGATCAGATCGGAGGTCACAAGGCATGAATTCGACAAAAAGCAACGCATCTGAATCTTATATAACCTTAGGCGGATCTGTTGTCTCGGACGGACCGTATTCAGATATAATCGATCATCCGCACCATGTTTCCGATACTCATCCGCAGATGGCTGTCGAAGACAGAGCTGCTCAGTTTGCGCCATTTGCAGCCCTTGTGGGCTATGATGATGCGGTGGAACAGGCTGCTATTGATGCATTTGAACAGGTGATCGCCGAGAATACCAATGAGAAGTTTGAAGAATCAATATGATGCTTTGATACTTTGTTTTATACAGATCAAAAAAGAAACCCGACAGGGTTTTTGCTTTATTTTTTCTTGTTCTTTAATCTGTCGATCTCATTTAAGAACCAGTCTTTTATCTTAAGAGCAAGTTCAATGCATTTATCACCCAGTTTAAGTATCGCGGACTTGTCTGTAGTATTCTTAGCAGGCTTGGCCGGATTGAGTTCAATATATCTGCTACTCTGATAACCGTCAGTCATTCCTGAACCTATGAATATCAGATCGTTCTTCTCATCCACATAAGATGTCCTTGCATAATCAAAAGTAGCGATCGACATACCCTTACGTTTGAGTCTGTTATTGACTCTTCTTCTGATGAAAGCATAAGCGCATGCAAAGCACGGAACACCGATAAGCATTCCGGGAACACCGAAAAATCCGCCGAATACAGTGATCGATACGATGATCCAGAAGCTCGATACACCGATCGAATTACCAAGTATCGTAGGTCCGATGATATTGCCGTCGATCTGCTGCAGTATAAGGACGAATATAAGGAATACAAGGCATTTCTTGGGATCTATGAGTAAGATGATAAATGCACTCGGTATCGCTCCTAAGTATGGCCCAAAGAACGGAATGATATTCGTTACACCGACTATAACACTTACAAGTACGGCAAAAGGCACCTTAAGGATGCTTAAACCTATAAAGCACAGAATACCGATTATGATCGAATCCACTATCTTACCGATCAGGAATCCTCCGAAAGTCTTATCGATAAACCTTAAGTCCACCATAAGATCGTTGGCTCTTTCTCGCTCCATCACAGAGTATATGATCTTCTTGACCATACCTACATACTTCTCTTTGCCTGATATAAGATATACAGCAATGATTAGGCCGAGAACAAGATTAAGAACGGCACCTACCGCACTTATCACACTGCCGGAAAATGACTTGAGCATATCTGTCACATTGGGGAATATCTTGCCTGTAAGAACCTTGGCAAGATCTGCGGAATATTCATCAAAATAAGCCACTACATCTTCATCATTAAGTATCGGGTACTT
>JAEEGL012822912.1_pt1 | contig 12355 bp, 7 predicted proteins | sample 9134231 | NCBI WGS metagenome assembly JAEEGL01 (sample SAMN16246548, study PRJNA631951) | gut metagenome | biome: gut microbiome; feature: rumen; material: fiber-attached | host: Bos | place: Iran: Karaj | collected 2018-10 | reverse complement strand
CGCCTGTGATTATCTGGTGCCCCGTGCCGGATTAAGTGACTTTGACTTCAAGTTTGAGCCGGATAAAGCCAATGAACAGCAGATAAAGAAAGCGAAAGATGTATGTGTTGAGGAATTGAACGGTTTACCTTCTTGCAAAGATAAGTTTATTAAATCCTTCTCTTGCCTTAATGCTATTGAAAGCGGAAAACTCAGCACAAAAGCGTACGACGATGCGATAAAAAACTGTACTGAAGGGGATAAGGATTGCTTAGATAAAGCATATCAAAATCATCCATGCAATGAATCAGAGGGCGAAAGGGAAAAGTGCAAAAACGATTTGAATGACAATAACAAAGATGCAGCCAATGCATTGGATAAATATATTGAAGATTATCGTTCGAAATATAAAGATCTCTAGTTGTTAGTTTTCGTATTGACATAAAGGCTGTCATAATATGACAGCCTTTTTTTGTGATTTCTGAGTAATGTGCTGTCTGTCCACTATTTGACGATTAGAATATAAAATTATCTATCCAACATGCATTAACCCATTAATCATCTGTACAGACGTGTTGCGACACAGCTCTAACAACTAGATAAACAAATTGACATTCGAATGCTCTGCTGCGCCGAGATAATATCCGACGCCGCCAATCTTCACGCCATCGATGAGTTCTTCCCTGCGAATGCCCATGACATCCATTGACATCTGACAGGCAACGAGTTCAATGCCATTGTTGATCGCACTCTGAATCAGGGTTTCGAGGGAATCTATATTTTTGTCCTTCATCACCCTGCGGATCATTTCTGCGCCCATCCCCAGCATATTCATTTTGGAAAGCGACAGTTTCTGACTGCCCTGGGGCATCATCCATCCGAACATCTTTTCAACAATATTCTTTTGTACATTTACGCTCTCCGGGCGCCGCAGAATATTCAATCCCCAGAATGTGAAGAACATCGTTACTTTTTTGCCCATCGACGCCGCACCGTTGGCAATGATAAATGAAGCCAGTGCCTTATCCAGATCACCGCTGAAAACGATGATGGTTTTGTTATCATCCTTTGCTGCACCTGCGCACGAAACTCCGGATGATTCCGATCCTTTGCGAATCCAGACACGAATCAGATCGTCTGTTTTTTCCCGTTTTATCATGCTGTTGCCTGTGCAGCTGCACCAGGACTCGCTGTCTGCATAAAATCCGGCATCCGATGCCTCTGCACATACGACTTCGCCGTCTTTCATGGAATCGACATATTCCTTAAGACGCATTAAAGGACCGGGGCAGCTCAGCCCCGTTAAATCGAGTTTGTGATCTGCGTTTAGTTCCATATCTGATTTTATATTATTGGCCATGCTTTCATCCTTTATTGATATATTTTTTTCTATTATTTTCTGATTGGCAGCCTGAATATCATACTTCTGCGCGACAGCGAGCCGGTACCCTCCGGACAGATTGCGCGCTTTGTAGCCTTTTTGCTTCAGGATACGTTCGGCATAATAGCCGCGCAGGCCGACCTGACAATAAACGATGAGGTCTTCATCCTTGCTCAGCTCATCCAGACGAGATCTCAGATTGTCCAGAGGGATATTGACTGCTTTATCCAAATGGCCATTCTGATACTCCAATTCTGTCCTGACGTCGATCAAACGGGCTCCCTTCTCAAGGGCACAGTCCAGATCCCGGTATTGTATTGTCTCCGAAACGCCATCCAGAATATCTTCTGCCATATATCCGACCATATTGACAGGATCCTTGGCGGAAGAAAACGGCGGTGCATAGCATAATTCCAAAGAAATCAAATCCCGAACATTCGCTCCCTGACGAATCATAACCGCCAGAACATCGATACGTTTGTCCACACCGCTCTGACCAACACTTTGAGCACCGAGGAGCTTGCCTTCATGATCGAACAATATTTTCAATGTGAGCTGCCGTGCTCCGGGATAATAGGTGGCATGGGAAAATGGATGAGCAATGACACTGTGGAACTGTATATTCTCTTTTTGCAGAGTTCTTTCGTTCCGTCCGGTGGATGCTGCAGTCAGGGAAAACACCTTAATAATCGAAGTGCCCTGCAAGCCGCGGACAGTTCTGTTCAGACCGCAGATATTGTCTGCAGCCAGTCTGCCCTGGTGATTGGCAGGTCCGGCGAGTGCGAGCGTCATGGGCGCACGATCGCCAACGCGGAACAGAGAAATTGCATCACCGACAGCATATATGTCTTTCGCACTTGTCTGCAGGTTTTCATTCACTCTGATAAAGCCACGTCCATCCAGTTCAATGCCGCTGTCCTTTAAAAAATCAGTATCCGGTTTTACGCCAATGGCCAAAACGACGAAATCGCTGGTCAGTTCTGTTCCGTCGGCCAGGGTCGTTTTGACAATATCATTGACCGTATCGAATTTCTGAACGCCATTGTTCAGGATCAGACGAACGCCATTTTCCACGAGTTCACGCTGTAAAAATGCGACCATATCTGCATCAAATGGCATCATGATCTGCGGCGCAGCTTCGACAAGAGCGACATCAAGCCCTCGTTTTTTCAGATTTTCTGCGACTTCGACACCAATGAAGCCACCGCCGATGACGACCGCAGATCCGTTGGCCTCAACAGATTTATCCGCAAACTGCTTGAGCAAATCTGCATCATTCACGCTTCGCAGGCTGAATATGCGTTCACTTTCGATTCCAGGAATTCCCGGTCGCAATGGCTTTGCTCCGGGAGCCAGAAGCAATGCATCAAAAGATTCTTCATAGACTGCATTTGCGTCCTGAATCGTCAGTTTCTTCTTTGCAGCATCGACTGCGATCACTTCGCTTTCGGTTCGCACATCGATATTAAAACGCGAACGGATCCCTTCCGGCGTCTGAACGAGCAGCTTTTGTCTGTCATGAATCGTTTCACCGACATAATAGGGCAAACCGCAGTTCGCAAAAGAGACGTATTTGCCGCGCTCTATCATTATGATTTCAGCATCTTCATTCAATCGCCTCAAACGAGCTGCCGCCGTTGCACCGCCTGCTACCCCACCGACAATAATAAACTTTTTCTTCTCCATGTATCATCCCGCTAAAGTGTATTCATCCCTTGCCAATGCATGAGCCAGTGCATTCGGCTTTTGGGGAATTTTTTTGACTTTTCACTGCATCAGCAAAACTGATGCATGCCTCAGCCCCTATGCCATTAGTAAATGCAGTAAGCAAGCAATTTACAGTGAATTAACAGTAACTATTCACCCCTACAGGAACGCCGCAGGCGTTCAATATCAATAGCCCCCGGTTGGCGCATCGCGCCTGCCGGGGGCAAAGCGTTCCCCTCTTTTTTTCCGAACTATTTGCCAGCCCAAAGCTCAGAGCAATAAAAGGCATATTCTCTGGAACATTGCATAGCCACAGTGGTTAAACACAACCACAAAAAAAGGCCGTCTTACGACGGCCTTTAAAACAGCGATTGTTCCGGATTAAGCCATTTTATCGAGCTTTTCCTGAAGTTCAGTCATGCGTTCTTTCGCCTTGAGTTTGAGTTTTTTGCATTCTTTCTGCGCAATCTGATCTTCCGGAGACATCCAAACCTGCTCATTATAAGCTTCTACGCGCGCATCCAGTGCGGCATGTTCTTCTTTAAGTCTGGCTATTTCCTTCTGCATTTCTTCGCGGCTTAATTCGCTCATGATGTACTTCCTTTGAACAGAGGACAAAAGACGCCTGATAGAGGCGAAAAATAAGATGATTTAAAGTATCGTAACGGCTGTTTTTTGTCAACGCATGTATTGTCCTGACTCTGAACTTCCACGCTTACCTTTGGTATGGCGTAAGGCCAAATCCGCTCACCAGACCTTACGCAACCATGGAATTCTCCCAATGCATACCAACTCAGATTAATTGATGATATCGATATCGTTCTTACAGGATTCGATATGGATGATATCGGTATTGTTATCCGAATTGCATTCGACCGTACTTGCGTATCCATTTTCATCCAGATTCGTCACCATGATGACGTCTTTCCCGGCAAGCGCCTCAAAATCTTCGGCCTTTACCTCACAACCGACCTGGCCGCATTCCCCGACGCCGAGGATTTCTTTGGTATAGGACGTACAGATGCGTTTGCTGCGATCATCGGGATTGCTTTCATCATAATAGAAGAAAGATGCCGGAAGCTGGGTCGAAACCGGCTTGGTTCCACGATTGCACAGCTTTCCGCTGATGACGTGGCGGCCATCACTCGTTTCGCCGCAAATCGCTCCCGCAATGAATCGTCCCGTAATATCCGGAACGGCCCCTGATCCATACAGCCCCTGTTTGTTCAGACGGAAACTGTTGTACAACGGTGCTTTCGTGGTTGTTTCATCGATGCACATATTGGGATGCATCGCAGTCCAGTTTTGTGTCCACTGAGCCTTGGTCGGGGCTTTGCCATCGTCTTCGATATTAATGATGTTATAGGAATGCTGATTCCAGATATTGCGCGAAGATACCCATCGATCGAGTCGGTCTTTATAGATCACGAGATCGCTCGAACCGATCTGTTTCGTATCTCCTGTTGCCCGACAAACTTTGTAATCAGTTGCTTTCCAGCCATCCGGACGCGTTCCGTGACTCTTTACCATCGTCCTGCTCATAGTGCTGTTGGTAGGATTCGTCATAAAACCGACTGACGGATGAATCGGCTCCACACATCTATGCAGTTTTAATACTTCTGATTCGCCGGGAAGATATTGGGTATTGCAGTCATCGTCACTCGTGCATGTACACAATCCGATGTCCTTATATCCGACATTTTTGTTACATCCTTTGGATGTCGGACAATCTTCATCGTCCATGCACCAGATACCTTCGTGAATGGGATCCGTATTACCGGTATCTGATGTACAGCTAAAATCGGCCTCCGATCCCATGACGATTTCAGTACTGCCATCGCCATCGACATCAGCAATGATCGGAGCTTCCCACGAAGTTCCCGAACGTCTCCTGACACTGAACAGCACTTTTCCCGTCTTTCCTTCATAAACCCGCGTAAAGCATTCATCGGCATAAACGGCTTCCGGTTGTCCATCACCATCGAAGTCAAACAGCGAGGATCCCGTCTGCCCGGATGATTTATCCTGCGACCAGCGTTCCCAAAGCACATATTTATCGGCGCATTTTCCTTCCTCATATTGCTTGCAGCGCGGATCGTAAACGCCAAAAAGACCGCCAGAAGCAACGCCGATTTCCGGAAGTCCATCGCTGTCGAAGTCACCAATTGTAAGCGGACCGCCGCGATCAAAACCACTCACATTCATCAAAGTCTGAACGTTATATCCACCGCTGCCATTATCAACGAGAGCGTACAAAAACAACTTGCTGTTTCCGGTGCTGACGATTTCCGGGAACCCATCCAGTTTCCCGTAATCAAAGAGATTGGGATTTGTCTTGTCCGGAGTACCAAAATCGGCATAGGCCGTATATTGACCGCTCCCTGGTAATGCTGCAACCGTAAGCCAATTATTATTTGCACTATCCCAACGCAAAACACTCACACCGGAAATCAGCGTTGGCTGTCCATCAAAATACCCCATTGCCTCAGTTCTACTTCCACTGCCGCCTTTATTAGTAATGCGCTTACCATCCTGACCATTAAACACTGCAGTGCCTGAGATCACTTCTGGCAGAGTATCGCCGTTTACATCAAAAACAGCAGGCATCATCGATACGCCGGCCTGCCACATTTGCTCGTGTTTTTGCGTTTCATTATTCCATTTATAAGCGCCATTATTGGCAATGATTTCCATTAAGCCATCACTGTCGCCATCCAAATCTGCTATGGCCGGATACCAGCTACTTATAGTTGTTATTGTTTCCAGCGTTTCGCAGGTTTGCGGATCAATGATCTGAAGCCCATTATTTGTCCCACCATAGGATACAAATGCGACCACCGTATTCAGACCTTTCTTATTGCCAATTTTTCCGGAGACAGCAGAACTTCTCCCGACCTGGCCTCCGCTCCATCGGCACTGAATCCGTCCTTCAAAGACGCCGGATTTGGTCTCATAACGGCAGGTTTCATCATGCGTCGTCGTTTCATTGTAGGGGATGCAATAGCCTTTCAGGCCGCATTCATCGCTCTGGCAACAGAATGAGTCTTTTTCCTTACAATCATTTTTCGTTTTGCAGGTATCGCCGAAGGGGATGCATTTGCCCTTTACGCACATGAGTCCTGACGCACAATGTTCATTCTGAGCGGAATCATCACAACTGCCGTCTTCTGCAATTTCCTTAATACATACGCCATCGCGACAGACGAGATCTTCTTTGCAAAGTTTATAGGACTGATTGCATTGACTGCCCTTATCGAGATCTTTTTCATATTTTCTGCAATAGCCTTCAAGGCAACTTAACCCCTCATCACACATCAGGTAATCATTCTCTGAGCATTTGTCGCCTTCAGCCCCATTTTTTGAACAAGTACCATAGACGCAATCGAGCCCTTCTTCACAAGCATCCTGTTTGCCCTCGCAATCCTCGCCTAATGAATGGATAGTTCCACAAAGACCAATTACAAGGCATGTCTTGTGGTTTTCTTCAGTACAATCATCATCCGAACTGCATTTATTATCGGCTTTTTCATACTCTTCTTCGGTCATGCACTCACCGAGATAGCACCCCAGATTTTCGGGACAAACGGCAGTCTTATCATTCGGACGGCAATAATCACCGGCTTGAAGTCGCTTCGCTTCAAGGCACTTGCCTTGAACACAGATTAAATCTCCGTCACAATCAGCATCTCCGGAACAATCATCATCAGGGTTTGGATCCTGATCTGTCGTACTGCTGCAAATTCCGTCCTTGCATTTAAGCTTGCCTTTGCAAATATGTTCTTCGTCACAGGAATCGCCTTTTTTTACAAGTTTGGCGCATTTGCCATTGTCCAGACATTTTCCTGAGTCACAATCATCATTCTGTGAACAGTCAGAATTATCTGTGCTGCTTCCGCTCGAATTGTCACTGCAGCCACAGATCATCAAACAGCAAACGATAGATAAGAAATATTCCCTTCGCTTCATTTTTTCTCCTGATGTGTAAAATGACCAATAAAGTCAATACCATCTGTATAACAGAATATTAATTTACGATGTATCCCAATTGTGACAATGTCAAAGCAATTCGCCGAAAATTCGCCTCATCATGCATTCGGGATTAACCATAGTTCGTCCGCTGAAAGCTTTCCGGCGGATAATTTCTGTCCCTTTATTTCAACGAAGTCAGCCATGAGTGAAATCCGAAAAGTGTTGTTTGCTGCCGGTGGTACCGGTGGTCATGTATTTCCCGCAATTGCCGTTGCAGACGCCATGAAAACCGTCAAACCCGAGATCGAAATTGCCTTTGTCGGCGCAGCCCACGGCAATGAATCCAACTGGGTACAAAAAGCCGGATACCGCTTTATTCTGCTGGATCTCGACTTCATCAAGGGGGCATCTTTGGGACGAAAAATCAAAAATATCCTGGCTCTGCCGGGCGTCGCCAAAAAGGCTGCGGCCATTCTGGAAGAAGAAAAACCGGATCTCGTCATTGGTTCCGGCGGCTACGTTTCGGGACCGCTCGTCGCGGTCGCTTCGTGGAAAAAAATCAAAACCGCCATTCTGGAACAGAATGCGATCCCTGGCCTGACGAACCGATTGTTGAGCCGGCACGTCGACAAAATTTTCATTTCGTTCGAACACACAGACAAACTGCCGCAAAAAAAATGCATTTATCTCGGCAATCCCGTGCGTTCCACTGTTTTGCCCAAGACGGATGCGGCCCCTGCAGAACCCTGGGAAACGACCTGTACCGGCGAACAAGCCGATGCATCCTCACTTCATTTGCTCGTCTTCGGCGGTTCGCAGGGAGCGATGAAACTCAATACTGACGTTCCCATTGCGCTGTCCAAACTGACAAAAGACCAGCTCTCAAAAATCGTCGTCTGGCATCAGGCCGGCAAAAATAAGCTCGAAGAGACAGAAAAATCCTATAAAAATCATAACATTACGGTCAAAACGACAGAATTCATCGACGATATGGGGGCTGCGTATCACTGGGCCAATTTGCTCGTGTGCCGCGCCGGCGCAACGAGCATCGCCGAAATCAAGGCTTCGTCGCGCGCATCGATCCTCGTTCCCTTCCCGTTTGCGGCACACAATCACCAGGAAAAAAATGCCGATGCGATGGTCGAAATCGGGGCTTCGATCAAGCTCATGAACGACGATGTTGGTGAAAAACTTTCCAATATTATCAATGACTTAATTGCCAATCCGTCGAAAATTTCAGACATGGAACAGGCGGCATTCAAGGATGCCAAACCCAATGCATCTATTGACATCGCGAAGAATTGTCTGGAAATATCGTAAGGAAAGGCTCTGTGATACGAGCATGGATATTTTGTTCGTGAACATTTGCTATTCAGGGCTTGGAGCTTGGAGCTTAGAGCCTGGAGTAGTGAATGCATTCTCAAAGCCTGGAGCTTAGGGCTTAGAGCTGGTATCAGCACGATTGACTGATATTGCCCCCAAAATGAATGCGGCGCGTATGCCGCTTGCGGCATAGCGGCGCACAAGCGAAGCCGTATGCAGTCCCGCGCAGAGCGCGGGACAAATAGGCGAGATAAAAATGTCCTTTGACTTCGAAAAAGCACTGACGAAGATTCCGGATAATCCGGGCGTTTATCTGATGAAAGACAAGCGCGATACCGTGATTTACGTCGGAAAAGCCAAAAATCTGCACCGCCGCATCAGTCAGTATTTTTCGGGGCATGATGATCGGGCCTTTGTATCCATGCTCGACGACGTTCTGGACAGAATCGACGTCATTATTACGAGCAACGAGCGTGAAGCCCTGATACTCGAAGCCGGGATGATCAAGCGGTATCGACCGAGATTCAATGTCGTTCTCAAGGATGACAAGGAAATGCTGCAGCTGCGCATCGATCCCAGGGATGAATGGCCGCGCGTCGATTTGGTCAGGCGGCGAAAAAAGGACGGCGCGCATTATTTTGGGCCCTATCCCAGCGCGCTGGCCTGCAGAATGACGCTTGGCGTGATCAATCGTTACTTTATGCTGCGCACATGCCGGGACATCATGTTTCACAACCGGGTCCGGCCCTGTCTGCAGTACGAAATTCACCGCTGTCCGGGACCGTGCGTTCTGGAAGTCGATCGCGAAAAATATGCGCAGAACTGCCGGGATGCCGAACTTTTTCTGTCGGGTAAGTTCGATTCGCTTCAGGAAATTCTCAAAGCCAGAATGATGGCGGCATCCGAAGCGCTTCAGTTTGAACAGGCCGCCAGCTACCGCGATCAGCTCAAAGCCGTCGAGGAAGTATGTGCTTCGCAGAAAATCGTCCAAAAAACGCCTGTGAATCAGGATTTCTGGGCAATGGACGGCACACCGGACTTCAGAACTGTCGTCGTCATGATGGTCCGAAACGGAAGGCTTCAGCACATGCAGACCTACGAAGCCCGGGATGTTCTGAGTTCTCCCGAAGATATCATGAGCCAGATCATGGTTCACCACTATCAGAACTTTGAACTGTTTCCCAACGAGGTCATGCTCGATCAGATGTTTGGGAATCTGGGAGAACTTCTCGAATCGACGCTCGAATCACTGGCCGGCAAAAAAATATCCGTCGTTTTCCCAAAAAAAGGCATCAAGAGTGAGTTGCTCGCCAATGCGTATGCCAATGCGCATCAGCAGTTTATTCAGCGCAGGACGACGGAGGAAGCATTGCTCGAACGCGTTCAGAAAACCCTTCATTTGTCCCGTTATCCGCACCGAATCGAATGCTACGACATTTCGAATATGCAGGGGGGACAAATCGTCGCCGCAATGGTCGTGTTTATTGAGGGCAGGCTCGATGCTTCGAGATGCAGGAATTTTAAGGTCAAAACGACAGAAGGACAGGATGATTTCGGCAGTCTGAATGAAGTTCTGACCCGCCGCCTGCGCTATCTGGTCGAAAAGCCGGATTCCGACGAGGAAACCCTGAGTGCATCCGAAAAGAGTTTTTGTGAAATGCCGGATTTCCTGCTCATCGACGGCGGCCACGGACAGGTCAATGCCGTCGTCGAAGCCGTTCAGGCCGCCGGACTGTATGGTGCCTTCGATATCATTGGTATCGGCAAGGCTCGCGTACAGGAACAAACAGATGTTCAGACGGTGGAACACAGTCCCGAGAGGCTCTATTATCCGGATGTTCCGGATCCCCTCATCCTCGATCAGACATGTCCGGAAATATTGCTCATGGCCAATATCCGGGACGAAACGCACAAGCGCGCCATCGGATTTCATCGCAAACAAAGGGAAAATGCCGGACTGCGAAGCAAGCTGGATGATATCGACGGCATTGGACCGAAAAGAAAATCAAAACTTCTCAACGAATTTGGAAGCGTCCGCGAAATCGCCCGTCAGACCCCGGAAAAGCTCGCTCAGGTCGCGGGTATCAGTCTGGCACTCGCTCAAAAGATTCTCGATGAACTGTGAATTTTGGGGAGTTACGCCACTGCGGGGCGTGCCTAATCTTATTATGTACAAACGTTCTGCGGAACGTCTCTTTCACTCCCTGACGCCATACTAACCACTACCCACTAACGACTCATCTAATCATTGATATTCAGGCTCATTATGAGTAAAAAAACACGACGGGGCAGTGTGTGCCTGTGTAAGTGTGTGGGCTGAAGCATGTTTGAGTTGTCGGAATCAGTGCGCGAGGGGCGCAAATGCGTGAGTTTGTCGGGTGAACTGACGATCCACGATGTCGAACGATGCTCGAAGTCTCTCAAGGATATTGTTGCGCATGCCTCTGGGGGTTCGACGATCATCTTCGATCTGTCCAAACTCGATAATATCGATACGGTCGGAAGCGGTTTGTTTTCGCTGCTCAAACGCAATGCCGAACTGCGTTCGGTCGGCATAGAAATTCAGGGGGCAAACGCTCAGGTAGCCAAAGTTCTCGATCGATTTTTATGGCTGGATACGCCTAAAAAAAAGAAATTTACGCTTGGTGACTGGCTCGAGTCCAACGGAGACAAGATCATTGCCTATAAGGACAGGGGCATCGATTTTCTTCAGCTCGTCGCGGATACCCTGTTCTTTAATATTTTTGAGGACAAGCGAACCAAAAGGGTCCGCAAGGGTGCTGTCTGGCAGGAAGCCAATCAGATTGGGCTTGGAGCACTCGGCATCGTCAGTCTCCTGACGCTGCTCGTCGGTATCGTCGTTGCGCTTCAGGCGGCTTCACTCCTGAAGTTATTTGGTGCCGATATTCTGATGGCCGACATGATCGGCATCTCGATGGTCAGGGAATTGGCCCCGCTGCTGACTGCAATTATTATGGCAGGCCGGAGTGGTGCTTCGATTGCCGCAGAAATTGCGACGATGATGATCAACGAAGAAATCGCCGGCATTCGCACGATGGGACTGGACCCCATCAAATATGTGGTACTGCCCAAATTCAGGGCAATATCCCTGACGATGCCCGGACTGACCGTTTTTTCGATGGTCTGCGGTATTTTGGGCGGTTTTTTAATTGGCGTATTTTACATGGGATTGAGTCCATCGGCATTCTTTCATGAACTGTCGACGGCTGTATTCCTCAAGGATGTTCTCGTCACACTTCTGAAGAGCCTCGTTTTTTCCTGGATCATCGTCTGGGTCGCGGCGCATCAGGGATTCAGTGCTTACGGCGGTTCCGATGCCGTCGGCAGGGTCACGACGTCCAGCGTCGTTCTGAGTATTTTCTGGTGCATCATTGCCGATGCACTGTTCAGCATTATTTTCTATTTCTGATTCATGAGTTCTGAACCATCCCCATACGTCATTGAGGCGGAACATTTTGCTGTCGGATACGGCGAACGCACGATTTTGCACGATATAACGACCAAAATCGCGCGCGGCAGTGTGACCTGTATCTGCGGCGGTTCGGGATGCGGCAAGTCGACGTTTCTGCGTTCGACGATAGGTCTCGTTCCTCACAAGGGCGGTTCCGTCAGGGTCCTCGGGGAAGATGTCAACAGTCTGGATGACGATGCCAGATCGGAATTCCTGAGCCGCGTCGGATTCATGTACCAGAACGGCGGACTCATCAATTCCCTGACCGTTCTGGACAACCTGAAAATCCCGCTCATGGCACATACAAAACTCCCCGACGATGTCATCGAGGAGCTCGTCTATCACAAACTCGCCCAGGTTCAGCTCACGCATGCCGTTCATCTCCTTCCGGGTGAGCTCAGCGGCGGTATGCTCAAGCGCGCAGGTTTTGCGCGCGCCATGGTCCTGGAACCGGAACTCGTTCTGAGCGATGAGCCGTCTGCAGGACTCGATCCCGTCACTGCAGCAGATCTCGACGCTCTCAT
>JAEEGL011924372.1_pt1 | contig 12355 bp, 12 predicted proteins | sample 9134231 | NCBI WGS metagenome assembly JAEEGL01 (sample SAMN16246548, study PRJNA631951) | gut metagenome | biome: gut microbiome; feature: rumen; material: fiber-attached | host: Bos | place: Iran: Karaj | collected 2018-10 | reverse complement strand
TCTCAATATTCGTACATTGCAAACTCTTGAAAAGATTTCGGCTGATCCATCACAAAAGACTGTGATTATGATTCCAAGCGAGCTATTCAAAAAACTAGCTTAATTCAAAAATCGGCTAGCCTGCTAGCCGATTTTTTATTGCAACCAATTTGGTGCCTTGTGTGACGATTCACTGATTCTTTCATATTGTTTTTTGGGCACCATGCCCCAATCCGCCAATACATCGTCAATACGCTCTAAGACATCCTGCGGCGAATTACAGCCATTTACTTCACGCACTAGCACGCCATTTTTAGTCAAAGTTTTAATCATTCCAGTGATATTGCGCTCGTATGCATCTTGCCTTCGTTCAATTGCCGCGCGTGTATCATCGACGCGCTTTCTTGCAACTAATCGCCGCCATAATTCTCCTCGTGGTACTCGTAATACAATTGCCCCTTTTAGATTTTTTATTTCCCCATTGTCAATTAGCCACTTTACTTGGCGATAATCAGCTGGAAAACCATCTAAAACTATTTCCCTCGTCCGTCCATCAATGAAATCGGAAGCAAATCTCGGTGTGGAACGCTTTAATCTATTTAGCGTATCTCGCATTAGTTCTGTGGCTTTATCGTCATCGATAAAAAGACCATGTTCGAGTGCATAACTTATATCTTTATCATGAAGCTTCATTAATAAATCACGATAAGAAACCCATTCCCAACCATGTTTTAAAGCGAGCAACTTACCTTGCTCTGTTTTACCAGCACCAGGAGCTCCAAATAAAGTAATCATAAATTCATTATAGCATATCGCCAAGTTATACTATTTATGCTATAATCATAACTAGAAAGAATAGGAACAATAGAAACCTAGGAGTCGTTCTTGTGATAAAAGCCTTAAAACTCAATGTGTCTATTAGCATTATCTTATTATGTACTGCATTATTATCAGGAATTATTTTAATATCTTCTAGTACTTCTGCTACCTCCGCCTCTACCGCTACCGCCACAGTCAAAGTAGCAGCATCCTGTACACTAACTACTTCTGGAGGAGGTAACTATTCTGCTACTGTACCAAATGGTACTAGTGCAGAAATAGCAGGTAGTACTATGTCAGTATCCTGTAATGATGCAGGAGGCTTTGCATTATATGCTGTAGGTTATTCTGATGACACTATAGGTAATAATAATATGATAGGTAGTTCTACTAATATACCTACTAATACTTCAGGTACTAACTCCTACTGGGCTATGAAGATTAATCCTACTTCAGGTACTACTCCTACTATAGAAAACTCCTTCAATAACTATCATATAGTACCAGACATTCATACTAAAGTAGCTTCCTATGCTAGTTCTACTGGTACTGGTTCGTTATCAGTTTATGCTACTTATAAAGCTAATATCTCTTCTACTCAACTTGCTGGTAATTACTTAGGTAAAGTTAAATATACTTTAGTGCATCCAGCTAATGAAATACCACAACAAGAAATAGCCTGTGACCCAGGTAAAATCTGCTACAATGCCAACACTAATATCGTTGAAGGGCAGATGGGTAAACAAACACCTACTAGTTCACAGATAACTAATGGCGTCACTCTCTATGCCCCTAACTTCAAACGCGATGGTTATGGCTTCGCTGGTTGGTCTGATAAATATGACTATGAGACTAATACTGATGCTCATTTCTATGGCCCCCAAGAAACTATCACGGCACCCTCTGATTTCTCAGCTAACGGTCTATCTCTTTATGCTGTATGGATAGAATCCGAAGGAATACTGCAAGACTGGGACTGTGGGCGTTTAATGGTTGGAAATATTACCGCTCTCACAGACGAACGAGACGGCAATACTTACACAGTAGCCAAGCTAGAAGACTATAAATGTTGGATGGTTGAAAACTTAAGACTTGACGATTCTGCGTCTTTGTCAGTTTATAACACAAATAATCCATCACTGCCGCTTACTAACATATATGATTCTAGTACTACATCAAACCACCTTTCCTCAACCTCATCGATAGCTTATAATGCTACTACTGCGCCAGAAGGTTGGTGCGCAACTAACTCTTCTGCTTGTGACGACCAATCTAGACTCAGGACAGATAATATAGCCCTTTTTATCGATAACACATCCACAAATTACAATGCATCAAATAATGTCTATAGCTATGGCAACTATTACAACTGGTATTCAGCTACCGCCGGCCACGGTAAATATGGATCTGGCTACGGTTCTGGTTATAATGCTCCTGGCGACATTTGTCCTTTTGGTTGGCATTTGCCAACAGGTAGCGCCTCGGGTGACATTTATGAATTAAACACTGCGCTTAACGATGGCGCTATTGATTCTGTAGCGAGCAATCGTATGCGTTCATTTCCAAATAACTTTGTATTTTCTGGCGACGTAAGCACAAACGCAAGTTCCTCATATATTTATAATCGTAATTCCCAAGCATATTATTGGACTGCCTCTGCAGTTAGTAGTACCGGCGCTTTCTTTATGCAATTAAGTGAAGCTAGCGTTGTTCCAAGTACAGGCCAAAGTGTCTTTAAATATTCTGGAAGAGCAATACGTTGTGTCACGTTGCCTTTGGGGTGATAATTATTTAACGGCCAGTCATAAAACTTCGATGAGAAATATTTATTTCGATTGATTATTTTATTATATATCGTTGATATTAGGTTAGATATTCCCACACCCCACCATCCGCAGTATCACGTACGGCGATTCCCTTTTCGGCGAGCAAATCACGCAATTCATCCGCGCGCGCAAAATCACGCGCATCACGTGCCTTCTGGCGTTCATCGATTAATTCGCGTAAAGAATCATCGATATCTGGCGTATCTTCAATTAATCTTAAACCAAACAATTCATCTATCTTCTTCCAGTCGTCTAGCGATAGCACAGCGCCATCAATCATAGCAAAAGCTTCCGCTGAGTTTAAATTATTATTCACTGCATCAAGTATTTTATCAAATGAACCATCACCTTCTATTTCTTTTTGGTAACACTCTGCAATTCTATTGCGCCAAGATAATCTACGTGCCTTCGCTCCTTCTAGTGATTCAAAAGTAAAATTCCTTGTACCCTGATAATGACCTGACAAAACCCACATTTTGTAATCCATCGGTGAAAATCCTCGCTTCTCCAAATCGCTCAAAGTATAAATATTACCTAGCGACTTAGAAATCTTTTGCCCATCAATCATAATAAAATTACAATGTAGCCAATACTTAGATAATTCACGACCAGTCATTGCATAATATTCCGCAATTTCGTTAGTATGATGTACTGGTATATGATCAATGCCGCCAGTGTGGATATCGATTGGCCCACCAAGCTCCGCATCGATAATCACAGAACATTCTAAATGCCACCCAGGATAACCAGGTTTGTCCAAATAGTCCCATCGCATCGCATGTTTTTCACCCGGTTTAATAAATTTCCATACTGCAAAATCTGAAGCATTGTGTTTTTCGTTTGAGAACTCTACTCTTGCACCCGCCTGCAAACCAGCCAAATCCAAATTAGCGAATTTTGCGTAATCAGTAAATTTTGCTGTGTCGTAGTATACGCCATCCTGAGTTTCGTAAGTAAACCCATGTTCAGTCATCAAATCTACCGCCTTTATATCGGCTTCAATATAATCAGTCGCTCGGGCCAGTACATCGGGCTTAATTAATTCAAGCGAATCATAGTCCTTTATGAAGGCATCAATATAGTAATCCGCTACTTCCCACACCGTCTTACCTTCACGTCGAGCACCTTTTTCTAATTTATCTTCACCTTCATCTCCATCGGATACCAAATGACCCACATCAGTCATATTGAGTACACGTTTTACTTTAAATCCGTTTATACGAAGCGATCGTATCAACAAATCCCAATAAATATATGCCGTCAAATTACCAATATGTGCATAGCTATAAACTGTTGGACCACAAGTATAAATCTTAACTACGTCAGATAAAGGTTTGAATTGCTCGGTTTTATTAGTCGCAGTATTGTGCAGTTTAAGCATGCGAAAACTCCTCCAAAATTTTGCCAAGCACCGTATATTTATCACGCGTAATTCCGTGACGGCCTTCAGTTTCAATTGCAGTGATATGACGCGAATTTTGCTTTACCAGGCGCGGAATATTATAAGCAGCAATAAGTTGGTCCATATTACCATAAATCATAATAGTCGGTGTAGTTAGCTCAGCTAAGACTTTATAATTGCGACGATTTAATACAATTTTGTCCATTGAATTATTAAAAGATTTTTCTTCCAACACTTTACGATTACGAATACTTACCGCATCTCTAAACATTTTGATTCCCATTTCAAATGCTGGATTATCCAAATCTTTTTCCGTATAGACAGGCGGAGATATTAAAATTAATTTAGCTACAGATTTTTTATATGTATCTGTATAACGGGTCACAATAAAAGTTCCTAGTGAATGGCCAACTAATACTAAAGGTATTTTTAATTTGAGCTCCGTAATCGAATTATGTAGTGCTTCAAGCTGATCTTTGTAATCATAGTTCAAACTATCATCTCTAATTGACTTACCAGAGCCGAGCAGGTCAAATGTAATTAGCCTTACGTCGCTAAGAGATTTTAATTCTTCCAAGTGTTTAATAGTATGACCATAAGTTGAAGAATCCGATGCAATACCATGAATCATTACAACAGCCAGTTTTGGATGGCCTGAAACGCAAGAATCATATGTTTTAGCTAGCTTTAGTTTATTCTTCAACATTTTCTAATAACTCCGGTATTATTTTTATTAAATCATGTATTACTTCATCATAGGTAGTGTCATAAGTTCTAAACCCAGCAGCATAGGGATGACCACCGCCACCAAAATATCCTGCAATCTTTTCGGCAATAGGAGCAGCATGAGCAGTACGGATTTTGCCAGTTAGTTTGCCGTCGGGATAGGTTTTAATCGCAATTGCCACCTTTACTCCTTCAACTAAACGCATTTCTTCTAATATTAAAACGTTTGGGTTGTATTCGTCAGAGTATTCACGGATATCATCCCAAGGAATATGTACGGTTGCCAGTTCACCATCGAGCGAGTATTCAATCCTTTTAATTAGGTCTGCCTTATAATCTAAAATCCGTGGGGATTTTTTCATAAATTCACGACGTCGTTCTTCGAGATCAGCAATATTTGCGCCTAATTTAGTCAAATCAGCTGCAACTTCGAAAGTCTCTGCTGTTACTGAATCGCTGGTGAGCCCCAAGGTATCAGATAAGATCCCTTGGAAGATTGCTTCAGCAGCTTCCTTATTTATTTCAATATCTTGTTCTTTGGCAATTCTATAGATTAATTCGGCACAAGCTGGACATACCTCGATGATACTATCATGCGCGAATTTCAAATCATCTTCAGTTTCGTGATGATCGAGCACCAATACCGGTGCCGTATGCAGACGATTCGAAATTGCAGAATCGTCAAGTAATTTTGAGAGTAATACCTCTGCTGCAGTGTCAACAATAATATACCCATCTGCTTTAAAATCAAATTCGTTCGTAACTCTCGACCAGTCTGCAAAATAGTGTAAATACTTCGGTATGTCAACTGGACAATACAGGGACACTTCTTTATCATTCAAAAGATAATCAAGCGCGATTGCACTGCCTAATGAATCTCCATCTGGGTTCTCTGCCTGGATTACGCAAATTTTATTTTTATCCTGTAAAAAATCTCTAAATTTACTATACATATATTAATTATAGCATGCTAAAATAGATACATGAGGATTTTTCACGCAGACAAAAGGTTTGAAAGATTTGAAGATGTTACGCCGGCTCTACTTAAAAAGGAAGGCGTCAAATTATTGCTTTGTGATTTAGACAATACCCTGAGACTCCATTCCGAAAAAGAACCAGCTGACGAGCTCCAGGAATGGGTCAAAGATTGCAAAGACGCTGGAGTCAAGATAGTTATTATTTCAAATAACGGTCGCAAAAAAATGATGCAGAAATTTTGTAAGCCTATTAGTGTAGATTGTGTTTGGTGGGCCAAGAAACCAATGAGTACTAAACTCACTGAGGCTATGCAAGAATATAATTTTAAACCCAAAGACACTGTCATGTTGGGAGATAAATGGTCGACCGATGTCCTCGCCGCGAGATTTGCCAAAATCCGCGCTTGGAAGGTTGATCATAGAAGGGATATTGTATGAAAAAGAAAAAGCCAACTATTACCGGTCCTACCTGGATGACTATTTCTAGGATAGTTCTCGCAATCATATTCACCGTATTAATTATGATACCGCACATCTGGACGAGAGTATTCGCACTCATCGTATTCATTGTAGCTGCCGCTACTGATCGTATTGATGGCAATTGGGCCCGCAAGACTAAAACGGTCACTCCTCTAGGTACTCTACTGGACCCTATTGCAGACAAAATGCTAGTTGACCTTGCCTTTTTGACGCTAGTTTATCTAGACGTAGTCCCTCTCTGGGTGTTTGCTATTGTGCTTGTGCGTGACTTCGCTGTTGACGGCATGCGTATTATGCTAGCCCAAAAACAAGATACTATTGCCGCTTCGTTCTACGGTAAAGCTAAAACTGCTACCCAAATGTTTGCATTAACTTTTCTAATCGCAAATCTCACTCTGCAACAAGAATCCATCGCAATCATTGGCAATATCCTTCTATACGCCTCACTAGTTCTCGCTGTCTACTCTGGCGCAGATTATATTATAAAAGGTTATAAAAAACATCTTAAATAAATAGTGAAACCACTAAAAGCATCGCCGAAGTAAATGCGGCGGAGTCAATCCTGTCAAGGAAACCACCATGCCCTTCCGATCCCCCAACTAATAGTTCAAGCTTCTCAAAGAAAGGATATTTAATTAGGATTTCATTAGAATCTTTTACTTTAAACTGGCGTTTTAGATAACTCTCGAACAAATCCCCTGCTAGAGCTAATGGGCCACAAAATAGATAAAACCAATCATCACTAAAAGTACCACGTACAGCCATCAAAATTGAGACCATAGCAAGCGACATCACGATCCCCAGTATCGTTCCTTCCCAAGTTTTATTCTTAGAAATCTTTGGGAATGGCCTTGCTTTACCAAATATTTTTCCTCCAAACGCTTTACCGAATAAATATGCAAACACATCATACCCAGGCACGCCTAAAATAATATACCAAAAATGTGAACTATCGATCTGTGCCACAAATAAAGTCCCATAGAACAAAAACCCTAATTCAACGATTGACAATATTAGACGATTGTAGCCATGTTTTTTCTTAAAGAAACTTAAGAGTTCTACGGCCGACACTAAAGCAAATAAACCAAAAATGATTTTAAACGGCGTGCCATTAAAAGTGTATAGCGCAATTAACGCCACTATGAACATACTTATTCCCACCGTTAACCGCACCTTAAAATTCTTATCCATATCCCGATTATAGCACAACGATATATAAAATGATATAATATATATTATGCCTTTAGAGTTTGTTTATAATAAGATTAAGAACACCTTGCGTAAGCTCGACATGAAATTAGAGCGCGCCAAATATGGGCATATGGATAAAATGCCTAAAGATATCGAATATTTTGAGGGTGGCATGTACGATGCGGTTTATGAAGCATCTTGTAAATGGCCACATAACACAGCTTTGGAATACTTTGATACTCAAATCACCTACAAAGAATTAATCAAAAAGATTAATCGCGTAGCGGCTTCACTTAAAGCTCTTGGTGCCGAAAAGGGTGAGCGTATCACTATCTGTATGCCCAACACTCCAGAAGCAATTTATATGTTTTATGCTATCAATGAAATCGGCGCCATTGCCAATATGATTCACCCTCTTTCTTCCGAAAAAGAGATCGAAGATTACCTAAATCAATCTGGCTCAAAAATAATGCTCTGTGTGGATATTTCGTATCCTAAAGTAGAAGCAATTATCAAGAATACCAAACTTGAACAGGTTGTAGTGGTCTCACCTACGCGTTCGATGGATTTTATTGTGCGCGTTATTTATAAACTCACCAAAGGTCGCAAAAATCATATCAAAAAATCCCAGCACATTATCACATGGGATAAGTTCATGTCGCGTGCAAATCGCTATGTCGGCAACCCACATGCTCGCGTCAATGCTAAAGACGAAGCAGTAATTATGTATTCTGGCGGTACAACCGGCAAGCCCAAAGGGATCATACTGACGAATCTTAATTTTAACGCCCAGGCACTCGGCGCAAAGTATCTTGTGCCAGAATTATTCAAACCTGAGTATTCCTTTATGGCATTTCTACCGAATTTCCACGCTTTTGGCCTTGGGTGTTGTATTCATATGCCATTATACTTTGGTGCGCGGACATTCCTTATTCCGCAGTTTAATCCCAAGAAATTCAAAAGTTATATAAAAAAATATAAAGTCGATATTTTAGTCGGCGTCCCTACCGTGTTTGAATATCTCACTAAAATCAAATTCAAAAAAGACGATCTAAAAAATGTCAAATTCGTAGTTTCAGGTGGAGATATGATTAGCCTTACTAGCAAGCAAATCATCAATGATTTCTTACGTGAACACGGCTCAAAGGCGGTCATTGAAAACGGCTACGGGTTGACTGAGGCTTCCGGTGGCTTCATTTTCTCACCAAAAGCAGTGGCCGAAGAACCTGATGTAATTGGTTATCCTATTCCGGATAACGAAGTTGTAATCATGAACCTTAAAACTAAAAAACCAGCTAAGCTCGGCGAGGACGGGGAGATTTTGGTTAGAGGCCTTTCCGTAATGAAAGGCTACCTTGGTAAACCTAAAGAAACTGCTGAGGCATTCATCAAAATTGGTAATAAAAAATATCTCCGCACTGGCGATATTGGTTATGCCGATGAGCGTGGAGTGATTCATTTTCGTAGTCGCCTAAAACGCATGATTGTATCAAACGGCTATAATATTTACCCAGCGAACATTGAGGACGTAACTTTGAAATGTAAAGACGTTTCCGCCTGTGCTGTAGTTGGTCGTGAAGATAAATTACGCGGCGAAAAAGTTGTAGTATTTGTGGTACCTAAAGAAGATGCCTCAGAACGTGCCATACGTAAAGAGCTCACTTCCATTTATAAAAAATATCTTGCTCGTTACGAAGCACCACGCGAGATTCGTTTCATCAAAGAACTCCCCAAAACCAAATTAGCAAAAGTTGATTTCAAAGCCTTAGAACAATTATAAATTAGTTCTATTTTCTAAAGCAGCTGATAGAGTAATTTGATCAGCATAAGATAAATCAACACCGAGTGGAAGTCCACGCGCCAACCTAGTCAACTTTAGATTAGGGTTTTGTTCATGTAAGATTTTTTCAAGATAAAGAGCAGTCGATTCTCCTTCAACTGATGGGTTGGTCGCGATGATTACTTCTTTTACGTTGTCATTATTGACGCGCTTAACTAATTCCCCGATATGCAATTGTTCCGGCGTCACTCCATCAATTGGCGAAATCGCTCCACCAAGTACATGATAAGTACCTTTGTAAGCATGTGTTTGTTCGATTGCATAGATATCAAGCGGCTCTTCTACTACCATCACAGTTGTTTTATCACGGGTATCATCAGAATATAAAGGAGATACTTCTTCGTCGGCGTCAATCAGTGCAAACGTAACTGGACAAGATTTGACACCAGAATGTAATACAGATAACGTATCTGCTATATTTTCAGTGACCTTAGGATTGGTTTTAAAAAGATAATATGCATAACGTTCTGCCGTGCGTGGTCCCACACCAGGTAAACGCCCTAAGGCTTCAATTACATTTGTTAGTGCCCGAGGCAACATTTTACATTCCGCCGAGGCCTAAGTTGCCAAGTCCGCCCATCAAAGGTTTCATTTTGTCAGTTGCAATTTCTTGAGCTTTCGCAAAGCCGTCTCGCATACAGTTCTCAATCCAACGCTCAAGCTCATGAATATCGTCTAAATCGATTTTTTCTGGATCAATCTTAACTTTCTTTACCTTAAGTTCACCGTTAATCTGCACTACCACGGCACCATCACCAGCTTCAACTTCTACGATTTCGTTCTTCAATTCTTTTTGCGCTTTACGCAATTGATTTAATAATTTCATTTGGTCCATTTTCTGACCCATATTACTCTCCTTCTTTATCTGAATATGTATATATGTATATTATATCAGAATTATCCCGCATTGACGAGGTAATAATCTGTGACAATTTATAGTGTGGCGGTATAGATTCGGGGGCACCCAACACGGCAATTTTTGAATCTCTATCGATTTGATCGACAATCTTAATATTAGTTGAATTTTCCAAAATCTTATAAAAATCAAAGTATTCATTCACGACGAGTTTTTCGTCTGTTAAATTATGTTTTATTACTGACAAATCATAGTTAAATTCATTTGCGACAGTTGGATTATAACGGTATCCGTAAACATACTGCAAGAGTGCAGGTACAATAATAATGCCAAATAGTATGGTTAATGGGAACAAAGCCGAAATTCTAGCATATGGATTCTCTGGGAATAATCCGTACCATTTTTCGAGTAAGTATTTCACGCCATGGGCAATTAAAATCGATATTGGTAAAATCAAAAATACCACAGCATCAGGATTGAATCCTGTAATGACAATACCAAAAAGTATCAATACGGATGCGATAGAATTACGCGAAGCAAAGAAGCCCTTAGTAGTTGAAAACAAACCAATCAATGCCAAAGCCAACACTGGCAAACTAATTAGTGGTGACAAAAAAACGTTTTCTAAACTGTTGTACCAAGAAAATAGTGGAGCCATGCCCGTTGCGATATTTCCAAAGAACAACCCTAGTCTAAAATCTTTCGCAAATAGAAGCTCCATAATTGTATTTGGGTGATGGTAAATACTAATCCCGAATATTGTAACACCAGCCAGAATAATTACGATTATCAAAGACAAAGGTAGTTTGGGTAAGTTTTTGACAATAAAACGAAGGTGCGGCTGTAAGAATACGAAAAACACACAGAATACTGCAAAATAAATCATATATGGCGTAAATAATGAGAATAGCATTGCAAGTGCAAACATAAAACTATATAAAGGTTTAGGCCGTCTTTCTCCGTGGATTTTGGAGCCTAGCCACAATAGTAGGGTTGGCCAGAATATCAGCATAATTAATGGGGTGCCTGAACCAGCCAAGAATAGAAATGGCGTAGATAGAATAATCAAACAAGATGCAAGCAGCGAGACATTACTCTTAAACCAACGATTGAGTAGTAGTATTAAAAGAAAACCGAGCAGTAGCCCCATGATTATACTTGGTAGCTTAATTGTGAAAGTTGACAACCCGAAGAATTTTATGGAGTATTTCTGCAAAACCCTATAGGGTAAATCAATCAAATCACCATTTAAAATACCGTCTTTACCTAAATAATAAGAACTAGTTGCGGATTCGATTTCCGCTTCTGATAGGCCCTTTTGCGCTATTAAAGGCAATGAAACAAGAAGCGCAATAAAAGCTACACCAAGAACAACGTATCCAATTATAAAACGATATCTATATAAAAAAAGTTTAGAAATTACAATTTTCTTCACATAAGTATTATAGCACCGTTAATGCTCTTTATCAAGTGACATGAAACGCAGCAACTCTGGATGGAAGTAAAGATCAACTTTGCCAACCGCACCATGGCGATGCTTGGCAACTATTAATTCTGTAATATGAGTTTCTTCGTAATCGTCGTCATTTTGATGATAATAATCGGGGCGGTGCAAAAACATCACAAGGTCTGCATCCTGCTCAATCGAACCTGAATCACGCAAATCTGATAGCAAAGGTCTAGGATTGTCGCGTCCGGTTACAGTACGAGAAAGCTGCGACAATGCAACTACTGGAATACCTAATTCACGTGCTAAGATTTTTAGTCCACGTGAAATCTCAGTAACTTCTTGCACACGATTCCCTTTGTAGCGATCGTCACCAGTAATTAGCTGTAAGTAGTCAACAATTACTATACCGATATCGTGGTCATGCATCGCACGTCTAGCCTTATTACGTAATTCCACAATAGTCATCGAGCTAGTGTCATCAATAAAGATTGGCACATTATCCATTTCACCTAAAGCATCCATTAGCCTTTGATGTTCTTCGCTGTTGATGTTGCCAGTACGAATCTTCCAGTTATCTACACCCGAAACATCAGAAATCATCCTATCAATAATCTCATTATTAGCCATCTCCATTGAGAAGAATAATACCCCACGGTTATTAATAGTGGCAATATTATAAGCTAAGTTTTGCGCAAAGGTAGTTTTACCCATTGCAGGGCGAGCACCGATAATTATCAAATCACCCTTATGGAAACCTGCAGTCATTTTGTCTAAATCACGAAATCCAGTCTTAAGACCGCGTAGAGCGC
>JAEEGL011715235.1_pt1 | contig 12355 bp, 10 predicted proteins | sample 9134231 | NCBI WGS metagenome assembly JAEEGL01 (sample SAMN16246548, study PRJNA631951) | gut metagenome | biome: gut microbiome; feature: rumen; material: fiber-attached | host: Bos | place: Iran: Karaj | collected 2018-10 | reverse complement strand
TTTATGATATAACTGATAAAAATTCTTTTTCTCATATTAAAGATTGGATTGATGAAGTTGGAAAATATACTGATAATGATCCTATTAAAATTATTATTGGAAATAAATGTGATTTAAATAAAGAAAGACAAGTTAATGAAACTGATATTAAAATTATGAGTGAACAAACTGGATTAAATATTATTGAAACTAGTGCTAAAAATTCTATTAAGATTAATGAAGTTATGGAAACTTTAACTAAAATGCTTATTGATAATAAGATTAATAAAAATTTAGGAAAAGGAAATATTGATAAAGGTGTTAAGATTAATAATCATGAAAATAAAGAAAATAAAGGATGTTGTTAATTGTTTTTTATTTTAAATTTTTTTTTTGTTTTTTTTTTTAATTTTGACTTTTAAATACCTTTTTTTTAAAAGTTTTTTATTATTTTTTTAATTTTTAAATTATGATTTATATATTAATATAAATTCAAATAAAATAAAATTAAAAAATAACATTAAAATAATTATTCAATTAAGTCTAATCTTGAAATTGGAAGTCCTAATTCTTCTTCAAAAATAAAATTTAATCCATTATATACAATTTTTTCAAAATTTTTCATTCCACTTAACTTAGAAACAGAATGTAACTAAAAAAATTAAAAGAAAAAATAATTAAAAAAATATAATTTACAATAGAAGCTCTTTCAAGAATCAATTCAAAAACTAATTCATTATTATAATCTTTAGGTTTCTTATTTTGATGATCTTTTAAATTAGGAATACCAAAATTAATTAAAAGTAATTGTAAACTTTCTAAACAATTAAATTTTGAAGCTAAATGAATCGGAGTTTGACCAGCAATTGTCTTTGCATTAACATCAGAACCATATTTTATTAATAAAGGAATAATTTGATAAAGATTTTTTTTTGATACAATATGTAAAATTGTTTGTTTAAATAAATCTTCATATAAACATAATGAAGGATTTTGTTTTATTTTATTTTTTACATATGTGAAATTTTTATTATATATTAATTCATATATTATTTTTTCATATTGTTCTTTAGTACATTTTTCAAATTGTAAATTTGATATTTTATCTAATTTTCTTCTTTTATATTCTAACATACATTTAATTATTTTTTCTCTAAATTTTAATAGTATTTTTTTTCTTTTTTCTTCATCAATTTCTTTTGATTGTTTTTCATTTGTTTCTTCTTCATTAATAGGAATATTAATTTTATATTCATATAATTTTGGAAAATCATTTTTTGTAATTTGAAAAATTGAAGAAAATTTATCACGACTTACTAAACAAGTAGGAAAATATTTTTCTACTGCAACATCTTCATATGCTTTTGAGCCATTTTTACTACATATAATTCTATTATATTGTACTAATGATTTAAAACTATATTGAAAATATTTTTTTGGCTCAAATAATTCTTTTCTTTTTATTAATTTATATCTGGGATGTTTCATTTTATTTATTATTGGTAAAATTTTTGGCATATTTATTTTATTTTTATTTGTATTTATTAAATTTTTCATACTGTTAGCTTTTATTAGTTTTTTTTCTTGGATTTCTTTTTCTTTTTTTTCTTTTTCTTTTATATTTGATTTATTTCGAAGTGATGTTTTAAATATTGATTCTGCTGATGAATTTCCTATTAAATTATTATTGTTGCTTGAATTTTTTTTATAATTTTTGTTTTGTTTTGGAATTATTTTTGGTTTTGATGATGAGATTGAATATTTTTTACTTTTTCTTTCTAATGCTTCTTTTAATTTGTTTTTTATTATTTGAGATTTTGCATACATTGTATTAGTTAAATCATAGTTTCTCATTATTTATTTTTTATAAATTTAATTTTCTTTCATTTTTTTATTTTATATGAAATTAATTTATTTTATTTTTTTATTTTTATTTTATAAAATATATTGTTATTTATATTTAAATAAAATTTAAATTTTAAATAATTTAAATTTTTTTTAAAATCATCAATTAATGTCAATTTCAGAAAGATGTTCAGAAGTAATTTTTTTTTATTATTTAGATATATGATAATCCATTATTATTAAATAAATCATTATCAACTATTAATATTTTAAAACCTAGTAATGAATTCTCAAATTATATGTTAAATACTGCAAGAATAAGAAATTCTGAAATAACTAATTTAATTTTCTCTCCATTAAGAACATTAAAAAAAAATAGTAGTTCAAGAAATGTTATAAATAAACATTCAAATAGTATTGATTTAGTAATTCCAAAAAAAATTTTTAATCTTAAACCAAATGATAAAAAAATTAATCTTAAATTACAAAGATTAAGAAATTTTATTCCAATTACAAAATTATATAATAATAAACCAATTTTAAATTGTTCAAATAATACATGCAATTTAAATATTAATGATTATTTAATTAATTCTCCAACAAGAAAAAATGTTATAAAATCTGGTTTATTAGAAAAAATTATTAATAGTAAAATGAGTTCATATAAAAAAAAAAATAATTCCTTTAAACAAATACTTAAAAAACAAAAATATAATGATAAAAAAGAAACTGAATATTTCATTCAGAAATTAAGTATTCATAAGAAAGAGTTATAATAATATATTTTTTTGATATATAATTTTTAAAATATTTAATTTTAAGATTAAATTAAATATAAACTTTAAAAATATTTATATATATATATTCTTTATTAATATATTAAAAATTGTTGTCTTTATTTCCAATAATAACAAAACCTTAAATTGAACAATTTTAAAATAATTGGAATGAAGAATTTTTATAAATATTTATATTAATGATATAAACTTTTTATCTTACTTTGTCAAATCTTTAATTGTAAATTAAATTTTTTGGATGAATTTTGGTTTTAAATTATAAAACAAATTTTAATTTTTTATAATTTATTTATATGTAAAGTTTCAGACAAAAATAATTTCCTTTCATTTTTTTTATTTAAACATTCAATATCTCTTTTAGTTAAAGGACTCAAAAAATCATTTTTTTTTTCAAAAATTTTTTTTTTCATTTCATAATCTACAGCTTTAATTTTTGCAATAACTATTGAAGGAAGAACAAAATCTTCAACACATCTTATAAAATTTGCTTTAGATTTAATATCTTCTAAATGATCTTCTAAAAATTTAGAATTTGTTAATTTTTTTGATGGTTTACCTTTTAAAATCAAATTTAAATTTTCTTTTTTTGCAATTTCAATGTATTGTTTATCATTTTCAGCATATCTTAAATTAAGTAAATTATTTAATGGCTTTTTTTTTATTTTTAATAAATTTTTTAATTTAAAAACTTTTTGAAAATATAAATCATCATCTTTTTTTTTATTATAACTTTCTATTTTTAAATTTTTTATTGTATTTTTTCTATTTGAAATCTCTGTTTGAAGAAAATGTTCATTTGAAAATTCGTTTTCAGATTTATTTTCATTTCTAAACATTGAATTCATTGAATTTATTTGAAAATCTAAATTTGTATCATTATAAAACCATGGATCTTTATAATAATTAATTATATTATTTAATATTGAAGTTTTTGATATTGATTTAGATTTTTTATGATATAATGATTCTGTAGGAAGTTTAATTGATAGTATTGAAGGAGGTATTTTTTTCATAATTTATTTAATATTAAAAATTACTTTTAAAAAATGTATAAGTGAAAAATATATTAATTAATTTACTAAATATTTCTTAATCAAATAAAATATAAATCTATATAAAAGGAATTTTTATAAGAAAAAAAACATAATATTTAAAAGAAAATATTATACAATTACAATTATTTTATAAATGTTTATTTTTTTAAAAACTAAATAGATTAAAAAATATGTTTCATAATAGAGTAAAATCTTAACATATATTGAATAAAAGAATTGTAAATATAAATAATATTACTTTTTTTTCAAAAAGAATGTCTTTATCATGGTTATAACTTTATTAAAAAATTATTAATGAAATACAATTTTTTTATTATATAATAAAAAATAATTCCAATTTGAACTTCAATTAAAATGTTATACGATAAATATTATTTCATATCTTTATTCAATCATTTTTTTATTTTCTACTTTTTTTTCTAATTTATTATCTAATTAAGTATTCTTTTATTTATTTTAATTTTTTTCACTGATTATCTATTTTATATTTTAATATTAAAGAAAATGAAAATCTTTTTTTTGAAAGATTTAAAAAATTATAATAAAATATTTTATATTAATCAATATATATTAATTATTTTCTATTAAAATGAAGAAAACATAATTTAACCTTTTAATTAAAACAATTTAAATGAAAAAAATGAAAAATATAAAATAATTTTTGAATTAAAATTGTTTTTATTTGAAAAATAATATAATTTATAAATTAATGGGTTGTTGTGGTGGAAAAAGAGAAGAATTTCCAATTTTAATGTGCTTTTTTGAATCAAAAAATAAAGAACAAAAAGAATATTGTATTAAATTAAAAGATAATTTTAAAAATACTAAAACAATTAGATTTGAAATAAAAACTCGTCCTGATACTCCTTTTTCAATTAAATTAAAAATAAAAAATAATATCACTGAAATTCAAAGTCATTTTAATTCAAGTGAAGAAGTAATGAATGAAACTTTACAAAAAGCTTATGAATTGTTGAAAGAAGAAAGTTAAAGTCATTTATTTTAATTATATTTTATTTTTAAAAAGTAATTTTATTAATCTATTATAACTTTCATTATTGATTTTATTTTTTTTAAAAAAAATAAAAATATATATAAAATTTTATACTATATTTTAATATATTGGCTTTAATTTATAATATATTTTTTTCTTATTAAGTAAAATCAAACTTAATTTGATTATATTTTTTTTTTAAAATTTTATAAATTAAAACTCAAATAATAAAAATATATAAAATATTATAAATATCACATTATTTGTAACTTTCTTAAAAAGTTAAAACTAAAAAAACCAAAAAGTAAGATATTCAAATTCGATTAATTTTTAAATTTAAAAAACCTTTTAAAAACTAATATGAATATTCTATTAATTAATTAAGAACTAAACATAAATTAAACTTAATTTCAAAGTAGTAAAATTATTATCATACATCCAATAACATAAATTTTGAGTTAAATCAATAGATTCAATCTTATTAAAATTAAACAAATTATTATCACATTCAAGAAAATTATTAATGAAATCATTAGAAAAATTAGGAATTTCTTCAGCAGATTTATAAGTAGTATATTCAGGTTCAATTTTATAATTTATAAATTGAATATAATAATTATTTTCATTATCATCATTTGAATCTTTTCTATTTGAAATATTAATAAATTCTCTAAATAAAGTAACAAAAACAATTAATTTTATAAAATAATTTGGATTAACATATAAAGACATTTTATTTAAATAATGCATAAATACAATATCGCTTACTTCATTTTCATTATTATTTTTTATATTTCTATCATGTTTACTTAAAATAAATTTTCCAAGAAAAGGATGTTCATAAACTTTTTGATAATCATTCATTTTTTTTTTTATATTTCTTTCTTTAATTTCTTTATTATTACTATTATAAATAATATTAAAAGCTCCTTTAATACAATTTTCAAAATCATAAATTTCAGTAATTCCATTTCTTTCTTCTTTTAAAAAATAAGAAGTATTAATTGGATTATAAATTAATCTTTCTTTTAAATAATGAACAATTTTTTTTTTTGGTCTTCCTCTTCCTCTATCAGTAATAATTTTTGAATTATGTTTTTTCTTACAATGAGTATATAATGAAGGATATGATAAATAACTTTTATTACATATTTTACAAATAAAAGTTCTTTCTTTTTTTTCATTTTTTGTCCTTCTTTTGTTTGATTTATATTCTAAAAATATTTTATTTTGATTTTCACTTTCTTTTATTAAATTTTTTATATTTGGGTTTTCATTTGTAAAAGGAATATTCATATTTAAAATATTTTGATATTGAATATTTGCGTCTATTAAACTATCATTATTTATATTCATTTTTTATTGTTGTTTTAATGTTTTGATTATTAAGAAAAATATTATTCAAAATAATACTTATTTTAAAAATAATAACTTAAATATATACTTTAATATAATTTTATTTTATAATTTAAATGAAATATCAAAAAATTTTATTCAATATATAAAAAAAAAAACATTTATATTTATTAATGAAATAGAAATTTGAAAAATAATTGCTTTATTATTTAATTTTATAAATTACAAAAACTATCTTTACAATTCAATGACATTATTTAAATATTTATATCATTTAAAAGTATATATTAATTTTTTTGAAATCTTTTTTAAGATTATTTTTTTTTAAATAAAAAATAATATCTAAATGTTATAGATTGAATTACTTTATTTATAATAAAGATAAATTGTAAAATTAATTTGATATTTTATTTTTTTAATTGATTATTTTATTTAAAATTTAAAATGATATTCAAAAAAATAAAAAATGATATAAAAACTATTATATCGTTATAAATTTGATTAATAAAAATAAAACTTTTATTTTTTTATTTTATAATAAAGAATTAATTAAAAAAATATTATTTAAATTTAAAAATTTAATTCAAAATTTATAATGAATTTAGATAATTTTTTCAAAAAATTCAGGTATAATATTTGAAGAAGAAAAACTATCATTTTTTTCTTTTTCATTTTTTTCCTTTGAATCTAAGAATTTATTTAGTTCATCTTCATAATAGATATTTTTATTATTTTTTAAAAAACTAAAAAACAAAATAATTTGAACAATACAAATTATTGCACTAATTGAATTAGAAATAATAATATGAACTGAATTTCCTTCTTCATAATATTTATTATGAATTGAAAAAATAATCCAAATTATGCAATTTAGTAAACCAATAGTAGAAGAGTACAATATTATTTTTTCAGGAATTTTATCAGATATTATTTTTCTTATATTAAATCCAATTGGAAAATACATTAAAACATTAATACATGATATTGAATAAAAAATAATATTTTTTATAACATTATATTTATTCTTTACACAAAAATCAATTATTAAATATTCAATAAGAATTAAAATTAAACTACCAAATATTAATAATAAAAGTAATATTTGTTTAGTATCATCTTTATAAACTAAATTAATATATTTTAATGAAAAAAAAAAACCTAAAATTGCTCCTACTAAATTACAAAATTCCAATGTTGGATAATTTTGAGAACTATCTATATTTGCTAAACTATAAAAAAAAAAAAGTAATCCATTTAAATATAATGCACCTAAACCAAAATATGATAAATATATTTTATTTATTAATTGCCTATAGGGATTAAATAATAATAATATTGGAGTTAAATAATATAAAAAAGAAGTTATAAATCCTATTAATTCAAATATATTCATTCCCAAATATTTTTTTTCCATTATTTCTGTAAAATTAATTTTTATAAAAGAATTGTTTTTAATTTAATAAAGAAAAAATATGTTAAAAACCAAAAATATAAAAAAAATAATAATAAAAGAAAATAATTAATATAATATCAAATAAAATAAAAAAAATTGAAGAATCAAATGAAATAGGACCAATAATATTTAAAAATAAAAACACATCAAATAAACAATGTTTCATAAATAGAACAAATATGCATTAATAAAGAATATATAATATAAAAAAATACTAATCAATTATTTATTGAATTTTCATAAAGAAGTTAAAAATAAAGGAATAAAATAATAATGGAAGATGAAGGAAAATAAATAATTAATTTTAAATAAAATACATAAAAATACTTTATAAGATAATTTATTTGTTAATTTTAGAGAAACAAAAAAAATTTTATTTAAAAAGAATCAAAATATTAACTAATGGATATAGATAAATGGTTTAAAGGAAAAATTTACAATTATTAATAATGTTATTTCTATTATGAACAAAATAATTAATATTCAATAACTAGATTTTTTGGTGAATTTGAGTTTAAAAATTTGAGATTAAATATAATCTTTTATTGTGAGGAAAAATATTGATTATAATGTTAAAAATAAATTCTCGTTTATTGTTAGTAATGGTGTTTAGGATATATTTGATTAAAACGTTATTAAAGATATTGTTTATAAAAAAAATAAAGATAAAGATTTTTTTACTGCTTATTATTTATAAGAAGTTAATTAAAGAGTTTATTTATGCCAGGGTGGATTGGGATAATTTAAATATTTTTTTGTAAGGTTAAAATAATTTTATTTTATTTATTTTTAGTTTTTTATATTATATTGAGTTTTTGATATATTTGATTTTATTATCAACTTTATTGTTTTTTTAACGTTTTTAATATTATATGCTTTTTAAATATTATTAAAAATGTTCAGTTTAAAAGAATTTTTTTTTAAAAGAGGTTTTTTTATATTAATATAATATTTAAATATTTAATTAGAATTAATCTATAATATTCTTTTATTTACAAGTGAAAATAAAAAAATATATAATAGATAGGACATGTTAATATCAAAAAATTATTTTAGGAAATTCTACAATCTTTATTTAGGCTTAAATAATATTGATAAAGTATATTATATCTATTAATATCATTATTCTTTAGAAATTGATGAGAAATTATTTTATATAATTCATTTTGAATTTTTTTAATATATGTTGAAATTAATGTAAAATAGTATTTTTGTTCTTCAGTTTTACTATTTAAAATTATTTCATTTGTTTTATTTAACATTCCTATCATTAAATTATTTAATTCTTCGATAAAAATTATATGTTTATCAAAATCTAAATTTTTAAAACATTGTTGAGCTAAACTTAACAAGTGAATTATTTCTTTTATACAAATTGAAATTAATTTTTGTTTTTTCTTTACATTCAAATGTAATTTTGAATCTGAGATTATAGATGTTATTTTTTCTTTTTCACTTTGAGAAATCATATTTTTTGGTAATAAATTTTTCAAACAAATTAAAAATTTCATCCAATACATTTTCCGTTTTTATTATATATTATTTTTTATTTTTCTTATATATTTTTTTAAATGGAGTAATTGTAAATTTTCTGTTCTAAATATTTTTTATATAAATATTTGATTAATTTATGAGAAATTAAAAAGGAAACATATTTATATTTAATAAAAGAATATTTCCATTTTAAGGAATAAATAAATAAATTTTGGAAATAATTTAAAAAACGTTTTTTATTAGTAAATATAGATATTAGTAATTATATGTTATAAAATTTCAATATTAAATTGGACTTACAATTTAATTATATTTATCAAAAGTAAATTTTAATAATGAGAATTTAAAATCACTAATCTTTTAAATTTGGGATAATTTTAAATAGATGAATATTATATTATCAATATATTAAATATTAATTAAATATTTAAAATTTTAATTATTTAAATAAATAAGAGTTAAAAATTTATAATTAATTATATTTTTATTAACAAAAAAATGTTAAGAATAAATAAATTCTAATTTTATTTATATTAAATTATTTTTTAAATATTTATTATAGATATAAGAAAAATATTTAAATAATCCAGATATATAAAATTAAAAATAATTATTTTAAAGAAAAACTTCAAATTTATTTTAAAAATTTATCTCAAATTCTTTTTAATTATCTTTAATTTTTATAAAATAAAAATAAAAAATTAATTAATGAATTAAATCATTAAACAATTTTTCATAAATTACAAAAAAAAAGTTAAGAAAAAATAAAGAAAAACTATAAAATCCTCAATTGATAATAATTCAAAAAAATAATTAAAATGCCCCATACACCAAGTGAAAAAATAATATCAAAAATAAAAGAATTTGAAGGATGTATGTTAAAAGCATATCGTTGTCCAGCAGGAGTATTAACAATAGGATATGGAATAACAGATGCAAATTATAATATAACAGGAACAAAAATAACAGAAAATTTGACAATAACTCAAGAAAAAGCAGATGAATGGTTAAGAAAATCTTTAATAACAAATTATGCACCAAGAGTAGAAAAATATGATAATATTTATCATTGGAATCAAAATCAATTTGATGCTTTATTATCTTTTGCTTATAATATTGGAAGTATTGATCAATTAACTAATAATGGTAAAAAAGATATTCAAACAATTTCTAATGATATTTTATTATATAAATATGCTAATAAGAAAGTTTTAAGTGGATTAGAAAAAAGAAGAGCTTTTGAAAAAAATTTATTTGATACTCCAGTTGAAGGAAGTCAAAATAATATTAATCAAAATAATAACAATCAAAATAATACAAAAGATTTATATAAAATTGCTAATGAAGTTATAATGGGAAAATGGGATGTTGGAGAGGAGAGAAAAAAGAAATTACAAAATGCTGGATATAATTATAATGAAGTTCAAAAGATTGTTAATCAATTAATGAAATAAATTAATATTATTATATTTAAACTATTTTTATTTTTTTTAAGTTTATTTTTTATATGAATAATCATTTTGTGACAAATATTAAAGTTATTCATAATTATCATTTTTAAATTTATGATATTCATTTTTAAATAAAATTCATTTTATTTTTATATAAATAATAATTAATAAATCAAGAATTATTGTTTTTATTTAAAATTTAATTTCTTACTACAATCAAGAAATTATGCTTTTACTACATAAAAAAATTTCTCAAAAAACAATTTCATTTTAAAAATTATAAACAAATTAAAAATGAAAAAAAAAAAATAAAAAAACATTAAAAATACTTTAAAAATACATTAAAAAAAAAAATGGAAAATGAAGATAATTCATTAGAAAACGAATCAGAATATCCAAAATTAACAAAAATTAATTTATTCACATCATCACATAAATATTTATTTAGAATATGTCTTATTGGTGATTCAGGAGTAGGAAAAACATCAATATTAACAAGATATTGTGAAGGACAATTCAAAGAAAAATATAGTAATACAATAGGAGTTGATTTCAAAGTAATAACTTTAAAATATAAAGACATATATGCAAAAATTCATATTTGGGATACTGCAGGACAAGAAAGATTTAAATCAATTGCTCTTAATTATTTTAAAACTAGTAATGGATTTATTTTTTGTTATGATATTACTAATAAAAAGTCTTTTGAAAATATTAAAGAATGGATCGAATTAGCTTTTGCTAATAATAATTCACATAAAATTAATTTTTTAATTGGAAATAAAAATGATTTAATACAACAAAGAGAAGTTAATCAAGATGAAGGAGAAAATTGTGCTAAACAAAATAGTTTTTTTTTTTGGAATGTAGTGCTAAAAATAATTATAATATTGATAGAGTTTTTGAAATTTTTAGTTATAAATTAATTTCTTATTATGAAAAAAATAAAGGAGAGTATTTTGGAAATGAAAGAGAAAGAAAATTATCAAATTCTCAAAAAATTAATACTCAGAATTTAAAAAAAAAGAAAAAATGTGTTTGTATATAACATTTTTAATTTTAGATAATAAAGGTTATATATATTTTAATAATTATTTTTATAATTATTTAATATAGTAAATTAAATATTTAATAATATAATATTTAAAAAAAAAAATAAAATAAAATTAAATTTATTCCATTTTTAATATAAGAAAATAATACTTTTTTTTTCCATTAAAAAATATTAAAAAAAAATTTATAAAAGATCATCATTATTAACAACATTTTGTTCAATTTTAACATCCTCATTATTTCCTTCATTACCTTCTTCTTTTTGATCTTCTTTTTGATCTTCTTTTTGATCTTCCTTTTCATCTTCTTTTTGATCTTCCTCATCATCTTTTTTCCCATATTCATTTTGAGCATTAATTAAACTAGTATTAATAGCAACTTTTGCTCTTTCAATAAATCTTTTTTCTTCCAATTCAATTTGATCTTGTTTTTTCTTTTTCTCAATTTCAGGTATAATAACACTAGAAACCAAATCTCTAATTCTAACATCATCTTTAACAAATTTATTTTCAATAGAATCTACAATTTTATTTAATTTATTAGCTTTAATTTCAATTTCTTTAATAACTTGTTTTTTAGAAACTTTATTAACTGTATTAGTAAATAATGAATTAATATAAGAATCCATTGTAGCTTGATGAACTTCTTGTATTTCTCTTGCCATAATATCTTGTCTATCTCTTAATATATTCTCAGCTTGTCTTCTTCCCATTTCTTCAGCTTCTCTTTTTCTTCTTTCATTCTCAGCCATCATAACAATTGCATTAATTTTTTGTTCTTCTTGTATTCTTATCATTTCTTTACTTAAATAATCTAATGTCTTTGCTATATTTTCACCTTGAATTGCATCAACTACTCCATTTGTTAATTTCTCTTTG
>JAEEGL010395298.1_pt1 | contig 12355 bp, 9 predicted proteins | sample 9134231 | NCBI WGS metagenome assembly JAEEGL01 (sample SAMN16246548, study PRJNA631951) | gut metagenome | biome: gut microbiome; feature: rumen; material: fiber-attached | host: Bos | place: Iran: Karaj | collected 2018-10 | reverse complement strand
TTATATCGCTATAGTTATGACAAGCAGGGCCCCGACGGAGCCCTCGAATTAACCGCCCCCAACCAGGTATCTGTCGGCATTGGTCTTGCTGCCAAAGCAAAGACGAAGTTGGCCATCCCCGTCAGCGAGAAGCCGAAAGGGTTGAGGGATTGGGTGAACAACCGCCTGAATAATTACGCGCAGAAAAACAATTTGAAAGGTTTTGAATTCTCCATCGGTGCCGATTTGGGAGGTAAGATTGATATCAAGGCCCCCATAACGCTGCTGTCACAGCTGAAGACAATGAAGAACCTCGCCCAGGTAGCCGGGCTATTTGGCGACATCCTTTCCTCACAGCCCATCTATAAGCAGTTAGACGAGGAAACAGAGATTACACTCTCAGGATACGTCAAATTAGGAGGAGAACTCCAGCTGGGCAGCTGGAAAGGAAATTTGGGAGCCGATGTATCGGTATCCAGCACCCCCCACGGGTTAGTGCCACACATCGGTGGCATCAGCGTAGGCTATGATGAAGACAACAAACCGCTTAAGCCCTGGCGCATCAAGATGCTGTCGCCCATCTCCAGGAATCTCCTGTTTCCGGTCACTACCGGATTCCTCGTCACCGATATGGATGATAAAATCATAACAAAAGACGCCTCCAACCACTGGTGGACTGAGGGCACCAAAGGCTCTTACTCCCACGTCTTCACCGACATCGACCCTGGCAAGGGTAAGCCAGTCACCTACACCGCCTATCCGCTGGTGAATTTCGTTGGCGTGGAGATGTTGCCAGACTATAAGAAAGAATTCACTCTCGATGCTGCCCGCTTCGATATTGAAAGCCGTGAACTGCTGGTGTTCGAAGGTGACAATGAAGACCGAGAGTTACACGTTGAGGTAATACCCAATATGAAGAATACGGAGATGAAGCCGAAGGTGAAGTGGATTCATGATCCCATTTTCTTTGAAACGGACAACGACCTCTGTTTGAGCTGGGATGAATTGCCCGACAGCGTCGAGGAGCGCAAGGGCACCATTCTGCTGAAGGGTCTTTCGTCGAGAAACAACGAAGTGCTGGTCGAGGACAGTATCGTCTTCACCCAGGTACGCGGAATTCTGGAATTAAGCAGCGACTCATTAATCTTCGACCTCAAGGGCGGCGTCGGCAGCATAGAAATCACCAGGACGAACTTGAAGAACTTTGAAGTTTTTGTCGATGCCAACGAGAAGTGGCTACGCGGTTCAGTTCACGACAATTACATCACCGTGACCGTCAATGAAACCGACGAGGACTACCGCGCCGCGCTTGTCTATGTCCGTGGCTACACACCTAACGGCAAGGGCGTTGTGCGCGCCTTCTGGGTAAGGCAGCATCCCGCAGAGGGCATACCCAGCCTTAGCCCGAAGATGATGGCGTTCTTCCTCGAAGGCGGCAAACAGACAGCCTTATTCAACAAAGCCAACTATCCATACAGCGGTGTGTTCGTCAGCGAAGAAGGCAAGAAGTGGGCACATGCCGAGATGGACAGCAAGGGTGTCGTCACCGTCACCGTCGATGCCACGAAGGATGAGCAAGGACGCAGCTGCACCGTTGTCTGCTGGGCCAGCAACAGTCCTACCCCGAAGGAGAGCGAGATGGTGCAACTGCCCATCACCGTCAACCAGCAGAAGCCGGCCACCTATAAGATTATGGAGGTGGATATATGGTCTAATATGCTTGGTAAATATACGGAGGGAGACAAAGAATACCGGGATCCAAAAGGTTCTTCGCACCATTTCGTAACATATGGTGATGATAAGAATGCAGAGATTACGTACTTCGAGAGTGGAAACGACCTGTATGTGGAATGTCGTGGAGGAGGTTATCGCCTTGGGGATATCACATATACCGCAACGCTATCGTTCACCGTTGAGAACTGGAAAAACCAGTCTAAAGTCAAGGTTACAAATGTAAGCTTCAACCAGTCGCCCGTCAGCTATTCGGGCTGGTATTATGAAACCCGTGCTGAGCTGACAGATATTCCCATTACCGAGTACGAAACGGATTATCCTGATCCCTTTAATTTACCGGAACATATTCCCATAGGTATAGAAGCCAAAGGCACGGTAGCTGACGGCGTCGTCGTCAATAGCTGGAACTACAAGGACAAAGAGCACAATTACGAGTATGTGTCTAGTCCGAATAATTTGGTGGAGATTTATATAGACATCAACCCCTGGGGTGACCTCATCGATTACGAAGGCTGGGACGATGATGACGACTGGGACGACGACGATGGCAACTGGGGTTGGGGTGACTAGGACATTTCGGCGGTCGTTGCCATAATGAGCAGCGACGAGGACGTCGTTGAAGAGTTCCCCCAAACCGTGCTAACCAAGAAAAACGGCTGACAGTTAAAATTGTCAGTCGTTTTTCTTGCTTTTTCGGAAAGTTTTGCATATCTTTGTGGCCTATACCAAAAACTATCACTTATGAAGACTTCAAAACTATTCATTTTCCTTGTACTGACCTCCCTTTGTATGATGACGTCCTGCTCCGAGAAGAACGGCGACGACGAGCTTGGCAACACCGAGCAGAAAGGCGGCAGCGGCGAGATGAGCGGCAAGGTTACCACCATTCCCGCCAAAGGTGGCACCATCGACGCGGGTGACCTCAGCATGGTTTTCCCAAAAGGCACGTTCAAGAGTGACACGAGGGTGGCAGTATCCAAGGTGAAGGCTGGCGAGACCTTAGGTAAGGAAGCCGAGAAGTCGACCTTCTACACCATCACCCTTGACGGCCCCACAGAAAAGGAATTCACCCTGACGCTGAAGGGTAAGGACACCGATGAGGACACGCGGGCCGTGAGACGTTCTATCGGCGTCAACCTCCACACCGGAAAGACCCTGGAGTACACCCTTCCCGTAGAAGCCACCTCGAAGGACGGTGTGTATACCGTGACGATTCCTCAGATAGACTGCGAGGAAGGCGAACGGCCGGTATTCACGATGGGACTGGCTACCGTTCCCACTGAGAGCAGCAAGACCACGACGCGAGGCACAGTGCCCGACTGCGAAGTGACATGGGGCAGCAAGTGGTTCCTCAACTCTGTTGACAAACAGATTCTGAGGGAGACGAGAGAATATGCAGAGGAGGCCTTCAGCGCGTTAGCCAAGTTAGGGTTTGGGAAGCCCAACAGAACCGTTCCCTTTGTCATCCAGCCTGTTGACAAATCCTGGGGCAACCACGTTCAGGCAAAGTTCTTCAATGCCGATTGCTACATTGAGCTGAACGAAGCCTATTTCAAGAACCTGCTCGATGCCTCCGAGAAAGACCTCCAAGAGTTGCGCCGCACGCTGATCCACGAGAGTTCACACTACTACCACGGACAATTGTACGACAAGCGCTCGGCGCCCGTCAAGACCGCCAAGGGACTTTTAGGCGACGAGTGGACGTTGCTGTCGGAAGCCATTGGCGGATGGACGGAGAAACAGACGGCGCCATTTGAGATGGACAACAACGTGTATGACAACAGAGACCTGTTCATCAAGGAATTCTTCCCCAGCAAGCTGAACATGAGCACCAGTATAGCCCACGGCTACGGCATGGGCGCGGCCATTGAGTACCTGGCGAAGCACACCAGCGACCAGGACATCGTGAAGCTGCTGGAATACCAGCGCGATAAGAAGGCCACGACGCTGCGCGCCTGCTTCGACCTGTTCCTGAGCGAGCATGGCATGAAGCTCTTTGACTTCCAGAGCTACGGCCAGTTCCTCGACGAACTGATGAAGGGCAAGGTCGACAAGCGTATTGACATCACCTCATTGTCGCACTACATGAACACCAACAACATCCTGGGCTACTACGAGGGCATGCGTACGTTCAAGGAAGAACTCGGCAACTGGGGCGCCTCGATCACCCAGATCAAGGTCAAGGCGAGCGACCTCGCCTCTGTCGAGGACAAGATCATCATGATCAAGGAAAAAGCGAAGGACGTGTGGACAGACGTTTACGTTGCCGATCAATCAAAGGTAGCCGACATGAAGCTGGTAGGCACTGCCACCATCAGCGACTCCATCATCATCGATGACCTAAAGCAATTCGAGAAAGACGTCAACATGCGCATCTTCCTCGTTTCGCGCAAGCTCAAAGACGACGACAAGGCATTAACCACCAATACCACGATTGAGATGCTGGAGGTGAAGGTACCCAAGATTACGAAGATCGCCTTCAGCTACGGCTATACCGATACGAAGGGCGACCCCCACTACAACTATATACCGCAGCAGTCGAGCCAGAATTCCACTGGATTCATAGAGGTTAAAGGCTGGATTCCCGTCACCACCAAGGCCAATCTCAACGATACCACGGTGACCATTACCGGCAGCGGTAGCATGCCTTTATACGACTCGTGGTACGACGATGGTGCTGAACAGACGTGGGAAGTGAAGATTATCTTCGACTCCAAGAACTGGGGTTTGCCTGCTGCCCACGGCATTGAGGAACGCCAGCTTACGGGCACCGTCACGTGGAGCTCGACTGGCAAGAACTCCAACTACTTCAACGGCTGGGCCAAGCGTGAAGAGAGCATCATCTTCAACCTCAATACCATCAGGTGCATAAACCTCTCCGACGACTCGAACAAGCACTTCTACGAGTTTGCTCAGAACTTCCATCGTGACGAGTTATTCCGCAGCTACACCGAGACCTACAACTTTACAACCTACACAGCCCCTTCTGGTGATGAGCCCGAGAAGTATAAATACGACAACGACACCTTTAGCATTAAGTCCTCTGGACTAATCCCCTTCAGCATCTATCTGTGGGTAGAGGACGACTAAGCAGCTGTGTCAGTAACTTATCCCTGTCCCTACTCTCAGTTTTCCCGGGGTATAAATAAACTTTTCCGCCAATAACGTCACGACTTACAGAAATTATTCGTACCTTTGCACGCGATTAAAAAGAAAAAGGACATGAAGCTATTTGACGTATATCCCCTGTTCGATGTGAACATCGTGAAGGGCAAGGGCTGCAAGGTTTGGGACGACAAAGGTCAGGAATATCTTGACCTGTATGGCGGTCATGCGGTAATCAGCATTGGTCACTCGCACCCACATTATATTGAAAAGGTAACGGAGCAACTCAACAAGATTGGGTTCTACTCCAACTCGGTAGTGAACAAGCTGCAGGTGGAACTTGCTGAAAGGTTAGGCAAGATTAGCGGCTACGACGACTACCAGCTGTTTTTGATTAACAGCGGAGCCGAGGCCAACGAGAACGCGCTGAAGCTGGCATCGTTTACCAATGGACGGAAACGTGTGCTGAGTTGCGAGAAAGCATTCCACGGCCGCACGTCGTTGGCTGTAGAGGTGACGAACAATCCGAAGATCATAGCCCCCATCAACGATAATGGGCACGTGACCTACCTCCCGCTGAACGACTTGGCTGCCTGGGAGCAGGAACTGCAGAAGGGCGACGTATGTGCCGTTATCCTGGAGTGCATCCAGGGCGTGGGTGGCATCAAGCTGGCTACACCAGAATTCGCCCAAGGCTTGGCTGCTGCCTGCAAAAAATACGGCACAGTGCTCATCTGCGACGAGATACAGTGTGGCTACGGACGCAGCGGTAAGTTCTTTGCCCACCAGTGGCTGGGCATCCGCCCCGACATCATCACCGTAGCCAAGGGCATTGCCAACGGTTTCCCCATGGGCGGTGTACTGATCAGTCCCGAGTTCAAGCCTGTCTATGGACAGCTGGGTACGACATTCGGCGGTAACCACCTGGCGTGTGCCGCAGCACTGGCCGTACTCGATGTCTTCGAGGAAGAGAACCTGGTGGAGAACGCCGATGCCGTGGGTACATACCTGATGGAGCAACTAAAGGCACTCAGCAGTCCACGCATCAAGGACATCCGCGGCCGTGGTCTGATGATCGGTATCGATCTTGACTGTCCGCACGCAGAGGTGAGAAAGCCGCTGATCTACGAGCAGCATTGCTTCACTGGCTGTGCAGGTACCAACATTCTGCGGTTGTTGCCGCCACTCTGCCTAACGAAAAAGGATGCCGACGATTTCATAGAACGATTAAAGAAAGTATTATGAAGATAGCAATGATTGGCGCGGGTGCCATGGGAGGTGCCACCGTCGAAGGCCTGATAAAGGGCCAGATGTTTAAGAACGAGGACATCACGGTCAGCGATCCGTCAGCAGCCGTACTCGACAAGTTCGAGAAAATGGGCGTCTGTGTAACAACAGACAACAAATTGGCTGCCGATAGTGCCGACATCGTATGCGTAGTCGTAAAGCCTTGGCTTGTTGAGCGTGTGCTGAAGGACATTAAGCCTGAGCTGAACCCCCAGAAGCAAATTCTGATTGTGATTGCTGCCGGCGTGAAGTCGGAGAGTATTCAAGAATGGTTAGGCAATCAGTGTCCGCCCCTGTTCTTAGTGATTCCGAACATTGCGATTGCGGAGATGGCGTCTATGACATTTATTGTTCCTTGCGGTGTGACTGAGTCGCACCATACAGAACTTGTGGAGCGGATGTTTGCCGAGATGGGCGACACGCTGATTACCGACGAGCAGCACTTGGCAGCAGGCACAACTCTGGCCTCCTGTGGCATTGCCTATGCTATGCGCTACATCCGCGCAGCCTCAGAAGGTGGAGTGGAGTTAGGTTTCAAGGCCGACGATACCAAAAAGATTGTGATGCAAACCATGAAGGGTGCCGTCGAGCTGCTGGCAGCCACCGGTCTCCACCCAGAAGCTGCCATCGACTTGGTAACCACCCCTGGCGGTGTCACCATTAAGGGACTGAACGAAATGGAGCATGCTGGCTTTACCTCATCCGTTATCCGCGGTTTGAAAGCCGGATTGAAATAGATATAAGATGAAGACAAAACACATACAGTACGAAACACAAGGCACGTGCTCGAAACTTATCGACGTGACTGCCGACGAGAACAACATCATCCAGCAGGTGTTTTTCCTGGGTGGATGTAATGGCAACCTGCAGGGTATTAGCCAACTGGTGCGTGGTCAGCATATTGACGACGTCATCAAACGCATTGACGGCATTCGCTGCGGTGCAAAGAACACATCATGCCCTGATCAGCTTTGCCGGGCTTTGGAACAACTAAAAGAAAAAACGATATGATGGACGAACAACTGAAACAAATAGGTGAGCGTCTGCGCGGACTGCGTGATGTGCTCGACATTCCTGTGAGCGAAATGGCTGAAACTATCGGCGTCGACTCAGAGAGGTATGAACAGATTGAGCGAGGCGAGATGGACATTACCATTTCAAACCTTATGAAGATTGCACGCAAGTATGGCGTATCCACTGAAGAATTGATCTTTGCGGAGGCTCCACACATGAAATCATACTACGTGACGCGTAAGGGTCAGGGTATGAGCATTGAGCGCACAAAAGCGTATAAGTACCAGAGCCTGGTAGGTGGATTCGTCAATCACAAGGCCGACGTGTTTATTGTAACTGTCGAACCCAAGCCAGGTGCCCGTACCATATACAAGAACTCGCATCCTGGACAGGAGTTCAACCTCGTGCTCGAGGGTAAGATGGAACTCTACATCGGTGGTAAGACCATCATCCTTGAGGAAGGTGACAGCATTTATTTCGACTCCACCAAGCCCCACGGCATGCTGGCCGTTGGCGACAAGGCCGTGAAATTTTTAGCATTCACAGTAGAATAAATTATGGTAGAAAGATTTTTGAAGCAGACAAAGTTCACGTCTGTAGAAGATTATAACAAGAACCTGGAGTTTATCATCCCCGAGAACTTCAACTTCGCTTACGACGTAATGGACGCATGGGCAGAGGAGAGACCCAATGGGCTGGCTCTCCTTTGGACAAACGACCAAGGTGAGGAGAGACGCACGACGTTTGCAGAACTGAAGGAGCAGACAGATCAGGCTGCTTCGTATCTTCAGACGCTGGGTATCGGCAAAAACGACCCCGTAATGCTCATCCTGAAGCGCCATTATGAGTGGTGGGTCATCATGCTGGCTCTGTGCAAGATTGGCGCCATTGTCATTCCCGCCACCCACATGCTTACAAAACACGATTACGTCTATCGCAATACCAGGGCATCGGTGAAGGCCATCATCTGTGCCGACGACGACTATATCATCGGTCAGATTAAGTTGGCCATGCCCGAGAGTCCGACGGTGAAGCAATATATCACATTGCGCGACGAAGAAGGTTTCCACAACTGGAGGAAGGAATGGAAGGAAGCTCCGAAATTCCAGCGTCCCACCTTCGTCAATGACAACGACGACACCATGCTGATGTACTTTACCTCGGGCACCAGTGGCGAACCAAAGATGGTGGCACACGACTATCTCTACGCTATGGGCCACCTGACGACAGGTGTATTCTGGCACAACCTGCACGAGGGATCGCTGCATTTGACTGTGGCCGACACAGGTTGGGGTAAGGCCGTCTGGGGTAAGTTCTACGGACAGTGGTTTGCCGGCGCTACGGTATTTGTCTTTGACCACGAGAAATTCAACGCTGACACACTGCTGCGCCAGATGGAGAAATACCATGTGACGAGTTTCTGCGCTCCACCGACCATCTATCGCTTCATGATACGCGAGGATTTGTCGAAGTACGACCTAAGCAGCCTCGAATACTGCTGTACGGCCGGCGAGGCACTGAACCCAGCCGTCTTCGACAAGCTCAAGGAACAGATTGGCCTGAACATCATGGAAGGCTTCGGACAGACAGAGACCACCATGACTCTCGGCACCTTCCCTTGGATGACGCCGAAGCCCGGCTCTATGGGTATTCCCAATGCCCAGTACGACATCGACCTGCTGCGCGCCGACGGCACAAGCTGCGAGGATGGTGAGAAGGGCGAGATTGTCATCCGTGTAGGCGACCGCAAGCCCATTGGCCTGTTCAAGGAATACTACCGCGACAAGGAAAAGACCCGCGAGGCCTGGCACGACGGATACTACCACACTGGCGACATGGCTTGGCGCGACGAAGACGGCTACTACTGGTTCGAGGGCCGCATTGACGACGTCATCAAGAGCTCAGGCTACCGCATCGGCCCGTTCGAGGTGGAGAGTGCGCTGATGACCCACCCCGCCGTTGTAGAGTGCGCCATCACCGGCGTTCCCGATGACATCCGCGGTATGGTGGTTAAGGCTACCGTCGTTCTTGGTAAGGAGTGGAAGGACAAGGCCGGTGACGACCTCGTGAAGGAATTGCAGCAGCACGTTAAGAAAGAGACTGCTCCTTACAAATATCCGCGCATCGTGGAGTTCGTCGACGAGTTGCCAAAGACCATCAGCGGTAAGATTCGCCGCGTGGAGATTCGCCAGAAGGATGCAGAGAAGTAGCAGAGCTATTAAAGTCAGAACGGTATCACGTTATACCGACATGGCGGAATAAAACAGACAATGAAGCGAAACATCTTCCTCGGCGCAATAGCAATAGCAGCAGCGGTGGCTGGTTACCTCATCCCTGCCGTAATTGTATTATTGATTGTTGCTATTTTCAACTTCATACAGCACAGACGGGGGGCCAATATTAACGAAGACCCCAAGCCGTCAGAAATGACCGTTGATGAGCTCACGGCGCAGTATGGCGAGCCCGAGGACGTGATACTTCTGAATGCGGCGCGTGCCAACGAAGCCTTGGGAGTCATACTTGCATACAAGGACTTTCTTGTCGTAGAAGGACGCCGTATCAACAAGAGCGACATCACTGATGTGACCTTCAACAACAGCGGCACGCCTTACGCTCCTGGCGAATACCAAGTCATCATCGCCACATCAGGACAGGGTTTCCTCCACGTTAATACTGGCTATGATGCCAACTGGACGAAGGATGTAACAGAAGAAATCAAGAATAATCTATAAGGAAATGAAACGAATAGTAGTCAAGGTCGGTTCCAATGTCTTGACACGTAAAGACGGAAAGCTTGATGTGACCCGCATGTCAGCACTGGTAGACCAGATAGCAGGACTCCGGAAACAAGGCATCGAGGTAATACTCGTGTCCTCAGGTGCTGTGGCTTGCGGACGTCGGGAACTGAAAGTGGAGCATGAGTTGGACTCCGTGGAACAACGACAGTTGTACTCTGCTCTCGGTCAGGTAAAACTTGTTGGTCTCTACTATGACTTGTTCCGTGAGTACCACATACACGTGGGCCAGGTGCTGACGATGAAGGAGAACTTCCAGCCAGGCGAGCAGTACCGTAACCAGCGTGCTTGTATGACCGTGATGCTTGAGAACAACGTGCTGCCTATCGTCAATGAGAACGACACCGTCAGCGTCACCGAGCTGATGTTTACCGATAACGACGAACTCAGCGGCCTCATCGCCCAAATGATGAAGGCAGACACGCTGATACTGCTCAGCAATATTGACGGCATCTACGATGGGCATCCTGACAACCCCTCTTCCCAAATTATTCCAGAGGTGGCACCCGGCACAGACCTGTCACAGTACATCAAGGAAGAGAAGAGCGCCTTCGGCCGCGGCGGTATGCACTCGAAGTACACCACCGCCCAAAAAGTGCAGCAGGCCGGAATTCGCGTCATCATCGCCAACGGCGAACGTGAGAACATCCTCACCGACTTGATAGAACGTAAAACAGAAACCCCACATACAGAGTTTATACCATGCAACTGAAAGAGACTTTTGAGAAAGTGAAGCGCGCCAGCAAGACACTGGCCCTGTTGAGCGACGATCAGCGCAACGAGATACTGAATGCTGTGGCCGACGCTATTATTAATAGTAAGGCAAGGATTCTGGAGGCCAATGCTCAGGATCTGGCGAAGATGTCGAAAGACAATCCGCTCTACGACCGTCTGCAACTGACAGAGAGCCGTCTCGAGGGCATTGCCGCCGACATGAGGAACGTAGCCACCCTACTCTCTCCTCTTGGACACATCACCAAGCAGAAGACACTGCCCAACGGTCTGCGACTCTGTAGGGTAAGCGTTCCCTTCGGCGTCATCGGCATGATCTACGAAGCCCGTCCCAATGTGACGTTCGACGTCTTCTCGCTCTGTTTCAAGAGCGGTAATGCCTGCGTACTGAAAGGCGGTAAGGATGCCGACTGCTCGAACCGCGAAGAGGTGGCGCTGATTCATGAGATACTGGAGAAATACGGAGTGTCGAAGGATGTCGTGGCCCTGCTGCCTGCCACCCATGAGGCTACCGGCGAGATGCTTAATGCTGTAGGCTATGTTGACCTCTGCATTCCCCGTGGAGGCCGCAAGCTTATCGACTTCGTACGCGACACCGCCCGCATCCCTGTCATCGAGACGGGAGCCGGCGTCGTCAACACCTACTTCGACAAGGAAGGCGACCTGGAGATGGGCAAAGCCATCATCAACAATGCCAAGACCCGCCGCGTCTCAGTTTGCAATGCCTTGGATTGTCTTCTAGTACATCTAGACAGACTAGACGTCCTAGAGAAACTAGTAGAGCCTATGGCTAGCAAGAACGTCATCATCTACGCTGACGAACAGGCCTATGCAGCCCTTGACGGCAAATACCCTCTACTGGAACCCGCCACGGAGGACAGCTTCGGCACAGAGTTCATGGACTATAAGCTTGCCATCAAGACCGTTGCTTCGCTCGAAGAGGCTTTAGACCATATAGACAACAACGGCTCAGGCCATAGCGAAGCCATCATCACAATGAACGAGCAGACAGCCCGCAAGTTCCAGGCTCATGTCGATGCCGCCTGCGTCTACTGGAATGCCCCGACATCGTTCACCGACGGAGCACAGTTCGGCCTTGGCGCCGAAATTGGTATCTCGACACAGAAGCTCGGTCCTCGAGGCCCAATGGCCTTAGAGGAAATCACAACGTACAAATGGCTGATTGAGGGAGAAGGCCAGACACGGCCTTGAACTTCCGTTCAAGCCTGCCTTAGTACTTTTCCCATAGGCGCTCTTCCAAAAAGCGCTCTACGGCATGACGGATAGACGTTAGTCCAAAGTCAGCGGGATTTATATCCTCCACAGGAATCCACAGGCAGTCGGCGGCATCGTCGGCTGCCTTCGGTTTTACGTCATCGGAGACACGGACTACGAAATCGGCGTCCAGCGTATGAACGTACATGCCGCTATAGAGATATTGATTAGGCGATGAGAAGAGGTAGTGGATGTCATCAACCTCCAACCCCGTCTCTTCCTTGATTTCGCGACGCATACCTTCCTCAATGGTCTCGTACATGTCGACAAAACCACCCACAAGGTCAAGCGTTCCTTTGGCCGGTTCTTTGGCACGACGTACAGCCAGCATCTCATTCTTCGAATTCAGGATGATGGCTGCCGTTGCCGCGCAAGGGTTGGCATAGTACACAAAGCCACAGTCAGCACAGGCCTTGCTCTTGAAATTGTGCACT
>JAEEGL016575668.1_pt1 | contig 12356 bp, 13 predicted proteins | sample 9134231 | NCBI WGS metagenome assembly JAEEGL01 (sample SAMN16246548, study PRJNA631951) | gut metagenome | biome: gut microbiome; feature: rumen; material: fiber-attached | host: Bos | place: Iran: Karaj | collected 2018-10 | reverse complement strand
TTCTACGTATTCTCCGAAATAACCTTCGTCCAGAATATCCACGTCATGGCTGTCAAACTCAATATATCGGCCTTCCTTGTATCCTGCGTACGGTTTGGAGGTCCGCCTGTTGATTATCTCGATGGAGTTCGGGACGAGCGACATGTTCCCGGAGACGGAGTTCATGACTCCGTTTCCGGCGCCGATCAGGGATATTATCATGAATATTCCCCAAGCGACCGAGAAACCGGTAAGCGCTGTCCTCAGCTTGTTCTGCCGGAGCGTACTCCATATTTCTTCGACAATGTCTCTCATATGATCAGTCCGTCTTTGATTCTGATGACACGTTTGGTGTATTCCGATACGGTCGGGTCATGGGTGACTACGATTATGGTCATATTCTCCGATTTGTTGAGGTCACGGAGAAGTTCCATGATTTCGACGGATGTCTTGGAGTCGAGGGCTCCGGTCGGCTCGTCCGCAAGGATGATCTGCGGTTTGGTGATCAGGGCGCGGGCGATTGCGACCCTCTGTCTCTGGCCTCCGGACATTTCGTTAGGATAGTGGTCGGCCCAGTCCTTGATGCCCATTTTCTCGAGATATTCCATTGCGAGCTGATGGCGCTTCTTGCGCGGAACTCCCTGGTAGAAGAGGGGAAGTTCCACATTTTCCACGGCAGTCTTGAAACCTATGAGATTATATGACTGGAAGATAAATCCGATCATATGGTTTCTGTAGTACGCGCTGCGGGTTTCGCTGAGGTCTTTTATCAGTGTTCCGTCAAGCCTGTATTCCCCCTCATCGTAGTTGTCGAGTATTCCGAGAATGTTCAGAAGCGTGGACTTTCCTGAGCCGGATGCGCCCATGATGGAGACGAATTCTCCTCGTTCTATGTCGAGGTTGATTCCTTTCAGGACGTGTAGTGGCTGACCATTGTTGTAAGTCTTGTTTATGTTTCTTAGTTCAATTATCATAGTGTATTAGTTTAATAATACACTGCAAATATCGGAATTATTTTGATATCTGCAATATCTGACGCAATCTTTTTATAAAAAATGTGCCAAATATCCTTTTTTCAGTGTACAGCATCGTTTTGGCTGGATGACTGGTCTCTCCGGTGACCGTGGCCACCCTCGGCCACGTAAGAGGGAGGGGCCCGGCCGTGAGGCTGGGAGGGGTCGAGCGCAGCGAAGACGTCAGCCGGAGAGACTGGTCTTCCTGCCATAAGATATGAAAACTATCAGGGAAGATTATCTGTATAGGAGCGCAGTTGCCCAGACCTGGCAGCCTTCGCAGCGACCTACGAAGCCGAGACGCTCGTTAGTGGTCGCTTTTATGGACACGCAATCTTCTCCGACGCCGAGAACTCCGGCGAGAGTGGCGCGCATCTGAGGGACATATGAACCAATCTTCGGCTTCTGGAGAGCGATGGTTATGTCGACATTGCCGACGGACCAGCCGAGTCCTGCAGCCATGCTTACGACTTTACCGAGAAGCAGCTTGCTGTCGATTCCCTTCCAGTCGTCGGACGTGTCGGGGAAGTGGTGGCCGATGTCGCCGAGAGCCAGGGCGCCCAAGATTGCATCGCAGAGGGCATGGATGGCTACGTCTCCGTCAGAGTGCGCCACGAATCCCACGGGACTTTCGATGCGTACTCCTCCGAGCCACATCGGCAGACCTTCCGCGATTGCGTGTACATCGTAACCGTTACCTATCCTGAATGGGCAGACGTTCTTATCCATGACATATCAGATTTGATCCTGACACAAAAATACGGAAAAAATGCATATCTTTGTTAATTGATATTAAAAAACAGATTATGGCAGGATTCGGATGGTTCGGAGACCAGGAACACAGGGTCTTCAATTACAAGCCAATTTACTACGACGAGGAGAAAGAAAAGCGCCGCCAGATGTTCGGAAAAGTTGACGGAAGCGCCGAAAGAGAGCAGGAGTCCGGGGAACATGCTCCGGGTTCATATATCCAGGGTGCTTTCCGTAACGGAAACTATGCCCGCAGGCGTACTGCTTCGAAGACTCAGTCAATAATCGGAATCGTAGGCCTGTTGCTGGTCGCTGCGATCCTTATTTATTTCGCTAAATTCTACGCGCTACTCTGACGCATAACATGGAAATCAGAATACTACCCGGCAATATCGCGAATATGATAGCCGCAGGCGAGGTCGTGCAGAGACCTGCGTCTGTGGTAAAGGAGCTTGTGGAGAATGCCGTCGATGCCGGTGCCGACCAGATTACGGTCGTGATCGCCGATGCCGGCAGGACTCTGATACAAGTGATAGACAACGGCTGCGGAATGTCCCCGGACGAGGCGGTGCTCTGCTTCGAGCGCCATGCCACATCCAAGCTGGCATCAGCCGAGGACCTTCAGCATATATGTACATTTGGCTTCCGCGGAGAGGCACTCGCTTCCATCGCGGCAGTGGCCGAAGTGACTCTCAAGACCCGCAGGGAAGAGGATGAGGTAGGCTGCCAGGTCGATTTCGCCGACTCGAAGCACCTCGCCACCGAGGAAGTCTCGGCTCCGAGAGGGTGCAACTTTGCCGTTCGCAACCTCTTCTACAACGTGCCCGCGCGCAGGAAGTTCCTCAAGTCGGACAACGTGGAGTTCAAGCATATAGTCGAGGAGTTCACCCGCGTGGCTCTCACCCGACCGGAAATAGGATTCACCTTGGTCCACAACGGCAAGGACGTGCATGTGCTCAAGCCGGCCAAGTCCCTGAAATATCGTATCCAGGACCTCCTCGGCGGTTCGGCCGTCGATAACGTTGTAGATATCAGCGCAGATACCTCCGTCGTCAAGGTCAGCGGATATATAAGCAGCCCGGAGAGCGCGCGCAAGACTCCAGGAATGCAGTTCTTCTTCGTCAACGGCCGTTTCTTCCGCAGCCCGTACCTGCACAAGGCCGTGATGAATGCATACGAGAACCTGATTCCTGATGGGGCTACTCCTGCATATTTCATCTATCTGACCGTGGATCCGCAGACCATAGACGTGAACATCCATCCTACGAAGACAGAGATCAAGTTCTCCGAGGACTCCGTGATCTTCCAGGTGCTGTATGCATGTATCAGGGAAGCTATCGGAAGGAATTCGTTCGGAGCGGCCATCGACTTCGAGGCTCCGGTTTCGGACATCCCGGTTATCAGCCACAATTACGAGAAATACCGTCCGGCCGACCTGACTCCGGACACCAGCTTCGATCCCGGATACAATCCGTTCGAGCCTGATGCTCCGTCCCGTCCGGCCGCAGACTATACGAAATACATCGACAGGCATGAGGATTACGGCCGCCTCTTCGAGGAAAAGGCCGCCCCGGCGTCGTCTGTCATCATTCTTCAGGGAAAATACATCCTGACGCCGTCCAAGGATGGCGTGCTGGTCGTGAACATCCGTCGCGCACGCGAGCGTATCCTTTATGAAAAGTTTATAAAGTCCGTCGAGGTCAACGGCCATGTCAGCCAGAGCGCTCTCTTCCCGGTCCATGTGAATGTCGGTTCGGCCCATAAATTGCTGTTCGACGAGCATGAGGACATGCTCCGCAGGCTCGGCTTCGACATCAGCGCCTTCGGCAACGACACCATAGTCGTGAACGGAGTTCCGGAAGGCTTCTCCTGCGACTCGTCAAAGGTTGAGGCCATGGTTGCCGACCTGGTGCTGATATTGGAGGATGATTCCGCCGGACTCGCCGGGATCATGGAGGCTGCGATGGCGGAGAAGTTCGCCAGGGTAGGAGCCGCCGAGGGAGACAATGTCACGTCGGCGTTCGAGGCCCAGAGGCTGGTGGATGCCCTTTTTGCCTGCCAGAACCCGGAGTTTACCCCCGGAGGCAAGAAGACGATGGCCCTTTTGTCATCAGATGAAATAGAAAAGAAATTCTAAGTATGTTCAATATACCGAAAGTAACTAAGAATCTGCTGCTCATCAACGTGATCATGTTCGTGTTCACGCTGATCAACGAGGATTTCATGATCAGGACGTTCGCTTTGTTCTATCCGGCATCGCCCCTGTTCAAGCCTTGGCAGATCGTCACCCATATGTTCATGCATGGCAACCTCATGCATATATTCTTCAATATGTATTCCCTCTTCCTCTTCGGATCCGAAGTCGAGAGGTCGATCGGACCGAAGAAGTTCCTGGTGTTCTATTTCGTGACCGGAATCGGAGCCGCCCTTCTCCATCTCGGGGTGCAGCATCTCCAGTTTGCCGCTTATGCGAATAATTTCCAGGCTGCTATCAACATGCTCAGGACGCCGACTGTAGGCGCTTCCGGAGCAGTTTATGGGGTGCTCATAGGTTTTGCAATGCTCTATCCTGATTCTGTGCTTACATTGATTTTCCCGCCAGTGTCCCTTAAGGCAAAGTGGCTGGTGCTTATCTTTGCAGGCATCGAACTCGCTACCGGCATCTTTGTGACCACTGACGGAGTCGCTCATTTCGCCCATCTCGGCGGAATGCTCTTCGGCTGGCTGCTCATGCTTTACTGGAAGAAGTATTACCGGCTTTACAACCGTGACAAATGGATATAAGTCATGGCACGGAAAAAGAGAAAACATAGTCTTCTCGTGGGCATAACTTCCCGCGCGGCGATGAGCGTCGCCGCAGGACTGCTGTTTCTCAGCTATGCATCCGTGCTGTTCAATCCGGCCAGCGCATGGGTCATGAGCCTTTTCGGGCTCATGTTCTTCCCCCTGCTGTTCATCAACCTCGCCCTGGCCGTATGGGCCCTGCTCAGGCGCTCTTCGGCCGCTGCGATTCCTATTGTCGCCCTGCTGCCGGCCCTGCTGGTGTCCGGATGGTATATCCAGTTCTCTGGTTCGGACCTGGCTCCGGACGATGATGACGTGAAGATAGTTTCCTATAACGTGGGCCGTTTCTCCCTTTATGACGGACAGATGGACCGCAGCGAATGCACTGATTCCGTGGTGGCCCTCCTGAAGCGACAGCAAGCTGACATAATCTGTATCCAGGAGTTCTTCATGAAGGATCCCGACAAGGTCAAGTCGTTCCTGCGCAAGAGCTTCCCGGGCTACTATGAGGAGTATTATGTCTATCCGACCAAGAACGGATGCTATGGCAATGTCACCCTGAGCCGGTTCCCTCTGGTCTCAAAGGGCAAGCTTGATTTCGAGAAGAGCTCGAACCTGGCGCTGTACTGCGACTGCATCATCAGGGGAGTGCCTCTCAGGATATACAACTGCCATTTCCAGAGCTACGCAATCTCTCTCTCGCACATCGCCGAGGGACTGAAGGGAGATTACAAGAAGATGTTCCTCGATACTGAGGAGAAGATGAAATTCTCCATAATCCGCCGTCCGCAGCAGGTGGATGCGGTGATGAAGGATATCGAGAACTGCCCGACAGGGGCCATAGTGACGGGAGACTTCAATGATACTCCGATGTCATATACATACATGAGACTCAAGAGGGGACGCCGGGATTCGTTCGTGGATGCCGGAAAGGGGTTCGGAGCTTCGTTTACCTATCTCCGTCCGTTCCTGAGGATCGATTACGTGCTGTTTCCGGAGCGTTTCCGGGCAGTGTCGCACAAAGTGCTCAAGGCAAGATATTCAGACCATTTCCCTATAGTGACGGAGATTTCGCTCAAGGAAACGGCCGAAAACTGATTTGTTATGAAAAAGCAGATTAACGAAATCATGGCAGAGGCCTTGAAGGTCCTGCGTGAAGGTGGAGTGATACTCTATCCTACCGATACAATCTGGGGAATAGGCTGCGACGCCACCAATCCCCAGGCAGTCGAGAAGGTCTACAAGATCAAGCGCCGTTCGGACAGCAAGGCCCTCGTCCTTCTTGCCGACAGCCTCGATACGGTAGGCCGTTTCGTGAAAGAGATTCCGGATGCCGCCATCCAGCTCGTTGAGGTCAACGACAGGCCGATGACCATAATCTATCCGGGAGCGATGGCAGGCAAGGCGCCGGCTGAAGGCGAGACCGCCAGTCCGGACCGTTACCATCTCGCATGGAACACTGTCGCCGAGGATGGCAGCGTGGGTATCCGTATTCCTATGATGGAGTTCTGCCGCAACCTGGTCTTCAAGCTGGGCCGTCCTATAGTCTCCACTTCGGCCAACATCTCCGGAGAGCCTTCCCCTGAGACTTACCAGGACATCCCTCAGGAGATCATCGACGCCGTGGACTACGTGGTTGAGCCTTGGGTGGAGAAAGATGCCACCGGCATGGCTTCACAGATAATCAAGGTGGGCCTCCGCGGCGAGATCGCGATAATCCGTCAATAGTATTCCCTGATATGGAACTGTTCTACAGCCCTGAAGTTTCCGCAGGCACCTGCCGGCTCTCGCCGGAGGAATCCAACCATTGTGTCAAGGTACTGAGGCATCGTGTCGGGGATCTCATTAACGTCATCGACGGGGCCGGTACCATGTACCAGTGCAGGCTGCTGTCGGACAACCCCAAGGCTGCCGAGGCTTCCGTGGTGGAGTCCAATCCGGGGTGGGGAGCGCATCCTTATTCGCTTACCCTTGCCGTATGTCCTACCAAGAACAACGACCGTTACGAGTGGTTTGCCGAGAAGGCTACCGAAGTCGGAGTAGACAGGATATGCCCTGTGATCGGAGACCGTTCCGAACGCAAGGTCTTCAAGACTGACCGACTGCATAAGATAGTGCTTTCTGCGACCAAGCAGTCTCTCAAGGCCCTGATTCCCGAGATTGACGAGCCGGTTTCGGTACGGGAGTTTATCTCGTCCGTCAAGGATGACGACTCTCTCAAGCTAATCGCATATTGTTTCGAGGGGGAAAAAGAACGTATTTCCATACGTAAAGCCTTGGAGGATAACAGGTCTGAAAAAGTGATAGTGCTTATCGGTCCGGAAGGGGACTTCTCTCCTGAGGAGGCTGCCCTCGCGATAGGTTCCGGTTTTATTCCGGTGCACCTCGGCCCGTCCCGTCTACGCACGGAGACCGCCGCTGTAACGGCAGCAGAAGCCATGTATTTCCACAATATCTAAAAGACTGATTTAAATTTTTAAGCGAATGTACGTCGGAATCATATCGGATACCCATGGAGTGTTCAGCGAGGAGTTCAGGAACTTCCTCGCTCCGGTAGATGTAATCTGGCATGCCGGAGATTTCGGGGGAGGTATCGATTTCGTCCATTCAATATCAGCCTTCAAGCCTCTGGTGGGGGTCTATGGCAACTGTGATGCCCAGGAAATAAGGTTTGAATGTCCTCTGGTGCAGCTTTTTAATTGTGAAGGATTGAAAGTGATGATGACCCATATCGGAGGTTATCCGGGTCATTATCCCCTGAATGTGCGCGCCATGATCGACCGTCACAGGCCCGACATCTTTGTGTGCGGACATTCTCACATTTTGAAAGTTATGCGGGATCCGCAGTATAATCTTCTGGCTATCAATCCTGGAGCGGCTGGCATACAAGGCTGGCACGCGGTGCGTACGGCTCTCCGCATGCGCGTAGATAACGGAAAACCTTACGATTTGGAGGTCTTTGAACTTCCAAGGAGGTAGTTAAAACGTTATAATTCTTAAAACTGTTTGTTTTAAATAAAAAGTACACTACTTTTGCGGAAACAAAAATTTTTGTTTAACGGTTAATGTGTTTTTATATTATGAAAAAGGTATTCGTTTCTATGGCATGTGTTGCCATGATGTTCGCTGCCGTTTCTTGCGGTAACAACAATGCAAAGAAAGCTGCTGAAGAGGCTCCTGAGGCTGTAGAGGCAGTAGAAGAGGCTGTTGAGGCTGCTGCTGACTCTGTAGAGGCTGTTGCTTCCGAGGTTGCTGAGGAAGTTGCTGAGGCTGTTGCTGAGTAATCAGAAGCGGAAAAAAAGCTTTTTTAAAAGAACTGCGACACCATCTGGCATGGTGCCGTTTTTTTTTGTATGTTTGTAAGTGATTATGGCTGCATCAAACAAAGAAAAAACGGTATGGTTCTGCACCTCGTGCGGAAATGAGAGCCCTAAATGGTTGGGACGCTGTCCTGCCTGCGGGGAATGGAACACCATGGTCGAAAAGACGGTCGCAACAGGCAAGCCAAAGAGGAATGCCGCAGCGTCCCGTGCCGGAGACCACAAGCCCCAGGCTCTGAGCGACATTTCCTCCGCCCAAGAGGATCGTATTTCTCTGGGCGACCCTGAAGTGGACAGGCTCCTTGGCGGAGGCCTGGTCGAGGGTTCCCTGGTCCTGATCGGTGGAGAGCCCGGCATCGGCAAGTCCACCCTATCGTTGCAGCTCCCCCTCAAGAGTCCTTCCCTCAAGACTCTCTATGTCTCAGGAGAGGAGAGCGCCAAGCAGGTGAAGATGCGCGCCGAGAGGCTAGGCGGGGACGCTTCCAACTGCTATATCTATAGCGAAACCCTTATCGAGAACGTGATAGCAGAGGCTCTGGAGATGCAGCCTGACCTGATGGTCGTGGACTCGGTCCAGACCATGTATTCCGAGACCGTGGAGTCTTCCGCAGGCTCGGTAAGCCAGATAAAGGAAGTCACTTCCATCCTACTCCATTTTGCAAAATCATCCGGAATACCTGTAATCCTCATCGGACATATCACCAAGGACGGATACATCGCCGGCCCTAAGATACTGGAGCACATAGTCGACGTCGTCCTTCAGTTCGAAGGCGACGACAAGGGTGCCTACAGGATGCTCCGCAGCATAAAGAACAGGTTCGGCTCCACGTCGGAGCTCGCAGTGTTCGAAATGACCGGCACGGGACTGAGGCCGGTTACGAATCCTTCCGAGATACTTATGCCGATGCATGAGCAAGGCCTCAGCGGCACTGCCCTGTCGGTGATAGTGGACGGAGTGAGGCCGTTCCTCTTCGAGGTTCAGGCCCTTGTCAGCACGGCGGCCTATGGTACTGCCCAGAGATCCGCCACGGGCTTTGATTCCAGAAGACTCAACATGTTGCTTGCAGTGCTCGAGAAGAGGGCCGGATTCAAGCTCAACATGAAGGACGTGTTCCTGAACATGGCCGGAGGCCTCAGGGTAGCGGATCCTGCATGTGACATGGCTGTAGTATGTGCAGTCCTTTCTTCAAACTTCGATTTCGCCCTCCCTTCAGACATCTGTTTCGCCGGTGAAGTCGGTCTCAGCGGCGAGATCCGCCCGGTAAGTCAGGTGGACAGGCGCATATCGGAGGCTGCCCGTCTGGGATTCAGGAAGATTTACGTCTCCAAGTACGCTTCTTTCGACAAGAAATCGGCCGAAGGCGTGGAAGTTGTGAAGGTTGCTGACATACCGGCGCTCGTGCGTTCCGTATTCAAAGGTTAGTTATGAAATTGATCCCAATAATATCGGCTCTGATTCTCGCGGCCGGCTCCGTGGCGACAGCCCAGGCTCCGGCCATGACCCATGCGGTCAGCTCAGAGGAGAATTCCCCGAAATATATCCGCAGCTATCTGGAAATCCTTGACAAAGGAGACGTGCTCGGCACCTCTTCGTGGGGCGTCGTGGCCGTAAGGGCAGACGGAGACACCATCGTCTCTTTCAACGGAAAGCGCAAGCTGGTGCCCGCCTCCAACGTCAAGCTGCTCACGACCGGACTGGCCCTGAACGAGCTAGGCCCGGATTTCCGCTTCCGCACGACTCTCGCATACAGCGGCAAGATCGAGGGCGGAGCGCTCAAGGGCGACCTCTACATCGTCGGCGGAGGGGACCCGACCCTTGGTTCCAAGGACTCGATAGCCATCGCTACCGAAACTCTGTTCTCCTCTTGGAAGTCCATGCTCGCCAAGGCCGGGATCAACAGGATCGACGGCCGCATCATCGGAGACGGACACTTCTTCGACGGTCCGATCGAGAAGGATTCATGGTCATATCAGGACATAGGTACATACTACGGCGCCGGGGGCGATGCTCTCTGCTTCTACAGGAACGTGCTGGACATCAGAGTTTCTGCCGGCACTGCCGTAGGGGAGCCGGTAAATGTTGTTCCGGAGTATCCAGAACTGCCTTGGATGGAATATTCCAATGTGGCCAGGACATCTGCAAAGGGGACAGGGGACAAGCTCTTCCTGTTCAACACGGACCTTGCTCCGGTCGCCCAGATGAGGGGCACTTTCGCCATCGACAGGAAGCCCAAGAAAGAAGAATGCAGCAACAAGTTCGGAGCCATGACTATGGCCATGTATTTCTGCAATTACCTGAAATGGCGCGGACTGCCTGTATCGGGAGGATATGCGGACATAGACTATGCCGGCAACGTCAGGAGCTTCATCTCCAAGGCCGGGGATGCCGCCGTGGCTTCGGACAGCCTTTCGGTGATCGGCCATGCTGAGTCTCCATCCCTTAAGAGGATAGCCTATATGACCAACTGGAGGAGCGACAATTTCTATGCGGAGACTATGCTCAGGATGATTTCAAGGACCCGCAAGGGATCCGCTGACTATGCTGTCTGCAAGTTGGCTGAGACAGAAGCTTTCCGCCGTCTCGGACTGGATGCTTCGGCTGTCCAGCTTACTGACGGCAGCGGACTGTCCAGGGATAATTTCGTGTCTCCGGAGTTCTTCTGCAGTTTCCTCAGGAAGATGATGGATACCAAGGTGTTCGGCGATTATGTCGAGACTCTGGCCCAGCCGGGATACCGGTATTATGAGCCCAGGCTCAAGGGAGAGCCGGAGACTCTGCGTTCCAGGATACGTTACAAGAGCGGCTCCATGGACGGAGTACGCTGTTTCAGCGGATACGTGATTCCTTCCGAGGGTTCCAAGGAGGATACCATAGTGTTCTCCGTCATGATCAACAACTGCACCGCCCCGTCGTGGAAGGTGCTTCCTCTGATGGACAAGATAATAGCTCTCATAGCAGCATGCAATTAGATATGAAAAGGATAATTCTGGTCTCAGCTCTCGTCGCAGCGGCGTTTTGCTCCGCTGCCCAGACCCGCAGCGCCGTGGTGACCATCTCCGTCAGCAATATGCGTAGCGAGCCCGACTATGAGTCTTCGCTCGAGAATCAGGTCCTGATGGGCCGGATCGTGGATGTCCTCGATTCTACCGGATACTGGCGCAAGGTTTCGGCCCGCTGTCCCGAGTATACGGGCTGGATCAATGCGCTGGCCCTGGCTCCTGTCGAAGATGTATTGCAATATGAGGCAGTCCCGAAATATCTGTGCACGGCTGATTTCTCATATGTCTATTCACGGCCTTCTCTCAGGTCTTCCAGGATCTGCGACCTTGTGCAGGGAGATATACTGATCGTCGGACCTGAAAGGCCCCGTCGCGGGTTCAGCAGCGTGAGCCTTCCTTCCGGAAAGCTCGGGTGGGTGAGGTCTTCCGACCTGGAATTCAAGGAGAGGTATTTTGCCGGCAAGACTCCGACGGCCGAGGGCATTATCGCAACGGCGATGCGCTATGTCGGTGTCCCATACCTCTGGGGCGGCAATTCTCCGAAGGGCTTCGACTGCAGCGGACTGGTGGGACATGCTTATTTCATGAACGGTATCCAGCTTCCGAGAAATGCCTCACAGCAGGTGAAGCTCGGAGATGGAATCGATATCTCAGGCGTGTCCGAGGGGGATTTCTCTGCGTTTGAGCCGGGAGACCTGATGTTTTTCGGCAACAAGGAGACCGGACGCGTGACCCATGTGGCCCTTTATATCGGGGACGGCCATATCATCCATGCTTCGCAGCTGGTGAGGATCAATTCGCTTGTTCCCGGGACTGAAGATTATTATGAGAATTCGCATCGTTTGCTATATTGCAGGAGGATTCTCGGTTCTTCGATGCCAATTGAGAAAAAATAGTTATATTTGCATCAATTAATTAACTTTTAATAATATGAACCTTAGAGATTTCAAGAAAGACGTCGAGTATTTCGTTGGCGATTTTATAGATGATTGCGCTCTTTTCCTTCTCCGCAACCCTGAGAAGGCAACTGATGAGGTATCTGGCGTCATCGAGGAGGCCGTGGACCTTTACAATGAGATGAAGGACAAAGGCAACGCCAAGGTAGAGGGAAAGAAGGGCGTTTATTATGCCGGTCTTCGCAAAGAGATGTTCGAGAAGATCGATGCTCTCTATGAGAAACTTAGCGACATAATCGCTTCCCAGAAGGATGCCAAGCCTAAGAAAGAGACTGCTCCTAAGGCTGCGAAACCAGCTGCTTCCAAACCTGCTGCCAAGAAGGCTCCTGCTGCAAAGGAGACCAAGGAGGCTAAAGAAGCTAAACCTAAAGCCGCTGCCGCCAAGAAGTCAGCCGCCAAGACTACCAAGGCTGCCAAAGCAACCAAGGAATAATCCACTCTTTCACCCTATAAAGAGTCCCGACGGATACCCGCCGGGACTTTCGGTTTCCATTCTGACCAAACTGTCAGCACTTTACGCCGAACATGAGAACGATGCTGGAATCATACATCTT
>JAEEGL016151811.1_pt1 | contig 12356 bp, 10 predicted proteins | sample 9134231 | NCBI WGS metagenome assembly JAEEGL01 (sample SAMN16246548, study PRJNA631951) | gut metagenome | biome: gut microbiome; feature: rumen; material: fiber-attached | host: Bos | place: Iran: Karaj | collected 2018-10 | reverse complement strand
TAGCATTTTCTTCTTTTAAAAATGGTAAACACATCGTATTAATTACATCTAAATCACTAATAAAACCATCAGTATATTTTTCATCTTTATTTCCATTCATTAAAGATACATACTTATCAAGTATAACTATCATATCAAAATATTCTTTAAATGCTGCATGATGTTTTTTTACTTCTACTAAAAGCATATTTAATTCCAATTCAAAAGCAGCAGTTACACTATCATAAGTATCAAGAGAAGGCAAATTTTTTTCAACAATAGCTCCTATTTTATTTAATTTTTCATTATAATCATTTGTCATTCCAACTAATTTTTCAATAATAGCATCCCCATTAGGATTGCCCTCTAAATACTTATGTATTTCATTAATTAATTTTTCAATAGTGGATAACTCATTATTAATCATTTCTGTATTTGCCGTTTCATCATTATTATCAGTCGTTTTTGTTTCTTCTTTTTCAGACTTTATGGGAAGAATTTCATCAGCAAAATAAGTATTTAAAAACTTTGGTATATCCTTACGATTAATTTGACCTAGAAGTATTTTTTTACTTATAAGAATTTTTCTTGCTTCATCGACATACCAAACAATTGGGGAAACTTCTACCCAATTTGTTTTTCCAAATTTATTATTATATCTTACATATTTTTTTCCATCATATTCATACTCCGTTAATTGTACAGGAGGTTTTTTTTCTTTATTATCATCAATATACCCTAACCTGATTGTATATTTTTTTCCTGTCGGCTTTAACTCTTGAGAATTATTGTTATAAGCGTTTTCAAGTTTCATTCTCAGTTCATATGAAACTTCATCCTGTGGATATTCACCATATTCTACTTCAATTACACCATAAGCATTAGTCAACATATTTGTTTTGAATTCTTGAAAGTCATCATCATCATAATCCATTGTTGGGCGAATTTTAGCCCTATAAACATTACTGTCTGATTCATCATAATCCAATTTGTCATGATTCACAAAATAGGATGAATTAACAAATAATAACCCACCATAATGGATTGCATTCGTAGAAAGCCACCAGCGCTTATAATGATCTAAACACAACTGAGTTGCAAAATCAGTCACAAGACAATCCCGACCAATCTTTTTAAAAACATCTGATCGTTTTTCACCAAATACTTCTCTCCTTGATGGCAATCTAAATTTACCCATAATATCCACCTACTTTTTATAATTATCTATTAAACTTATTTAAATCAACATGTCCAAAATCCAATTTATCTATTTCACCTAGATAATCATTAATTCTATATAATACTTTATTTAATGATAACCACATCTTCTTTAAACTATCTGCAACATCATTAAAATCCTTACTATAATCTATTTCCATATTCATAATATCAAGTATTTCCTTTTTATATTCTTTCTTCATATCAGAAGGCAAATCATCGATTAAAGCATTAATATTCGTATATACATTATTAATTTCTACTAAATAAAACGATAATGCCTCATTTCTAGGTTTATCAAATAAACCATCAATTATCTTACTAACAGAAGTCCTTATTTCAACTTCCACATCCCTTTTATTAACAGAAGTAGATAAATCTCTTAATACAGGGTGTATCTTTTTTCTTAAATCAATTATCATTTCATCTATAGTTTTATAAGCTACCTCGCCTTTACCATCAACATAATTAGTAATTTCCTTTTTCTCATTATTAAATATATTAATCAACTGTTTTCTAATTGCATTAGCATCTTCTTCTTTTAAAAATGGTAAACACATACTTGCAATAACATCTAAATCCTCAACTAATCCATCAGTATATTCTTCATCTTTATTACCATTTATTAAAGACATATACTTACCAAGTATAGCTATCATATCAAAATATTCTTTAAACAGCTCATGATGTTTTTTTACATCCACTAACATCATTTCTAATTTTAGTTCAAAAGCACCAGTTACACTCTCATAAGTATCTATTGTCATAACATTATCTAATTTTTTAGATTTAATTTCATCCAACTTACCATTATATTCATTAGTAAGTTTTTCTAATTTTTTAAGTATTTCTTCTCTATTAGGATTCCCCTCAAGATACTTATATATATCGCTAATTAATTTTTCTAGATTAGTTTCAGGCACTACTCTTTCCCTAGGATTTTCTCCTACTTTTGGTGTTTCTTTCCTTTGTACTTCTTTTTTAGTTTTCTCAGTTATTTTAAGTGGAATTATTTCAAGTAAAAATGTATTATTCAAAAAATAATATACATTGGTATCAATAAATTTAGGCTTTTTATTACCTTTTATTAGTTTAGTTCTTAAACCGCTAATAAGAGCCTTATCACTCACAATACATTTATTTTCTTCATCAACATGCCATTTAATCGGTGATACTTCCACCCAAAAATAACCATCTTTCCTAACGCTTCCACCAGTAGATAATTTTAACCTCTCACCAATTGTATTTTTAACACGCACATATTTCTTGCCATTATAAACATATTCCTTACAAGTATTACAGCCAGTTCCATTAACATGCATACCCAAAGCATATGTTTTACTCGTCTCAGACAATTTTCCTTTTTTCAAAGAACGCTCAAGTATTTTTTGCGTTTCTTTATCCGCAACATCCTGAGGATACTCACCAAATTCAATACAAGGCACTCCATTATAACCTTTTTTTACCTCTGAAGTCAAATCAGAAAGATTATCATATTTTATAACTGGTCTAATAAAGTACCTATAAGTATCTGATAATTTGCAAGACCACCAACGATCATCCTCCCAATGAGAACTAACAAATCTTGTGCACAATTCACCAAAACCATTCTCTGCCACATAATCAGTATGCCATGCACAATATCCATAATCCTTGCAAAGCCAAGATTGAGCACGAGAATAATCAGACGCATAACATCTCATGCCAATTAATGTGAAAATAGTTATTCTTCTATCATCAATTATATTACTATAAGAAGGTAATGTAACCTCAAGCTTTTTTGTTACATTTTCTATTTCTTCATCTGAAGGGAATGTTATCTCAATTTCATCATTATTCATAATATACCTCACAATCTATCTATATTGTTTAACGTCAACATGTCCTTCTCTCATCTCATTCATTTCATCCAAATAATCTTTTATTCTAAACAGCACTCTGTTTAATAATAACCACATCGTTTTTAAATCATTAGCGATATCATTAAAATCTCTACTATAATCTATAACCATATTCATAATATCAAGTATTTCGCTCTTATATTCTATTTTCATACCAAAAGGTAATTTATCAATTAAAGCATTAATATTAGTATATACATTATTGATTTCTACTAAGTAAAACGATAATGCCTCATTTTTAGGTTTATCAAATAAACCATCGATTATCTTTCTAACTGAAGACCTTATTTCAACTTCCACATCCCTCTTATTAACAGAAGTAGATAAATCTCCTAATACAGGATGAATCTTTCTTCTCAAATCAATATTCATCTCATTTACAGTTTTATATGTTATTTCACCATTGCCATCAATATAATTAGCAATCTCCTTCTTTTCTCTATCTATTATATCGATTATTTCCTTTTTAATATTATCAGCATCATTGTCTTTTAAAAATGGTAAACATATATCCATAATAGTAGTCAAATCTTCAGCTAAATCATTTAGTATTTCATCTTCTTCTTTGTTTTTACCATTAATTATTTTAATATATTCATCAAGTAGAGCCGTCATTTCAAAATATTCTTTATATGTCTCATGATGTCTTTTTACTTCTACTAAAAACATATTTAGTTCTAATTCAAAAGCAGTAGTTACACTTTTATATGATTCAACTGAAGGAATACCCTTCTCCTTATTCACCATCAATTCGTCAATTTTTTTATTATACTTATCCGTAATAACACTTAATCGTTCAAGATATTTATCTTTATCAGGATTACCCTCAAGATATTCATGTATATCTAACATCAATCTATCAACGTTAGATTTAGCCACTTCTCTTCTCTGTTTTTTATTAATCTTACTAGGTATAATATCCTTTATAAAATATTCATTCAAAAATTTATAGACTTCGCTATCTTCAAACCTACGGTTGGATACTCTACGATTACCAAATCTCACTCCTCCGGCAAGTACAACCTTACTTATCATTATTTTCTTTTTTGGATGAACATACCACTTAATTGGTGATACTTCTAACCAAACATGATCCCCCAAATGAGAGATGCCATCAGATAATTTGTTATCATACCTAACTGCCATCCTAATATATTTTTTACCCTCATAAAAATATTCCTTATATTCAAAAGGCGCAAATTTGAGAAAACGTTCCCAATAAGCTCTTGAATCAACTGTATATGTTTTTCCAGTTTCATCAAGTCCCCCTTCAGCCATTTTTTCGTCAAGTGTCTTACTCATTTCAGGGTTAACAAGATACTGTGGATATTCACCATATTCTACCTCCAACATGTCATTAACCATATTCGCATTTTCAAAAGAAACATCATTCAAATTAGACACTTCTAAAATTGGACGAATACCAATATCACGACTAGCTAAAGGTACTGTGTCATTAACATAATCAATAACGTCTACTACGCCAACCCAATAAAACTTTTTTGTATAATAAGGTGTTATTCCATTTTTAATATATGAACCCCTAATTAACGCAAAATCAGTTGCAGCGCATAATCGAATGTCCTCAGTATATTTATCATACCAATCGTCTTGACTAAGCAAACTAACCTTATCAATTTTTAATTTCATATGGCACCTCACAATAAGTTTAATTTATTTATACATGTACTAGTATATAGCACTCCACACCCTATTATAATTTTATCATAAAAAGAAGATTTTTCCTATAATTTTAATCAAAAAAAAGACAATTCATTCGAATTGTCAACTATTAACTTGCTTTAGTATTTTTTCCTAAAGTTATTTCTGTTGTTTGCACTTTGCTTTCCCTATAAAAAGTTACCTTAATCTTATTACCTACTTCATATTTATATAATTCATATCTAAATTCAGCAATTGAAGCAACTTCTTCATCATTAACTTTAGTAATTATATCTCCTTTTTTCATTCCTGCCTTAGCAGCTGGAGATCCGTTTTCAACAGAAACAACTGCCACACCCTCATCGACGCCATCAGGTATCATAATCCTATTTTGCCATAAGTAATATTCACTAGATAAATCTAACATACTAATACCAATATATGGTCTAGTAACTTCTTTACCAGTTTCAATAATACTTGCATACTTAATAGCATCCTCTATAGGAATTGCAAAGCCCATTCCTTCAACTTCATCTTGAACAATCTTTAATGAAATTATACCAATTACTTTACCACTAACATCACAAAGAGGGCCACCAGAATTACCTGGATTAACTGCTGCATCTATTTGCATAACTTTCATATAATAATCAGCTACAGTATTTTTACTTAAAGATACATCTACCATTCTATCTTTTCCAGATAAAATTCCTTTAGTAACTGTACCCTTATAATTAACGCCCATCGGAGAACCTACCGTAAATATTGTATCTCCAAGGTTTAATTCTTCTACATTTCCAAATTCTACAGCTACATAGTTTTCATTATTAGGAATTGTAAGTACCGCAATATCAGCATATTTATCTCCACCTACAATCTTAGCATCTATTTTCTTATCACTATCATTAAATTCAATTTGTGCCTTATCAGCTCCATCAATAACATGATTATTAGTCATAATATATGCCAATTTGCCACCCTTTTTATAAATAAATCCCGTCCCTGTAGATATTTGTTGACCATCTTTTGATGCTGTAATAACAACTGTTGAATGATATACTTTATCAACAGATGATGAAATACTATTTTCAACTAATTCACTCGTAGTAATATTTTTAACTACACTAGGAACACTTACAGTTTGAGTAATTAAATAAGCACCCGCCATACCACAAATAAAAGATAGTAAAATACTTATTATTAATATTAATGGCGTATAATTTTTCTTTTTCTTTCTAGGTTTTTTAACTTCTTTTTCTAAAACACTATATTCATTTTCATTCATCTTTTTCACCTCATAATTCTACATATCTACGATATCCATATAATTCTTAGGAACACCCATCATATCTAATATTTTTTCTACTGGAATAGAATCTACTCTCCCATCCAATTTCTCCAATTCATATTCAAATTCTTTAATCATTAATCTAAATTCATCATCAGATAGAAAATACTTAAATATTATAATTACAGCAAATATATCATTTTTTCCATATATATATTCATCATCCATCTTAAATATATTTAACCTTTTATGATATTCAGTATCAGGAATAACTCTTTCTGTCTTGTTATCAAAAACAATATCCTCATGGGCACATAAATTTCTATAATTAGATAATATTGGTAAAAAACTTTCTAAATATTCTACAGTGATACCAAAAACAGATGATACTTCAAGTCTATCTTCTGGTTTCAAAATTGAAAACAATTCACAAACCATCCCAAAAGATAAAACTTTAACTAATATCCATAAAGGAATATATCCATAATTCTTTAAATAATGCATCGTAGCATTATGTCTAGAAGTATTAATTCTAATCTGTCTTTTCATCTTATCAATTACATCTTTTACACGTCTTTTTTTCTCAGGATCTAAATCAAAGTTCTTAATATTTAAGTATTCTTTTTCACGATATCCATATTTTTTAGACAATTGATAAGACATAACAGATTTAAGTCTATTCTCTATAATCAATAAATTTTTAAATAAAATATTACGTGAATATCTATCAAACAGAAATAAAGAATAAAGTTCATCAAAAGTAGCCCCAGATACAAAAGTCCTATCTGTAGGAGAATTCATAAATAAATGCCTATATCCATTTAGGAAAAAATAATTTTCCTTTAAAAGAATATCCTCAGCTTTATTTATATCATCTATTATCAAACCCTTTTTCTTTAAAATATCAATCTGCTGATCGATAGTTTTAAAATCTTTTACCACTAGTATCACCTTAATAAATTATACCACATTTTTTATAAAATGATTACATTTAAATAAAAAAAAGATTTAAAGCATTACTTTTAAATCATTTTATCCCTTATATACATATATACATCTTTTTCATATAAAACCCTTATTTTAGTAGTCTTTGTAAACTTAATAAATCCCATATCTTCGATTACTAAATCACTATCATCAGGTATATCAAAAGTATTATATTTACAATCCTTTAATCTAGGATTCTTTAAACTAATATTACTAACATCAAAAATATTAGGCATATATAACACCATACTAGATTCATTAGTATCATATTCTATTCTAAAATATTTATCTATTAGTATTGCCCCATTACCACTAATTTGAAAAGTACGAGGTTTTATTTCTTTCTTAGAATTAAATTTCTTAATCTCACTATCAGAAACATTATTAATAATACTATTATCTATAAGTATTCCAGGCGTATCCTTTATCCTTAAAGATCCTATCTTTACATTAACAACATCTAAAGTCGTAGATGGATAATTACTAACAGTTAAATTTGCAGAACCTTCTCCATAACATTTAACCATCTCATTTATTAAAGTAGACTTGCCACTATTAGTAACCCCAACAAAATAAATATTATTGTTTTTATATTTAGATAATTTATTATATAAACAGTCTAAATTTATTTTCTTGTTTGCACTAACTATTAGTACATCCATTACATTGGAATACCTCTTTTTAACATAGTCAATAATTTTACTATCCTTAACCGATTTAGGAAGAATATCTCTCTTCGTAATAACTAATATTATATTCTTAAATTTACTAATATAATCTAAATTTAGAGTCAATACACTAGAGACATACACAACAACATCATTGTCTCTTATTTTATTAAATATCACATTATAATCATCATTTGTTTTTAATGTCTTTTTGCTTTTCCCATAATTTTTAATCTTAAAGCATCGTTCACACAATAGATTATTAATATCATTTACATAGCCATCTAAATTAGGATTAGTATCTTGTAAACTAATCCCACATCCTATACATTTACTCATAATATTTACCCCTTACAAGTAAACCTTTTTTCTCCATCATCTTATATTTACCTTTTTCTAAATTTCTAAAAATTAGTTTAGTAAAAATCATATCATCCTTTGACATTGGATTAACCAAAATAGTCATTATACCAACTTTATTACCGCCAAGAATATCTTTATATAGTTGGTCCCCAATAATAGCTACCTCAGATAAATTATAATTAAACATATCTAATACCCTTAAAAAGCTTTTTTTATTGGGTTTATGCGCCCTTGCTAAGCAATCTACATTTAATTCTCTTTTAAAAGGAAATATTCTCCTTTTCGTAGCATTAGAAAAAATAATAATTTTAAATCCCATATCCTTTAAATCCTCAAAAAGATTAGCCAATCTCTTATTTGGAATCTTATCTTTGTATGGAACACAAGTATTATCTAAGTCTAAAAGCAAACATTTTATTCCAGCATCTAATAAATTTTCATAATTTATATGATAAATACTCTTTTGATACTTATCTGGGACAAAATTATCCATATCATTACCCCTTATCTATATAATCCTATCTTCTTTTTCATTAATTCATATTTATTTTTAGCCAAATTTCTCACTGTATTAGCACCATTTTTAAGTATTTCATCTAATTCATTACTATTTAAAATAGCATTATATTTTTCTTGAATATCACTTAAAAATTCACATACAACGTCAGCAACATTACTCTTAAAATTGCCATAATTACTGTCTTTAAATTTTTCTTCTACTTCACTAATACTTAATCCAGTTAAAGAAGCATAAATATTGATTAGATTAGAAATACCTGGCTTATTTTCAGGATCATAGCATACCCTCATCTGTGAATCAGTCGTAGCACTCATAATCTTCTTTCTAGCAACCTTGATGTCATCTAATAACCCAATTACACCTTTAGGATTCTCTTCCGTCTTACTCATCTTCCTAGTAGGATCAACTAAATCCATTATTTTAGTTCCAGTTTCAGTAATCAATACTTCAGGTATATTAAAAACTTCACCATATTTATTATTAAACCTTAAAGCTATATCCCTAGTAAGTTCAACATGTTGTTTTTGATCAATACCGACAGGAACATAATCCGCATCAACAACTAATATATCAGTTGCCATTAAAACTGGATATGTTAAAAGTCCTACACTAAAGTTAGCATTTTTCTTACTTTTTTCCTTAAATTGAATCATCCTAGATAATTCACCATAATAACTGTTACACTCCAAAATCCATGAAATTGAAGGTATATATTCGATATCAGATTGCATATATACAACATTCTTTTTTGGATCTATACCGCATGCTAAATATAAAGCAATAAAATCACGTATATCAGTATGTAATTTTTCACTATCAACTGGCACTGTTATTGCATGCAAATCAGCTATAAATAAATAATTCTTATACTCATCCTGAGCATCAACCATCTGTTTAATTGAACCAATATAATTTCCTAGCGTCAAACTACCAGTAGGTTTTAACCCAGTTAATACTACTTTTTTCATATAATATCCCTCATTTCTCTAACAATTATATATTATTTTAATAATAAAGTAAAGTTAAGTAACCTTATTATTAATCTTAACTATATCCTTATTAACACTATCAATATCACAGCCATTAAATTTTAAATTGTCATCAAGTTTATATTTCTCTTTAAGACTAATAATTCTCTTAACACTATAATCTATATCACATTTAGATAAAATCTTATATGCCTTATTAATTATTTTTAAAGCAGTATCCTTATTCTTTACTTTAATCATAATAATATCAGAATTAGATTTAAATGCCCTATTCAAATAACAAAATTTATATATTATATTTTTAGATAACATATTAACTTCATCACTAATTACAACTCCATTATATCCACACTCTTCACGCAAATACCTATTAATAAATTTAGAAGAAATACTCGCAGGTATAAAAGGACTTAACTTTCTTATTACTAGATGCCCCACCATAATAGCATCTACTCCATCAGAAATAGCCTTCTTAAATGGTATAACATGCTTATTTAATATCTTTTTATAATTAAATATATATGGAACAAAAAAATGTGAATCAACTTTAGTAACACCATGTCCAGGAAAATGTTTACATACAGTTATTATCTTTCTATCATTAAACTCCTTTAAGTAATCCTTAGCATCCTCATATATATTATTTTCATCACCATAAAAGCATCTCTTATTTAACACCTTAGAATCTGATTCATTATATATATCCAAAACTGGAGCTAAATTCATATTGATACCAGTATTAACTAAGAAATCAGCCGTTATCCTTCCTACATCCCTAATTAATTTCTTATCAGTTTGTGAAATATCATAAATATTCTTTAAAGGAGTTACTTCATTTGGAAAACGATTTACAACTCCATTTTCTTGATCTATTGCAATAAATAAAGGAACCTTATTGTTAGCATTAGCATCTCTAATTTTTTTAACAACATCAAGCATTTCCTTATAATTTTCATAATTCTTCTTATATAGAACAACACCGCCAATATAATTATTTCTAATTAAATATATTATGTCATCAATATTTGAAGAATTAATGCCAACAAGTAGTTTTTGTCCTATTTTTTCCTTTATAGATAATTCATTGATATTCATAACAATCACCTAGTTAAATTATATATTATTTTTATTTTTAAGTAAATAAAAAGAACTAAATAATTAGTTCCTAAATTATTCACTTATAAGCACACTATCCAAATAGTATTCTTCATTCTCATTTTTCTTAAAAGTGTATTTAACAACCCTGTTTGTATTTTTAACTTCACCCTCATCATCATTATAATTAAATACTTGCGTATCCTCAATATCTATGTCCTTATCACCAACATAACGAGCAGTCAAATTATGACCAATTCCTAAATTTGTTCCATCAAACTGAGGTAACTCCAAAGTATCTCCATAATGTATACCATACACATCATCAGAAGCATCACTTTTATAAAAATAATCTTCTAATTTTCCACTAAAATCATACAATTTAATTATCTTTTCCGCATCTTCCTTTGATATTACAGAACACCCTTCGCTATCACCACAAGCACCCTTGTCACTCTTGTAATCACTTATATCAAAAGATGAAGTCATATCACTGCCCAAAACAGCATAATAAACAATAATATCTTTAGCATTATCTCTATAATTTTCATCTGTAACAAAATAAGTTAGGGCTGGAACATTTCCACCATTTGCATCATCTCTAATTCCTAAAAGTTCTAACACATCTGTTAATTCTTGATCATCAACATCATAATTATTTATAACATTTGCCCCAATAATGGTATTATCAACCACTGGTGTAGTATTATCTAAATTTTCTTCCTTATTTCCAAATTTATCAAACATTATAAATCCAACTATAATTCCAATAGCAATTAAAGCCAATAAAACAACTACAAAAATCAAAACTTTTTTAAGTTTATTTTGTTTCTCCTCCTCTACCGGCTTATTAGCATTTGGTGCCACAGTTTGTTGTGGTAAAGGTACATTAGGAGTTACACTTCCAATACTAGGAGTACCCGGAAGAGCATCTTGAGACTCCTGTGTTTGCATTTCAACAGGTGGAGTAACGACTTGATTTGTAGTTTCTTGAGCAGGAACTGCATTATTTTGAGTATCCTGAATTGGACCATTAACTACACTCGATAAAGTTGCCGCCTCCTGAACAGGTGCAGCACTTTGCACTTCTGGAGTTGGTCCACTAATCACGCTTGATAAAGTTGCATTTGCATTATTTGAAACAGGTGGCACAGTATTTGGTGCTTCCTGTGCTTGAGCATTAATAGGTTCATTAATTACGCTCGATAAAGTTGCTCCTCCTTGAACAGGAGTAGCAGTATTTTGTACATCTTGGGCTGGTTTAACTGCAGCCCCAATTCCATCAAGATTCTCTGGAACTGAATCGCCACCAGTCACAAAATTCATACCACCAACATTGTTTGGATCCATAATCACACTACCCTTCTATTCTAATTATATATTATTTATAACATTTAAGCAAGCATTATCTATGATAACGATGTTATATTACCATTATTATTAAGTTTTACCCTTGTTAAATCCAATTCTATCATTGGCCTAATTGCCCCAGAAATCGCTGTTTGGCCCGTTGTAGTATTATCATTTACAAAATAATAATCTCTAGATGCTATCCAATAAGGTATGTTAGATTGAAGCATTGATAAAATTATAACACACAAAAAACAAATTTAAAACATTAAAAACATTTACATTTCATATATATAATTAGGTGATACAATGTTATTAAAAATACTATGCTATTTA
>JAEEGL013266237.1_pt1 | contig 12356 bp, 11 predicted proteins | sample 9134231 | NCBI WGS metagenome assembly JAEEGL01 (sample SAMN16246548, study PRJNA631951) | gut metagenome | biome: gut microbiome; feature: rumen; material: fiber-attached | host: Bos | place: Iran: Karaj | collected 2018-10 | reverse complement strand
TGTTGCTGAAGAATATGGGTGCAAACACGAACGTGTTCTTAAGCCATTGCAGCGGGCGAAGAAGTTGGATGTAGTGTATCATCATTCGCAGTTTTGATGCCGCAAAGTTACGCTTTTTCCTTGAAATCACCAATAAACTGCGATTATAATTATTATATTTGCAATAAAATTGCTGAAAATTTGATTTTTAGTTTTTGCATACACTGCATACACTGGAGCTTAACTTGTTGATTTACAGACTATAATTTAGTGTATGCAGCCAAAAATTTAGTGTATGCAAGCAAGTAAAACCGTAAAAAACCGCACAAAAGCGGTAAAAAGTTTGGGACTCCCCGATATTTTCCGTATCTTTGCAGAATGTTTGATTACGAGAAAATTCCAGATTGGTGGGCATTCTGTCCCAAGAGTGACTGCAAAATGGCGGAGACTTGTCTTCGTCATCAGGTTTGTGCGCATGTTCCTGCGAAATACACGCGTTGGTTGTGTATTCTTCCTCACGCTATCAAGGAGGGTGAATGCAAGTATTATCTGAAAACGGAGAAGGTAACGATGGCTCAGGGTATCGCCTCTATCTATAAGAACGTGAAATCACGCGAGGCTCGTACCAATATCCGATTTGCGCTGACTGCACATCTTGGAAGTAAGGGAACCTACTACCGCTACAAGGATGGGGAGCGACTGATAAATCCGAAACTTCAGCAGGAGATTATCGATATTGTCCACCGATATGATCCTGATGCAGAAGTGTGTTTCGACAAGACGTTCGAAGACTATGACTTTACTCAGTTTTAATCGGGAATCAGTCAGTTAAGCAGTTTTTGTCCCACCCCCTGGGACACTTGGTCCCACCCTATGGGACTAGCCGTCCCACCCCCTGGGACAAATTTTAAGCAAGCACTAAATATGAAACTATCAATAGTAAGAACAGACAAAAAGCATGTCTCTCACCTCACGGTGAAATCCTTCGAGTGGTTCCTTGAGCGCATCAAGACCGACACCAAGGCTGAGAATATCGGCAAGTTCCGACAGTATGTTGCCCGCTTTGGCGACAACGGTATTTATGAGGATAATGTACCCATCGCCATGATTTATCCTTTGGTGGAAATGCTGAAGGCAGAGAACGGCAACTTCGAGATAACTGCTTTCAACAATCTGGCTTGGCTCCATGTTGGAAGCCTGATGAAAGCAGAAGAGATCAAGGCGGTGAAAGAGGCGTCGATGATACTGCCCACTACCTTTGCTGCCTTTATGGGGGCCGATGGCAAAAGTGTGGAAATCTTGGTATCTGTAGCTCAGAAAGATGCAGCCAATGCCCCTCAGACAGAAGCCGATATGGATGCTTTCTGTAAGGCTGCCTATGAGGTGGCCTTTGGAGCCTATAGTGGTGTGTTGCCAAAACCTATTGAGCGACAGGGCGTTACGACAAGAAACTGCTTTAGGATGCCTCTCGACGAATCGCCCTGTTACAATCCGCAGGTAACACCCATGATGGTGCAGATGCTGAGAGAAGATTCAGCGATTGCGGAAAATCCGGAGTCGGAGCAGCGCACTTCTGACTATCGGCTCTATGAAGATTATGAGATGCTCTATCAGCAGGCTTCTGAAGAGGCCTTCGATTCAACAAAGCATCTGGCAGAGTCTCAGCGATATGATGCCTATATGACAGAATTGGCTCATCGACTCTGTGAATTGAATGTGCCTGAGGAAGAGGCCTTCATCCATATCCGTAACCATCATGTTTACAAGCAGATATACGATGAATCGCGCGTTCGTGCTATCGTCTGTGCCGTTTATGCAGAAGAGCGTCCGAAGCGTAGGGGAGAAGGGGATATGGTCAGTGTGGAGACGCGCCGGCTGATTGACTTCCTGAAAACCAGGTATGTGTTCCGCTATAATGAGGTGATGGGCTATACGGAGTATCGCCCCAATACGACTTGGATTCAGGATTGGGCGCCTTGCGATGAGAATGTGATCAATGGTATGACTATCGAGGCGCGTCTGGCAAATCATGATGTAAGGGATAAAGATGTGCGGCGCTATGTGCACTCGAACATGATTCGCAAGGTCGATCCTATTGGCGACTATCTTTCTAACTGCTATGACAAGTGGGATGGGAAGACGGATCATATCGCGATGCTCGCCCGATGTGTGCCCTGTAACATTCCTCAGTGGGAAACGTGGTTTAAGAAATGGTTCCTCTATATGGTGGCTCAATGGGTGATGCCCCAACAGGAATATGGCAATTCGGTGGTGCCCTTGTTGATTTCGCCTCAAGGCGACGGTAAGACCACATTCTGTCGAATGATACTGCCCAAACAACTGCGATGGGGCTTTCTGGAGAACCTCGATGTAAGCGAAAAGCGCACTACGCTTCAGGCGATGCATAATTTCCTGCTTATCAATCTCGATGAGTTTAATGCTATCAGTCCGAAACTGCAGGAGGGATTTCTGAAGAATGTGATCCAGTTGCCCAACGTGAAGATCAAGCGCCCGTATGGTAAACATGTTGAGGAGTTCAAACGATATGCCTCATTCATTGCAACGACTAACGAAACGAATGTCTTGAGCGATCCTTCAGGTAGCCGAAGGTTTATCTGTGTCAGTCTGACGGCTCCTGTGAATACCGACTATAAACCCAACTATGAAGGTCTTTACGGACAAGCATATAAGATGGTGATAAACAGGGAAATGAACTGGTGGTTCAGTGCCGAAGAGGTTAGTGAGATCATGAAACATAACCGCCAGTATCAGCTAACGCCGCCAGCCATTCAGTATTTCAACGAATATTATCAGCCAGCTTCCGATGAGTCAGATGGTATGTGGCTTTCACCCACAGCCATCTATGATCAGCTTCGCCGGATTGCGGGATCTGGTCTCAAGGCAAATGGTGTCTCTGCCTTTGGGCGATATCTTTGGAATATGCCAGAGCTTCAGCACCGCCGTATAGGCAGTAGCAAACAATATTTGGTTAAAAAACGAGAGTAATTGGCGTTGCATACACTAAAATAATCGCTGCATACACTAAGCAAACGCGCTGAATATCAGTTGGATAAGGTGCTAGTGTATGCAGTGTATGCAAAAACTAAAATTCTTTTTCTATGAGACGTTATTTGTTACTAATTATTCCCTTTTTGCTAGTCACCTTTTGTGGCTTATATATTTATATTAGGCCATATTATACCCCTGCAAAAAAGTTAAGTGGTTTGTCTATTAATACTCATCATGATGATACAATTCGCATTGCTTATATTGGTGATAGTTGGGCAGAAAAACACCAATTTTTCGATTGCATCATTGATTCTATGGTTAGTAGTTCTATTCACAAACCAGTTTTAGTACGTATTTCTGGGGTTGGAGGACTAACTTCGAAGGAAATATACAATGGAATTTTTAGAAATGAATCAATGAGGAGCGTGATTGAATGGGGACCTGACTTCTGCTTTGTCGTAGCAGGCATCAACGATACCGATCGCAAAAAAGGTCGTGGTTATTATAAAGAAAGTATGAGATTAATTATTGAGTCCTTATTAGATAATAAGATTATACCAATTATTCTTGAAATACCTTCATATGACATTCTTTCTTCTTATAAAAGAAAAAAAATACGTCATAAGTTACGATACGTAGTGTTAACTATCCTTGCACGTACAAAGATAGATTGTATTGACGAATATCGGTCAGAATTATCTGATCTGCTAAAAGATAACCACTGGGAAAGTAAAATAATTGTAATACATAGCAATGATTGGAATCCTGATGGTTACAGAGATAGACGTGGGCTTTATAATGAAGATTTAATGCATTTAAATGAAAGGGGGTATATGATTTTAGATTCATGTATTTCTCGTCATATTATAAATAATCTAGATGTCCAGTCGAAGTAAAACTGTGATATATAATTATTTGGAAGATACAGCTGCAAATATAATGTTTATAATATATGCTACTGATATGACTAATGTCAGATACACTATAATGATTAACGTTGCTGATGATATCATTGGCATGATAGTGTGAGAATATATTTTAATTATGAATGCATGTACAAGAAACATTTCATATGAGATATTACCAAGTTTAATCCATATAGAATGAGTGAAAATACGATTAAAAAGTGATTTCTTAAGAAAACAACTTGTTAATATAAAAGGAATAAACAATAAACTATATTGATCATGAGAAGGTTCGATTACTGTAATAAGAATTAAGAGAAAAAGGCTCAAACATGAAATGATATCTAACTTTTTTGTGTTCTTTTCTAGGAATGTCCTTTTATATGAAATAACAGCCATCAACATAACTCCCAGGCATATGTCTGCCATACCTCTTAAAAAAGGAATATAGAACCAGTTAGGATACCCCCATCTCTCAATGCATCTTTTGCCGTCACTAAAAATATACATATATGTTAAGATGGCGAATAAAGGAAAAAAAACTCCTAAAGCTCTTCTTCTGTCAATTTTTAAGAAAGAAAAAATAATGCCCCCGCTTATTATTAATACACTTAAAAACCACATCGGATAATTTGAACCACTAGGGAATAATCCAAAACCTTGGAGCATTAGTCCTTCGCTTATAAAACGTAAAATAATGTCTGTGACACTTTCAAAATTGATTTCTTTAATCCATTTATAATTTATTATAAAGAAAATAGGTAATAGACATACAATATATTTTGGAAAGAATTTCGTGAATCTTTTCAAAGAATAGTCCAATGGATTGAGTTCTGGATGTGAACAATATGTGTGGTAAAGAAACATTCCTGAAAGCATAAAGAAAAATTCCACACCAAGATACCCATGATAAAATATACGAATTATATTGGAGAAATGCCATAAACAGATAATTGTTATGAAAAAGAAACGAAAGAAATCTACACTGACATTTCTTCCTGAGTTATTATTTTCCATTTTTGTTAAATAAAACATATTATTAACTTCAGAAAATTGATTAAAAATCTATAATTTGATGAGCATTGTTATTTGAACAGTCTTTCAATTGCTGCAAAGATATTCTTTGCATAAGTTTCTTTGTCGAAGAGTTTGGAGCACTCAAGTGATGCTTTGGCCATTGCCTTCCGTTTTTCAGGATGTTGGTAGAGGTCGAGAATGGCATTGGCGAGGTTGTCAACGATATTATCTCTTTCAACAATCGTTGCCACTCCCTCACAAATTTCAGGAATTCCTCCGCTTCGTGTAGTTATCAAAGGTAATCCTGCAGCCATTGCTTCGACAACTGTCAGTCCAAAAGGCTCGTCCCACATGGAGGGCACAACTGCAACATCAGCAGCCTTTAAGTATGAAGGAATTTCTTTATAGTCAACAAATCCTGTATAAATTACAGAATCTTTAATAGGCTCTGTTTCTTCTTCTAGCTTACGTATAAATCGGGTGGGGTGTTTATCCTTTCCGTATGCACTAGCTCCAATAATTAATAATTTACAATTAACGATATCCTTTATTTTTTTTATTGCAAGTATTAATTCCATAATACCTTTTTCTTGGGTAAGTCTTCCACTATACACGATAACAAAATGATTGTTGTTTAATCCGATTCTGTTGCGTGATATAGCTGTTGCATTGTAAAAACGCAGAGTATCAATTCCATTTAGTACGGTGCAACATTTGTTGTCATTAGCATTGATGGAAAGAACTCTTTGAGTTACAAAAGCAGACGTATTTATGATACATGAATAACTTTTGTAAATCTCTGAGTACCCATTTAGATTCAAATTAAGATAATCATTCTCTTGGTGGAGGACTAATTTCGCTTTTGTCTTTCCCGCTAATTTTAGTGCAAATGCAGGACGATTTTCTATAATGATAGCGTCATAGTGATGATTCGAGATGTGCTTGCATGCTTCGTGAAAGAAGTATTCGACTGAATAATGGTAATATTCATCTCCACCATGTTTACGGAGGTACAATTTTTTCTTTATTTTGGCTATCCAACTATTTGTATTAACATAGTAGTAGTGATTGCTCTTTGATTGTAATGACGGGTGTTTTTTTGTGGCAGGGTGTGCTATACTATATACAGTAATATCATGTAGATGATACTTGTCGTTATACTCAAGACAGAAATCAACAAGATTCTCTACTGCTCCTCCTTGAACGGCAGGAACAGGCAGAACTCCAGCTGTTAATATAGCAATTCTCATTTCAATCGTCTTTTGTCCAAAACTCCTCTGTACTTTCTCCACTAGCAAAGTGATAGAAATCTGTCACTATCGAGAAATCTATGTCCTGCAATTTCTGTGTCTTATCTTTGATAAAGCACAATGGGACTTCGCCAATGAAAGATGCCCACCGGCTATATGTACTCCATGGGCCTATTATTCGGTCACATATAGATAATGTGTGAAGATCAAGTATATCTCCAGAAGGTTCTGTTTCAAATTTGTAACAATTACAGTTTTGAAAGAGCTTTATATCAACCTGAGCATTACTGCTGATAAAAAAAGCCACATTATGATCTGAATAAACATCTTTTAATTGTAGCATAAACGAGTGAAATTCTTCGAAAGTATAATAATGTCGTCCGTTACGCCATGTTTTATAATCTCCATGTCTGATATGGACTCCAATAATAAAGTCATGATCTTGCCTGATTTTGGAAATCAGCGCATTTGCTTTAGCAGTAATCTCATCTTTTGGCTTGAACACTCGAATAAGTTCTTTTTTGGACTTGGAAAGATACCTTGTATCATCCATTGTTGCCCATCCTTTAGTGAAACCAAGCCATTTGAAGATGGCATCCCATGTTTTATTGTGAGTAACTTTCCATGTGAAATGTTTGTACCACCCCCATCCTTTAGGCAACCTTAAGAACCATGGTTGCCAAAGTGGATAATATATGAATTTTGCATGTAACAGATTTGGGAAATCTTCAATAGTCCAATCATAAAAGATGATAGCCATCTTTTTATTCTCTGCTATACATTGTGCTACTGAAGCCACATATGTCCAGAGCCGATTACATGTCTGTCCTGGTGCGTCACATATGATTCGCATATTCTATGTTTTCTGCAAAGGTACAAAAATATTCAGAGGTTACAAAATATTAGTATGAAAAATAGGAAAAGAGAAGTATTTTTGTTATTTTTGCAGTATCTTTTGAAACAGTATAGGATATGAAATATATAATCTCTACACTTTCTTTGTTTATTATTGTGTTATTGATTTTTTGCTTCTATTATGCAAGATGGCAACATTTATGGGCATTAGAACAGCCCCAACAACGCTATGAGCTTATTCATCATCAAGATGACACTTTGCGGGTTGTGATGATTGGAGATAGTTGGGCAGGTATGCATACGGAGTTTGATAGCTACATGATTCAGAAATTGGAAAAATATTCAAGAATTCCTGTTTTATTTGACTCTAAAGGAAAAGGAGGAGAGAAAACAAAGGGGGTTTACCAATTAATGTTTAAAGATGACTATTATGGAACAAAACAGCTAATGCTTTCATCGCCAGACTATTGTGTCATTTCTGCAGGTATAAATGACGCTGCAGCTAATTTGGGTACAAAACAATTTTGCTATTATTATCGCCAAATTTTAGATTTCTTGTTGGAGAACCATATTCGTCCAGTTGTCATTGAGGTTCCTAATGTTGATCTTTGGTTGATGCTAAGGAATAAGCCATATAAAGATCTTGCATCTGATTATGTTAAGTCAATAATGACAAATTGTAACATGTATAATTACCAAGAGTATCGCGACGCATTATTGTCAATGCTAGAGAGTGAGGGGTTAAAGGAACAGATTCTTTATATTCCAATGAAAGAATGGAATGGAAATGGAGTTGAAATCAATCGCAGTCTATTTTTTGAAGATTGCATACATCTTAACAAAAGAGGATATGAATCTTTAGATTCATGTATTGCAAAGCTGATAGCAAATGATTATGCTCTGCGATAGATGCCGCTTTGTTCAAAGAGCCAATGGATAGAAATACCCAAAACGCAACTGACGATGATGATTGAAATTGTCAGTATATCGTGCCATTGAGAAGGTATGACAATTAGTCCTCGAATTATAGCTGAGAAAAAAATAGACTGAATTAGGTAGATTTCAAGGCTGGCCTTTCCAATCTTAGATGTCATTGGATTTGTGAATTGTAGATATTTGCAAATCAAGACAATTGCAAGAATAAATAGTGGTGATAAGAACAAAAGTGAAAAGTATTTATAGTTGTATACTAAGTGATGATTGGGATAAAGTATTGCAAAAATAGGTATTCCTGCTATGAGAAGGAAATAGAATAGTTTTTTTGAAATATTACATTCAAAACAATATGCGCATACCATGCCGAAAATAAATGCAGGAATGCGGTATAGAGTAAAGAAATGCTCGCGATTAATAATGTCTTCGTTAATTAGGAGGTAAGCACAAACTAAGCAAACAATAGATATAAATGATATAGCAAATAGCATCTTTCTATCAATTATCTTTTTAAGAAATGGTGCAAGAAGGTATAGAAGTAATAGAGATGGGATATACCACTCCCAGTAAATGTTGTCAATCCAAAATCCAATGGTCGAGTATCTGTATAAATAAGTGAGTATATTGTCATGGAATAATACGATACTGGCTATGATACCTAATAAATAATAAGTTGGGAAAATGCGAAATAGCCTTTTCTTATAAAAAGAATATAAACTACTGTCTTTCTTAAGTGAATAATATATACCAAATCCAGAAACAAATAAAAACATATCTACACCTGCAAATCCATATTGTGCCACGAATCCCAAGGGCTTAATTTGGTGAAAAGTAAAATGTAGCATCATTATCCACAGGATGGACCATCCCATTATTTCAGAACGATATGTAGAAATGTCTTTATATATCATATTTCTTATCATAAAGATTTTGGTAAACTTCTCTTTCTCTTATATAGAATAATTGGTAATGTACAAATGAAGATAGGGAGGACAGTCTTGACCACAGAAAATAGAATGTGATTGCTGATGATTTTTCCCAAGTATTCAAATATGCATTCGTCTGCAATGGCAAAATATACAATTTGGAATAAGAATATCTCATAAGAATATTTTCCCGCATCAAGCAGATAGTTCTGAAAAGAGCCATTAGGTATATGACCATAGGCTATTTTTAATAGGAACAACAACAAATATGCTATATATACATAACAGAACCAATGGCAGACGGGATTAACAAAGTCATATAAAAATGGTGAAAGGTTTATACCACCATAAACAATAATGAAAGAAAACAATAAGCATATAATAGATGCGCCGAAAGTATATCTGTTTAATTGATATCCCTTGGTCGCGAGTAAATATCCTAGGTAAAAAATGAAGATATATCTCAAGAATAATAATCTATATGCGAGTTGGGGCAAATGAAAGTAGGCACATGCTGTTTCTACAGATTGAGATATTATTATGAATGAAATGCACAAATAAAGGCTGGATTTTCTAAAGATAGGCGAGAGTAGAGGAAGAAGAATGGTAAATTGTAAATAAATCCATGGGTAATAAGCCCCAGGACCATATCCTCCTGATTTTATCCAATTGCTGATGTCTGCTATAATATTCGATAGTTGGGCATGATGTGATTTCAGTATGAATGCAATGCAAATAATGATTTGACAAATAAAGAATGGCAAAGCTATTTTGTTCCATACTCTTTTGTAATTCACTTTAGTATTGTTGCATCCTCTTTTGTATGCGTGAAAAACTTGGATTAATAAAAATATTGGTACAGCCGATACTCCCCAAAACATAAAGCCAGAGTATTTCATAGCTATTTCTGGCATACAATGATTGATGATGACGAAAATAATACATACTCCTTTCAGAAAATCAATGAAAGGATCAAAGCCGTCTTTGTTAAGAGCGAGTTTTGCCCAATAGGGTTTCGCAAAAATAGAATTCTTATACATTATTAGTGAATATGATGCAAAGATACTTATATTTTGTGAGATACTCAAAAATAATAGGTGATTTATTTAATAATATGAAGAAAATATGTATCTTTGCAGAAATATAAAATGTAAACTGAAATATGAGTCAGACTAATAATGTGGGAAGGCTATTGTGGCTTGATTGGATGAAGGTTTGGGCAACATTGGCTGTAATTTGGGGACATTTTTTTGCAAAAGGAGATGTATATGTGTTTGTTTTTAATCTTCAAGTATTCTGTATTATTTCTGGGTTCTTATATAAAAAAGCTCCCAATTGGTGGATATGTATTCAAAAATGTTTTTGGCAACTGCTTGTCCCCACTGTGATAATGAGTACATTAATGCACTTGGAGGCCTATTTTAGATGTATGGCTTTGGGGCAATCTTATGATATCTCATGGCCTTGGTTTTTTGAATGGCTTTTGTTAGGCCATAGATGGTGTATGGGGCCGTGTTGGTATTTCTATTCCCTAATTGTTATCAGAATAATTATGCAAATGCTGCCAGAGAAGAAGTGGCTTTATTTCATCTTGTTTGTTGCGCTGTCTAGTGGGGCAATATATCTCCATGTCATAGGATTTAAGGCAAGCAATTCGAATATTAATGTTTTATTATGCATGCCTTTCTTCTTAGTAGGTGTCTTTATAAAGCCATATAAGTCAATCTTGACTAATATCCACAATTATGTGCTTGAATTAGTCTTGTTTTTAGTTTCTGTTATGGGAGTGTACCTTTGTGGAAACTATAATGGTTATGTTTGGATGTATCTAAATGGCTTTGGCAATAATTATGCCCTATATATTATAGGTGGAATGGCAGGAACAGGAATGTTGTATATCTTATCTATGTGGCTAAGCCGGCTCCCTTATCATGCTATGGTACAAACTCTTTCAAAGGGATCTCTGTTGGTTATCGGCTTGCATATTATAATAGTAAGGAGGTTGACAGAACTCCCAGATCGTATTTGGGGGGAAGATTGGGCTTATGCCATTTTAATTCTCTTGGCATTTGTCCCTATTATTCGAATTGCCGAAAAATATTTCCCCGTGATACTCGGACAATATAGAATTAGTGCAAATTGAGTTGTTGGTTCATTAGAGGTTTATACAGTTGAGGGTTCTTTAAATGTACTTCATCAACAAAGCATGAATCTGCCAGATAGGTGATGTTATCTAAATAATGCGCTAATTCTTTTTGATAACTATAGCCTGCAAATTCGTTACGCTTAAAGAGATTGACACTGTCTCTCCAATGTTCTGCAACGAATGTTGGGATAATACTGAACGTAAAATTGTACTTAGCACTTAATGAATCTATTTTTGAGAGATATTCTTTGCATATGGGTGAGAGGAATGAATAATCTCTCTCTTCTTGTTTTATTGATGGTGCCCATGATGTGGTCTGAATTAGGGGGAAGTGGCAAATCATGCGTTTGGGTATCTTTTGTATCTGTTGAATAACTGTGGGGGACATTAAAGATTTGTTTTTATTGTAATAAAATGGTTTCATAAAATAGTGATAGGTATATACTTGGTCAAGATTATCCCAGAAACTGAATGGGGTATAGACGAGGAATACTGAATCTGGTCTGTTCCCAGCTTCTAAATAGTTGTTTAGAAGTATATATTGTCCAATCATACCAATAGCTTGATTACATGATAAAGAATAGGCACTGTCGGGATCTTCTTCTTTGCAGTTATAGAATTGATTGGCAGTACTATCGCCTAATATCAATTTCTTATATTTCGTCTTTTTCTTACTTTTTTCAATAGCACGATATATTTCGTTTCCATATATAGTTTCTTTATAAAGATCATCTTTTAATAGATATATTGTTTTTACAGTATAGTAAAAAGCGATAGGTGATGCAAATAGCATGAACATGCTTATAAAATATAGAACTTTTTTCATTGTATATTCAGAATTGGAAATAGATGAAAGATTGACTTGAACCTGCAAAGTTGAAGATTAGATAAATAATAATATAGTATACTCCCCATCTAGCGAGACGGAATTTAAATATTCCTTTGTTGGAAATTTGTAAAGCATGTTGCTTGGTTCGTTGAAACCATTCAATAAGAAGAAGAGCTAAACCAGCAATGAACCATTTCTTTCCATCAATAATCCCATATCCTATTATAGGATGTGTGAAAATCGAGAAAATGTAATCTGCTGCCTGCGATAGGTTTTCTGCTCTAAAAATTATCCATCCGAAAACTGCCAGCACAAATGTCAAAAGAACTTGGGATGTCTCTTTCAAGTTAGGTAGGAGCTTTCCATAGGCAACCTCGTGTTGGAACTTGGTGTTAATGCCGAGTATATTGTATATGGCTAATAACGAAGCGTGAAATAGCCCCCAGCACACAAAAGTCCAGTTCGCGCCATGCCATAAACCACTAATACCCCATACAATGAAAATGT
>JAEEGL013081253.1_pt1 | contig 12356 bp, 8 predicted proteins | sample 9134231 | NCBI WGS metagenome assembly JAEEGL01 (sample SAMN16246548, study PRJNA631951) | gut metagenome | biome: gut microbiome; feature: rumen; material: fiber-attached | host: Bos | place: Iran: Karaj | collected 2018-10 | reverse complement strand
ACTTTCTGCACGTTTCCGCCGGAAAGCAGTCTGACCGGTGTCTCGGTTCCGGGTGTTAAGATCTGAAGCCTGTCGATCAGTTTGTCCGCCATTTCCTTGGCGGGCTTCCTGTCGATAAATAAGCCGGGCGTCTTGTAATAGGTCCGAAGAAGCATGTTGTCGGTGATCCCCATGGAACTGACCAGTCCCATGCCGAGACGGTCTTCCGGCACAAAACTGATCGATACGCCGAGGTTTAAGATCTCAAAGGGTGATTTTCCCTTCAATTCGGTATCCTCAAGCTTGACGGAGCCCTGCTCAAAGGGGATAAGACCGGTGATCGCTTCACAGAGTTCCTTCTGTCCGCTGCCGGCGACGCCCGCAACACCGAGGATCTCGCCGCCTTTTACTTCAAAGGAAACATCTTTGAGCATCTTCATGCCTTCCGCGCCGGTCACGCTGAGGCCCGACACCTTCAGAACGCCGTCTTTCTTGTCCGTTTCCGGCCTTCTGATCGAAAGATCCACGGAATGTCCCACCATGAGTTCCGTCAGTTTCAGTTCGTCCGTTTCCGCAGTGTTCACGCTTGCAACGGACTTGCCTTTTCTTAAGACCGAAACCCTGTCACTGATCTCCATGACCTCGTTCAGTTTATGGGTAATGATGATGATCGCCTTGCCTTCATCGCGCATCTTCTTGAGGATCGCAAAGAGTTTTTCGGTCTCCTGCGGCGTCAGCACGGCGGTCGGCTCGTCTAAGATCAGGATGTCGGAGCCGCGGTACAAAACCTTTAAGATCTCGACCGTCTGCTTTTCGGATACCGACATGTCGTAGATCTTCTTGTCAGGATCGACTTCCAGCCCGAAGCGCGAGGAGATCTCCCGGATCTTCTCCCGCATCTTGGCAACAGACAGTCTCCTGCCCTTCGTTCCGATCGCGATATTGTCCATCGCGCTGAAGACGTTGACCAGTTTGAAATGCTGATGGATCATCCCGATCCCCAAGTTCATGGCATCGACCGGGGAATTGATGAACACTTCCTCTCCCCTTACATAGATCGTGCCGCCATCCGGGCGGTAAATGCCGGAAAGCATGTTCATCAGCGTTGTCTTGCCTGATCCGTTTTCGCCAAGCAGCGCCAAGATCTCGCCGAATTTCAACTGCAGGTCGACATGGTCATTGGCGGTTACTTTTCCGCCGAATATTTTCGTGATGCCCCTGCATTCGATCGCATACTGTTCACTCATACTATATACCTTGCCGCAGGCATGGTGTGATTGGCGCCGTGCCTGCCGCGGCGTCAATAAAGTTTGAAAGGCAGCTTTCAAACTTTCACCTGAATCGATCATGGAAAACCACAAGATACGGCGGTCATGATGCGATTTGACCACCAAACATAGTATATAACAGAAGAGGGAAAACGTGCAATAAAAAAGAGCGGCATTGCCGCTCTTTTTTTGACTTTTTATCCGGCGCTTTTACAAACGTCCGGGTTTTATTTTTCAACCACGTTTCTGTAGTACCAGTCGATGCCGCCCTGGATCGTTGCATCATCGAGTGTGCCACCTTCCGTACCTACGGTCGTGCCTTCGTTGGTCTCGATCACGCCGTCAAATACATTGAAAGAACCATCCAGCATCTTCTTCTCAGCCTCTTCGATCTTGGCTGCAGCTTCGGGATCGTTGAAGTCTGCAAGGTCGGAAAGTTTTACCAGGCCTTCGGTCATGCCGCCGTAGTAATTCTCGCCGGTCCATGTACCGTTGATCACCTGCTCAACTGCCCATGTATAGTATGCGCTCCAATCCCACATAACGGAACACAGAACCGCCTTCGGCGCGTCCTTGCTCATATCGGAGTTGTAGCCGACACCGTAAACGCCTGCTTCTTCAGCAGCCAGCTGCGGGTTCGGGGTATCACAGTGCTGTGCGATGACATCACAGCCGTCGCTGATGAGTGCCTGCGCTGCCTGCGCCTCGCCTTCGGGATCGAACCAGCTGTTGGTGACTTTGACATAAACGGTCGCATCCGGATTGACAGACTCAACGCCCATTGCGAATGCATCGATACCGCCGCCTGTCTCGGAAAGGGTCTTACCGAATGCAGACACGTAACCGATCTTGTTGCTCTCGGTCTTTAAACCTGCAGCGATACCGGATAAATATCTTGCCTGATAAATACGGCCGAAATAGTTGTTGAAGTTCTTGCCGTTTGATTTGTAACCGGTGCCGTGGGAAATGATGACGTCCGGATACTCGTTTGCGATCTTCTCGCAGGTATCCATGTAACCGTAACTGGTTGCAAAGATGATCTGGCAGCCTTCCTCGATGCACTCTAAGATCGCATTCTCAATGGCTGTCGGATCGCCGTCGTTGGTGTTGTTCTTACGGATGATCTGGTTGTCCGCAAGGCCTAAGTTCTTCTGCATGCCCTGGATGCCAAGGTCATGTGTGTAGGTGTAGCCGGAACCCTCTGCAGGATCGGTGATGTGGATCACGCCGACTTTGATCTGATCCTTGGGAACCGCCGGGAACAATCCGGTGGATGCGCTCTGTGCGCCCGCATCTGCAGCAGCGCCGGTTGTTGCTGTGCCGCCGCATCCTGCAAACAGTGTTGCAACAAGCGCTACGGCCAGAACCATGCTTAAAATCTTCTTCTTCATAAATAACTGCCCTCCGTTTGTGATGATGATCCTACATGATATTGTGCATTTCGCGCTCCCTCAAACGCCTTCGCAACAACATATAGTATCTGTGAAGAATACATTACCTAGTATAAGATAGGAAAAAAGCCGCGTCAAGAACAGACGCGGCTAAATGAATTTTAGTACTCAAGAATTTTTTTGTAAGGGGTTTCACACAAACGGCTTATCGATCTGGATGACGGCAAAATAGTTCCCGTCCATCTTCCTGACTTCTTCCGTGATCTTCTCTCTTACGGTATCGTCAGACAGGCTGCAGTCGTATGGGACGACCACGTCAAAGATCAGGTTCGTGTGCGTAGGTCCTTCCACCATGCGAAAATCATGCATGGTCAGACTGTCGTCGATCCCCTTTACGATCAGGAGCACAATGGCTTTCACACGGTTTGTGGTCTCGTCATCGGTGACAACGGGATCCATATGGATCACGGCTTCGCAGCCGAGAACATCCCGCAGCTTCTGCTCGATCCGATCGATCACATCATGCATGGTGAGGATATCGCCGTTTGCGGGGACCTCCGCATGAAAAGAGATCATCATCCGGCCGGGGCCGTAATCATGCACGATCAGATCATGGATGCCGATCACTTCCGGATAGGACTTTGCGAACGCCTCGATCTTGTCCACGAAATCCTTATCGGGCGCGCTGCCAAGGAGCGGCGAGATCGTATCCTTTGCGGAAGAGATCCCGGTATAGAGGATGAACAGGGACACCAAAAGAGCCGCCCAGCCGTCGATCATCGCACCGGTAAACTCCCCGATCATCATGGAAAGCAATACGGCGCAGGTCGCAACGGAGTCCGAGAACGAATCCATCGCCGTCGCTTTCATGACCATGGAAGAAAGCTTCTCCCCGGTCTTCCGGTTGTAAAAATACATATACAGTTTGGTCAGGATCGAAACGATCAAAATCACCACCGTCAACGGCTCGAAACTGACCGGCTGCGGGTTGATGATATGAGAAACCGCAGTCTTCAAAAGTTCCGCGCCCATCAGGATGATCAGCATCGACACGATCATGCCGGTCACATACTCGATCCGTCCGTGTCCGAAGGGGTGCTCCGGGTCGGGCTTTTGTCCGGACATCTTGAATCCGACCATCATGATCAGGGAACTTAAAGCATCGGACAGGTTGTTGAACGCATCTGCAACGATCGCAACGGATGCGCTGAACAGGCCTGCAAGTATCTTGATCCCAAACAGAAGGATGTTCAGCACGATCCCCAGAATGCCGCAAAGCACACCGTATCTCCGTCTGACATCAGGATCTTCCGTTTGCTCATGATTTTTAATGAAAAGTTTGGACAAAAGCGTGATCATTTTATTTCTTCTTTTCCCAGAATTTTCTTTTTTTGCCGGATTTTGAGGTAGGATCATTTTCCCCGGAGCGTTCTGCCTGAGTCTGTTCTCCGGTATTTTCCGGATCGCCGGTCTCTTCCTTCTTAACTTCCGCTTCCGGTTTTTCCGCTTCTTCCGTCAGGATCCCTTCCTTGATCAGATCCTGTTTATCAAATACACGAAGCGCCGAAATATCCTTGAACAGCAGCTGCAGGCTGTATACAAAGTTCCGGAACACACCGGCCCTGTAGAGATTGATCAGGATCATGGCGATCGGAACAGACAGGATCATGCCGATCGCGCTGCCGACGCGGAATCCGATGTAGAGCGCAAACAGTGTCGGGATCGGTTCGAGTCCCACCGAATCGCCGACCATTTTCGGCTGGATCAATTGTCTGACAAGCTGGCTTAAGCCCCAGACGATCATCAGGCCGATGGCATTTTTATAATCCGCCTGGATCAGGCAGACCAGCGCCCAGGGCCACATGGCTGCGCCTGTTCCGAAGAACGGCAGAAAATCAAGGATCGCGATCAGCAGCGCGATCAGAAGCGCATATTCCACGCCCAGGATCACAAAGCCCAGAAGCAGGACCGCATACACGAAGACCATGATCTTCAATTGCGCCTTAAAATAGCCGCCTACAGCATCCTTCATGGTGGACATGACCAGTCCGAGCCGGTTCCTGACCCTGCCGGGAACGACCTTTCTGTAAAGGTTTTCCAGATATTCCCTCTGTGCCACGAACACATAGGATCCAAGGACCGACATGATGATCCCGACGATGATCAGCGGCAGGTTGGATGCCACATTGGTCGCCATCTCGCTGACCGGCTCCCCGAGCCCTGACAGCCAGCGGGTGATGTTGTCGGCAGAGGTCTCCCCGAAGTTGGTCAGCCATTCCTGCATGCCCTTCGGCATTCTCCGGAACAGGATCATCCATTCATCCTGCAGGCCCGAAAGCGTTTTGGTGACTTTTGCCCAGATCTGCGGCGCATTCGAGAAAAAGCCGATGGTCTCCGTAATCAGTCTCGCGATCACCACATAGCAGAGCAAAACGACAATGCCGAGTACCAGTACGATCACAACGGCCGATCCTGCTTTTCTGACGATCTTTAATTTCTGTTCCAGAAAACGCACCATCGGATTTGCGATCATAGCGATGATGCCGGCGATCACAAACGGCATGAAATAAAGGATGATCTTCGGTAATACCCAGACGCAGAACACAAAGATCAAAGCCATGGAAAGGATATTAATCGTGATCTTTAAGTATTTCGTCGATGGTTTCATAGAGTTCCTCTCTGCCCTGTTTGGTCTGGGCGGAAAAAGCGATCAAGAGATGATCCGGCTTCAGGTTCAGTTTCGTCCGGATGGTCTTTAAGCATTTCTCTTTCTGGGAACGGTTGATCTTGTCCAGTTTCGTGGCAATGATGATCGGATCGTAGCCGTTCCCGACGATCCAGTCATACATATTTTTATCGTTTTCGGAAGGTTCGTGACGGATGTCGATCAAAAGGAACACCGCCTTCAGCATTTTGGAAGCATGCAGGTAACGCTCGACCATCCTGCCCCATTTTTCTTTCTCGGTTTTGGAAACCTTAGCGTATCCGTATCCCGGCAGATCGACAAAATAGATTTCGCCGTTGATATTGTAGTAGTTGATCGTCTGCGTTTTGCCGGGCTGGGAAGAGGTCCTTGCCAGAGACTTGCGGTTCATCAGCGCATTGATCAGGGACGATTTTCCCACATTGCTTTTTCCCGCGAAGGCGATCTCCGGCAAAGTCGTTTGCGGCAGTTTGCTCGTGACGCCGCAGACGGTTTCCAGTGCCACATTTTTGATGACCATTTATACCAGAGCCTCCTTCAGCACTTCTTCCATGGTGGACACATAGACGATCTTCAGTCCCTTTTTGATCTCATCGGAGATCTCTCCCACATCTCTTTCATTCTTCAGCGGCACCAGCACCGTTTTGATCCCGGCCGTTTTGGCTGCCAGGATCTTCTCCTTCAGGCCGCCGATCGGCAGGACTCTTCCACGCAGCGTGATCTCACCGGTCATCGCAACGCTCGCTTTTACCGGATGCTTTGTGATCGCCGAATACAGAGCCGTCGCCATCGTGATCCCGGCGCTCGGGCCGTCTTTTGGTACGGAGCCCTGCGGGATATGGATATGAAAATCATGTTTTTTAAAGAAATCCGCCGAAATCTTTTTTGATTCCCCGATCGAACGGATGTAACTCAAGCCCGCCTGCGCGCTTTCCTTCATGACATCACCGAGCTGTCCGGTCAGCGTGATCTCACCTTTTCCGGGCATCACGTTGACTTCGATCTGCAAAGTATCCCCGCCGACGCTGGTCCAGGCCAGACCGCGGACGATACCGATATCATCCTGTTCATTTGCCATGTCAAAGGAATACCGTTCGACGCCTAGAAACTGTTCGAGGTTCTCCGGAGTGACGCGGACCGATCTCTTGTGCTCCTGCAGGATCATGCGGGCCGCTTTTCTGCAGATCTGTCCGATCTTTCTCTCTAAGTTCCGAACGCCTGCTTCTTTGGTATAGGAACGGATGATCAGCTCAAGCGCCTTGTCTGTGATCTTTAACTGTTTCTCCGTCAGACCGTGGCGGCTGATCTGCTTCCTGATCAGATGCTCTTTGGCGATATGCACCTTTTCATTTTCGGTATAGCTGGTGACCTCGATGATCTCCATGCGGTCAAGCAAAGGTCTCGGGATATCCGACATGGAATTTGCCGTCGCAATGAAAAGCACCCCCGAAAGATCGATCGGAATCTCAATGTAATGGTCGATAAAGCGGTTGTTCTGCTCTCCGTCAAGCACTTCGAGCAGCGCGGAAGCCGTATCGCCTTTATAATCGGAACTCATCTTGTCGATCTCGTCGAGCAGCATCAGCGGGTTTCTGACACCCGCATTCTTTAAGCCTGTCGCGATCCGTCCCGGAAGCGCGCCGACATAGGTACGCCTGTGGCCGCGGATCTCCGCTTCATCCCTGACACCGCCGAGACTGATCCGGATATATTTCCGGTTCAGCGCTCTGGCAACGGATTTGGCAATACTGGTCTTACCGGTTCCAGGAGGTCCGACAAGACAGATGATCGGACTGATCCGGTCTGCCTTCTTGCTGATCAGAAATTCCACCGCAAGGAATTCAAGCATCCTTTCCTTGACTTTTTCCAGACCGTAATGATCCTCTTCCAGGATCTGCTCGGCGTGATCGAGGTCCGTATTGTCTTTGCTCGTTTTGTTCCAGGGCATTTCCAAAAGCGTTTCAATATAGCCTCTGGCTACACCGCTTTCGGAAGAATAGGAACTCATTCGACCGAACCGGTCAATCTCTTTTCGGATCTTCTGTTTCACTTCTGCAGGAGCCTTGAGTTTCTCACAGGCTTTTCTGAACTGTTCGAGATCCGATTCCTCATCCTCTCCCAGTTCCTCCTGTATATATTTCATCTGCTCCCTGAGCACGTATTCCTTCTGGTTCTTCTCGACACGCTCTTTCGTCTCGTCCTGCAGCTGCTTCTTGATCGCAAGGACCTGTGTCTCTCTGGCAAAGAAAGCTGTCAGGATCGCAAAGCGCTCCGACATCTTCTCCGCTTCGAGCATGGCCTGTTTTTCTTCCTGCGCGAGCGGGAAGTTTGCTGCCACACAGTCTAAAAGCCCTTCGACCGTTTCCATCTTCTGGAACTGTCCTTCGAGTGATTTTCCGATATGCGGACTGTAAACGACATAAGCGGCGATCTGGTCTCTTAACTCTCTGACCATAGCGGTCAATTTGAAATGATCCTCTTCCACGACCATCTCAAATGCTTTGGTTACCGCCGTGTAGAGTTCCGTTACCGTCAGCTCGAGCAAACGGGCGCGGTGTTCCCCTTCGATCAGCACCCGGACGAACCCGTTCGGCAGTTTGATGACCTGCTTGATCGAGGCCACGCAGCCGACCGTATACAGTTCTTCTTCCTTAGGCTCTTCCACCGAGTCATTCCGCTGCGACAGCAGAAAGATCCGCTGGTCTTTGAGCATGGCCCGTTCCACCGCCTGGATCGAGAACGCACGGTTCAGATCAAAATGCACGATCATTCCGGGCAGGACGCTCAAGCCCCGCAGCGGAACACACGGATAGGTTTTTTTGGTGATTCTTGGCATATCTTACTCCAAATTCCGGTTTATTCCGGTATCATTTCCGGTTTGTCCCGGTATCATTTCCTGTATTACGGATCAGTCCCACGTTTATCCCGGCAGTTACAGATGTCCGGAATACGGTTCTCCAGGACCGCTTTGCTGGCGGCTGAAAAAGCGTTTTCCGGACATAGTATGAAACATATGTAACAGTCGGTCAAAAAGATTACAAAATGATTACTCCGCCTTTTTCAGCGGTTTTTCCCGGTGCACGATCAGCGGCGCGGATGTTCCTTCCACAGCTTCCTTCGTGATCACACATTTCTCGATCGTCTCATCCGATGGGATCGTAAACATCAGATCGTTCATCAGCTGCTCGAGGATCGAGCGAAGGCCTCTGGCCCCTGTCTTTCTCTCATGCGCTTTGTGTGCGATCGCTTCGATCGCCTCGGGTTCAAAATCAAGTTTGACGCCGTCGAGATCGAACAGTTTCTTATACTGCTTGACGATGGCATTCTTAGGTTCGGTCAGCACTCTGATCAGTGCTTCCTCATCCAGCGGCTCTAACGATACATTGATCGGAACACGTCCGACAAATTCCGGGATCAGTCCGAACTTGGTCAGATCCTCCGGCTGCACCTGTTTTAAAAGCACACCGATCTCGGTTTCATTCTTGTCCTTAATCTGTGCCATAAAGCCGATGGACTTCTGGTCCAGACGGCTCTCCACGATCTTGTCGAGCCCTTCGAAAGCGCCGCCGCAGATGAACAGGATGTTGGTCGTGTCGATCTGGATCAGTTCCTGATGCGGATGCTTTCTCCCACCCTGCGGCGGAACGGAAGCAACGGTTCCTTCGATGATCTTTAACAGTGCCTGCTGCACGCCTTCCCCGGAAACGTCTCTCGTGATCGAGACATTCTCGCTCTTGCGGGTGATCTTGTCGATCTCGTCAATATAAATGATCCCGTACTGCGCTCTTTCAATGTCATAGTCCGCTGCCTGGATCAGTTTCAGCAGGATGTTTTCCACATCCTCGCCGACATAACCGGCCTCGGTCAGCGCCGTGGCATCGGCGATCGCAAACGGTACGTTGATGATCTTGGCAAGCGTCTGCGCCAGAAGCGTTTTACCGCAGCCCGTGGGGCCGAGCATGATGATGTTACTCTTCTGCAGTTCCACATCATCCGAGCTCTGGTTCGACATCACGCGCTTATAGTGATTGTATACCGCGACCGAAAGGACTTTCTTGGCGTCCTCCTGTCCGATCACGTTCTCATCCAGAAATTCCTTGATCTCTCTGGGCTTAAGCAGATTGATGTCCGGACCTTTTTCTTCTTCCTGATCCGGCTCTGCTTCCAGTTCTTCTTCCAGGATATCCATGCAGATCTCGATGCACTCGTCACAGATGAATGCGCCGTCAGGACCTGCGATCAGTTTGCGTACCATGTTCTGCGGTTTGTTGCAGAAGGAGCATCTGATTTTGTCATCTCCCATATTCTTAGCCATTATGATGTCCTCGATGTAATGATCTGGTCGATCAGGCCGTATTCCAAAGCTTCCTCGGCCGTCTTCCAGTTGTCGCGCTCCGTATCGGCAGCAACGACTTCATAGGGCTGTCCGGTATTCTCCGAAAGGATCCGGTTCAGCCGTTCTTTCGTTCTTAAGATCTGTTTTGCGGCGATCTCGATCTCGGTCGCCTGTCCCTTGGCACCGCCCAGAGGCTGATGGATCATGACTTCCGCGTTCGGCAGGGCATAACGCTTGCCTTTTGCGCCGCCCGCAAGCAGGAATGCGCCCATGGATGCCGCCATACCCATACAGTAAGTGGCCACATCGCATTTCACGTAGTGCATCGTGTCATAGATCGCAAATCCGTCCGTCACGGATCCGCCGGGACTGTTGATGTAGAAATGGATATCCTTGTCCGGATCTTCCGCTTCCAGAAACATCATCTGCGCAACGATCAGGCTGGAGGTGGTCTCATTGACCTCTTCGCTTAAGATGATGATCCTTTCCTTCAGGAGTCTTGAAAAGATATCATACGAACGCTCGCCTCTGCTGGTCTGCTCGATCACGTAAGGTACTAAACTCATATCTGTGATTCCTTCCTGTTTTCTGTTCCCTGCCGGGATTTATTTTTCCTTCGCTTCCGAAACGATCAGGTCGACTGCCTTCTGGATCGCAACATCTTCCGTCAGGGTCTCTTTCTCTGTATCACCGAAAGCTTCTTTGAGCTTGTCGATCTCCATCTTGTAGGTGTCGGCCATCTTCTGTAATTCTGCCTCGTATTCCTCGTCACTGACTTCGATCTTCTCGGCTTTAACGATCTCTTCAAGCACCAGTCTGCTCTGGATCCGCTTCAGCGCGGTCGGCTTCATCTGCTCTAAGAATTTCGGCATGTCAAGACCGGTAAACTGGAAGTACTGTTCCAAAGACAGGCCCTGCTGCATGAGCCTTCCGGCATAATCGTTGGCAAGCTGCTCTGCCTGTGCTTCGATCATCGCGTCGGGGATCTCCATCTTCGCATCCGCGATGACTGCTTCCATCACGGCATCTTCCTTCTTCGCCTTGGCTTCTTTTTCCTTCTGCTCGCTCAGTTTCTTGCGGATATCTTCTTTGTATTCTTCAAGCGTATCGAATTCGGAAACCTCGGAAGCAAACTCGTCATCCACCTCCGGAAGTTCTTTTTCCTTGATCTCCTTGACCGTGACTTTGAATAAGGCGTCTTTTCCCTTTAAGTTCTCTGCATGATAATCTTCGGGGAAAGTCACCTTGACTTCCGTTTCCTCGTTCAGCTTCGCGCCGATCAGCTGGTCCTCGAATCCCGGAATGAAGGCGCCGGAACCGATCGTTAACGGATAATTCTCGCCCTTGCCGCCTTCAAACGGCACATCATCCACAAATCCTTCAAAGTCAATGACGGTCATGTCCTGCTCTTTAACGGGACGGTCCTCAATGCTGATGGTCCTTGCGTTGTTCTCTCTTTCCTTATCGATCTCCTTCTGCACGTCCTCATCGGAAACCGCATCGTCGATCTTATCGATTTTCACTCCTTTGTATTTTCCAAGCTCCACGGCGGGCTTTAAGGCAACTTCAGCAGTGAAAATAAAGGGTTTTCCTTTTTCGATCTGCACCACATCCACCTTCGGACGGGAAACGACCTCGAGTTCTTTATGTTCTTCCAGTTCCTTATCATAAGCTTCCGGGATCAGAATATTCGCTGCATCTTCATAAAAAACACCCGCGCCGTACATCCGCTCGATCATCTGGTAGGGCACTTTGCCTTTTCTGAAGCCGGGAACACTCATCTTATTCTTGTTCTTCTGATAAGCAGTCTGGATCGCTTTGTCAAACTCTTCCGCGCTCACCTCGATCGTCAGCACTGCCATATTTTTCTCTTTGTTCTCGACCTGTAAACTCATTCTGTTTTGTTCCTCCTGTCATTTTGTCTGAACACACGGCAAATATTATACCATAAATGCCGTAAAAATACCAGTTTTATGTTTCTGCCAGACGCCAGTTGTTTCTGCCGCTCTCTTTCACATGATAGAGCGCTTCGTCGGCCCTCGAAAGCGTTGCTTTATAGTCTGCATCCGCTTCTGCGAAATAGGCAAAGCCCATGGATGCCGTGATCTTATGATCCTGCTCCAGTTCCGGCAGTTCAATGGCTCTGACGGCATTTAAGATCTTGTTGGCAACATCCGGCAAAACCGATGGTGTTACGTTCTGCAGGATCACGATGAATTCGTCTCCGCCCCAGCGGACCACGGAATCCGTTGTACGGACACAGCTGCGGATCGCCTGCACGAAGGATCGTAGCACCTGATCGCCGACATCATGTCCGTAATTATCGTTAAAGGATTTAAAATAATCCACATCCATCATCAAGATCAGGGTATTGCGTTTGCCGCCCTTGTATTCCAGGTATTCCTTTTCCAGATGCCGTTCTCCGAATGCTCTGGAATTTGCGTTAGTCATCGCATCCCAGTTGAGTTTGTCTTTCAGTTCCTTATTTTTCTTCTCAAAGATCCTGCGTCTGGTCTTCCCGTATACGAAGAACATCAGGAACAAAAGGACCAGCCAGGTGATGGAGATCGCCGCGAGCACGATGATCTGATAGGTGCGCATATGTTCCTGCGCCTGGATACGGTAATGATCCAGATCGTCAATGTTGACGCCCATGCAGATGATCCAGTCATAGGGTT
>JAEEGL012658856.1_pt1 | contig 12356 bp, 13 predicted proteins | sample 9134231 | NCBI WGS metagenome assembly JAEEGL01 (sample SAMN16246548, study PRJNA631951) | gut metagenome | biome: gut microbiome; feature: rumen; material: fiber-attached | host: Bos | place: Iran: Karaj | collected 2018-10 | reverse complement strand
GTTTATCTTGCCGAGAAACGTTACTGAGTCGCTACATATGACATCAAAAGCATATTTTGACAAACTAATATGCTGAATCTGATCATTACATTTTGCTTCGAAAGTGCTCATTGCCATTCTCCAAATTTATATAATATAAATCAATATTATATATAATTCGTCAAAAATGCAATAAATATAGATAAAAATAATTATACTTAGTTCATTAACTTATTTATATTTCAGGTGTATCATAAGACCAACAAAAGCGAAAGGAGCTAAAGAAATGGAGAAAAAGTATTACACGTTGAACGAGAACGCAACTGGAAAGAACGGTGTTCTTTCTTCTATCGCCAACGCAGATAGCATTACCTTGGGAATGCTGTTGATTGCAGGTTTGGCAATTACAGGAAAGGTGATTTCAGCCGGTTATCATCTTGTGGTCGGGAAAGGTTCGGTTTCCCTTGACCCCTCTGATGATAAGTAGTCACAACCTTTCCGATGTCGGCAGGCACTCTTCCATCAAAATGTGAATTTGAATATTACGGTTCGACAGATCCACCTGTCCGGTTTTGTCTGAGCCACTATTCCGGAGATTCAGAGCCAGTGATTTATGCCGCGAAAGGCTCTTGACATGAGCAGCATATGATAGGCTTCTTGCCTCGGCAAAGAGACCGAAAGGTCCTGTTGGCCGCATTGCCGGGATATCATATGCGACAGAGACTTATGTCAAGAGCACCGTGGAATAAACTTCGAGCAGGTGGCTCTCTTGTTCCGGAACGCTGGCTCTCGTTTTCCGGACAGGTGGCTCAAAGTGGTCCGGAATATTCAATATATCGGATTCGGAGGTATATGCATGAAATCACATATTCAAATACCAAGATCTATTCTAAGGCAATTTGAAGACTCATTAAACCGATTGTATTACATCGACATGATGGAAAATCCATCAATTATTCATTCAGGGCATTCTCGTTCCTTTAACACTGAAGACGGATTATTCTCTGAAGAAACTGAGGTTTTCTTAAATCGTGTTGTCGAAACAAGCCTATCCTCTATTCGAAAATTTATCTCTTCCACAGAGGATGATTCTATAAGTATATCTTCCGATATAACCGATGCTGGATTTGCATACTTATATTCCCTTCATGCGCGATCGCCAAAGTTTAGAAAGGTCAACGGAAATCCGAGTGCAGACATATTTGTTAAGTCTTTGATTTCATCATCTATCAGAACCCGTCTTCTGAGAGACATATTTAACATGAGTTTCGCTAAAAATCTTACTTCATCGGATTTTGTCTTGCCCACTGGAGGTGTCATACAAATTTCTCAGACTGATATTCTATGCCCGCTGTCTCCCAAAGATGCGATTCTCTTCTATAATTCAGATGATACAGTATATAAAACTATAGATGCCCCTTCTGTCATAAACGCGATTAACATTCTCGCGATGAAAACAGAAAAAGCCAATGATTGCGGTTGCATCGTTTCATCCTCAAAACAACAACTCGAAAAACTATATAACGACTGGAGAGGTTTATAATCCTCGCGTTTACTGTTCTGTCGTAAACATTAAACTTGGGTGCCAGCGATAATAAGCGCCGAGCGAGTTTGTGCGGCGTCTTCGTTGTTTAGGATTAACAATGAAAACCTACAAGTAATCGTAATCCACATCCTTATAGGTATGTACATGAATAATAATATCAGCATCTTCAGAAAAAACATCATTAACTTGAAAATCCGACTTGCCATCGATAGAGATACTAACCACAAGCTTATTGTACCAAAAGTCTTTATAGTTAAATAGACCTGTTGACAGATCATCATCTCTAACAAACACCAGATTTTTATAGCCCAAGTTAATGAGTTCCTTTCGAACATCCAAATAAACCATGTCAGTATAGTATGAAGAGGAGTGATTTATCTTTATAACGTTTTCGTAAAAAGAAATCTCAACTATGATACCTGACGGAACATAACAGGTTCCAGACACATAACTTTCCCCATTTATTAATATTGATTGAACCATAGAATTAAGATTCGGGTTATTAGATGATACTCTATTGAGACGAACATCCAGTCCTTTGGCTTTTAAGGATTGCGCTATAGAATCATATGGTTGCGAATTCCAGTCAGAAAGCTCGTTAGTTATTTCTATACGATTTTCAGAGGCATACACAATTTCAATTATCGAATCATTTCGGCACTCGATTTTTTCGCACTTTTTCCCATCTATTGTCAAATCAATTACGGCTGAAGGCTGGAAAAAGCCCTCCTCTGCAGATCTACAAGTTACATTCTTGAAACCAGTTTCTCGGATAATCTCTTCTATCTCGTTAAATGATCTTCCCTCAACATCAGCAAACGAAAATGGGAAGTATAGCCACTCATCTGATTCTTCCGCTTGTTCTTCCTTTCGAGAATACTGCGCATTCCTGTTTTCAGATAAGCGAGAATTATCATCTCCTAACGAATTTACAACTACTATAATCAATATTACGAGAATGATTAGCCCAACAACTATCGCAGTAATTCGCCAGTTTCTTTTGCGACAGAAGGCGCGGTTTTCTTTGAGGAGTATATCTAGATTTGCTACCTGTAGTATGGGAACTTCCCAGCTATTCATCGCGCAGTATTTCAAGTTACTGAGCTGCTGATTGCACAAATGTTCAATCCGTTTTGCATCAGAATACGTTTTCTTATCTTTAATCTGATAGAGATCACTATCTATTTGCTTCATAGATTTATAAAGATTGAATCTATATATAACAGAATGTATATCCGCACACTTAAGAAGCGGTAATTCCCAACCATTTTTGTTACACTCTTCTATATTGAGCAACTGTCCGGAAGCGAGAGAAATAATATCGTCAATGCGACTCTCATCTTGTTTCCACTCAGGAATCATTCGACAGAGACCATAGTCTTTGGCTAACATGCCATTATATAATTTATTGCGTCTATCGCTCTTTTCTTTTGATTCGTTTACAAACGTTCTAAGTTGAACAACATCACGATTCTTAATCTTGTCAACATTGATTCCATTATTTCGACACAAACTAAGAGTATCCTCAAAATTAGCAATAAGCCCGAACAATTCCTCGTAGTTGATATTCGGCACATTATGAAGGTTCGAAATTATACGACTTAAATTCTCATCCTGTTCCTTCAGAGCAGAACGCATGTTGCTTAGTTGTTTCTTTTTTTCATGTGCAACTTCAAGCTCACTAACTTGATTTCGAATTCCCTCTATATCCACGTTTGAAAGAGTATCCATTGGTATCTTTTTATCTTTAAGTTCACTAAGAAGTTTTTCATACTCATCAATCTGCGATTTTGTTCTCTTAAACGCAACTGATGAACCACTTCTCAAAGCAGTTAGCGAATTGTTAACTAATTGTTCCTGGTTAACGGTCTGCGACAGAAGATTGTTTCGACTCTGTCTCTCAACTAGAATGCTATCTATGATTACACCTAAGTCTTCAACAGACAGCCTCGGCAAACTCCAATGGAAACGTGTACATACTTGGATATTTTTTTGTTGCTGTTTGCATTTTAGTTCTAAAACTGAACCATCTGGATCGATTATTCTCTCTCGAGAGGACAGAATATCCTTGTCTAACTCAATCATTTGAACATAAAGGCCATACTTTTCCAACAGAGCAGACGGCTCCCCACATTCTAACTGAGGTACACCCCATCCTTTTTGATTGCATGTTTCCTGCATAACAGAAAGATCCTTAGCTCGTTCTATTATTGAATATATGTTTCTGTCATCTTCATTCCATACCGATTCTAATTGACAAATCTCCTCACTTACACGCTTCATATCGCTATGAATCTTAATGAACAATGCCCGAGTGCCATTCACAATTTCCAACAAATGAACTGTGTCAGAATTTTTTAGGACTGATATGTCTATATTGTTATATGTTAAGTCTCTTAGCATCTCCCCATACAACGAAACATGTGTTTCGACATCTTCAAATGGTATTGATGATGGCTTACCTAAATCTGCAATCTCTTGTTCTATCTGTTTGTCATAAACAAGTGCTTTTTCCCATAGTTGTCCTAACCGAAGTCTTTCAGCAAGCAATTCTCGAGTCGCACCTATTTCATCACTCTTAGGAGCCAACCCATAGTTTTCGCCAGAAGACAATATCTGTTGGTTTTCCTCCTGCAGCGAGCACAAAAGTATTCCCTCGTCATATTTCTGCTTTGTAAGCATATTTTTCGAACAGATATACGACAATTGCTTCTTCGTTCGATCAAAAGAATCTTCTGCGCATATGAGATCAGAAGGAATTGATTCAGCGAGGTCGAAAGCGTGAGCTCGTAAATAGCTAACAAAACAAGAAACACAAGATGTTTTGTCTTCAACACTTCTATTTGCAGAACACAACAAATCTTCCATCTTTGAAATGGAGGTATTAATATCTGTTGTGTAGGTCGTCAGTTCCATTGTTCACCTCACCATATTCATACCAAATAGTTCTTTTTCCAAGAGGTAACTATTGTTTCATAATCATCACAACCACTAGAATAATCAAAAAAAACTTTGCATTCTTGATTACAATCATACTGTATGGTCATCATTTTCCAATTCTCGGATCGCCACATTACTATTCTGTCCATAATTTGAAGCAAGTTTACTATCGTTGTGTTTTCTTCTTTTTCCAGTTGAAAACAATCAACATAAAGATCTTCCCTCGTCTTTATGTAATACTTAATCTCTTGGCATCCTTCGGATATCCAAACAAAGAAAACCACATTCTTCCATCCATCAGGAAGTGATGTTTTAACCAGATCAAAAACATCTTGAAAAATCATATCCTTGCTCATATTACTCCTCCTGCTCGTTAGGGAAAGTTCTCATTCTTTTCTCACCATCTATCTCATACATAAAGACAACACCTGTTGGCCTGTGTGATTCACCCCGATAAATAAGTGAAACACTAACAGGAATCTCTTTATATACCTCGAGTTGAGAAGCCAAATAGTCTTCAAAATCCTTATATGCCCCTCGGTTAATTGTCATATTCTGCGGAAATGCATTCACGAGACTATCCGGTCCACCAAACCTATGAGCAATGATATGACCTCTGTCATCTCCCTCTTTTTCGTCTCCTTTGCCTATATCAACCAGTTTCGCATCCCAATGTCGATCAGGACTTATCTTGTTGTCTAATCGAATTTTACACTCCGCTGTCACGGTGTTTCCATAATTATCTGTCACAAAAGTTATTCCATTCTTTTTGATACAATTGTTTGATACCAATTCATTTCCTACTCGATACACCTTTCCATCATCATCAAAAAACTGTCTCTGACCATCCAGTTCCTGCTTTTTCTGCATGTCGCAGAATTTTTTGGACATAAAGGCAATCTCACCTAAACCTTTTGCAAGAATTTGAGTCGCATACGAATTGGATGCAGATCGAACAATCACTTTCGCTGAGTTATACTCAGACACTGTCGTTTCTATTTTTGTTAAAGCATTCAATGCAAGTTCACTAGACTGAAGTGAGCTCAATTTTTCACTTCTAAAGTCTTCTGTAAGTTTAGCTATTTTCTCCTTATATCTAGAAAGAATGGATATCCGGTTCCGAATGGCAGAAAACACAGTGCGCAAATCACGGTGAACTGCGCTGCAATTATTCATCCTTTGGCGAGTAGCATACAACTCGCTTTTCTTTTCGAATAACTCAGCCTTTTGACCAGAAATATCAAGTTTAATCATGTGTCGAAGATCACTGTCATCTTCATTCTGAAGTTCATCTTTTAATGTGTCAACATTATCTTTTATTCTTTGAATCTCTGCCTCAAGAGACTCACACTCGGATTTGCAGTTTTGTATTTTTACATTTATTGCTTTTTCAGCAGTCGTTAGCTTATCCAATTCAGATTCTAATTGTTTTATTTTTCTGGATAAAGAACTATATAAGTCATTCATAATCGGAATAGCATTATTCAATCTCTCATCATAAGATAATATGTCAGAAATCGCCCTTTGATATGCTCTTACACTATCCAGTTTTACACGTGCCATAATTGTCATGCGTTCTCAACCTCAGCAATTACATCTTCAGCGTCTTGAACCAACGTCTCTTCACCATAAGTTTCAATTGACAAAGCAACAACTTCTCCGAGAATTGATGAAATATCATTGCTGATTGTCTTGATTTGACTGTTATATTGTTCGAACGAATCATGAACATGATCATTCCAATCACCGGTATAACTCTGCTTTAAACGTATATTCAATTCTTCATAACCCTGTCGTATCGGGTCCAATCTTTTATCAACGTCTCCCATAACCACACCTACTATAAGATTCAAAAGAGCACTTCAAAGCACCAATGTAAGAAATTAGTTGGTCTATATTTTCGACACTTTTCCGAGCAGAATCAGCACAAAGAAGAGTAGTTTCGCAAGCCTTACCAAACTGTTCGCCTGAAAGGTAGTTCCCAGCACTTCTAAGAGCATACACCATACAATCAGTGGATTCGGTAAGGTTTTCACGAATACTCTTGAGTTTGGATTCCACCTGGCAAAGAACAGCGTAATCAACATTCATATCATACTGATGTGCCATATTACCTCCTCAACTCATCTATTCGATTCATAAACAGATTCATATACTCACTCTGCATCTTCAAGGTTTTTTCCAAATCCGTTTCCAACATCTCAATACAACTTACAAACCTCGAATATTGAGGATCATTCCAACCTTGAGAAGATTTCGTCAAAGACAACATATCTCGTGCATCCTTTTGAATTGATCCACAGTACTCTTTCATTGCATCCAATAAAGAGAGTGCGGCCTGAGAATCAAACCTTAGTTCCATAGTCAACTCAACTCCTTTATACGATCTTCAAGATAAGAAACATATTCTCCAAACGTTTTCAGACAATTAATTGTCTGCGTACTTATTTCATCTATGAACTCAGCAAAATCATTATACTGGCTATCACACCAAAACCGTGCTGCCTCATTCTTGCTACGAACCATATCTTGAATCTTGTAGTAAACATTTGCGCTATATTGTTGCAGTCCCATTGACAGTTGAATCATTTCAGAAACTCTAAACTTCATGTCTGTTGTTATAGAGTCAATTTGAGTCCTCTGCACAATATATTTTTTCGGCTGGATCGCTGATCCTATTACATCTTCATACCTCATGATTTTATTTTGGTATTCTACAATTTCGTTTTGCATCTCATTCAATTGCAAAGAAGATTCATACAGAAAATCTCTTAAAACCATTAGTGAATTAACCATTTTCGCGTATTGCTGCCCACTATTAGATGCGCTATATCGAATTACAGACGATGTAATCGCTTCCGTTTCTTGAGAAACACTCTGCATCACCTCATCTATCGACGTAATAACCTCGGACAATTGAGTCAGACTTCCTCTAATATGTATATCATTAATATTCACACTTAATTTTTTCATACTTAGCATCCACCAATAATACGATCAATAGCATTTACCTCATCCTGAACAGAAGTATCGTAAATCAAAGGCCTAAACTTACTAATATGCTTCTTATCAATCCATATCGCCATAGTTTCCAAATCAGTTTCGTTTGATATATTCTTGAGCATTTCTCGCACATAGTATTGATTTTCGATTTGAGTAGCATACTGAGTAGGATTAAACAGAATTGTTCTGTTTACATCAGAAGCTCGTACACCTCTCCAAACAGACGGATCTCCTTTAATTGCAAGAATGATGTGAATCCCATATCGATAACCATTTTTCAATAATTTAACTAAGATGTCCTGAATTCCTTCATTAAATGAATACTTATTTCCAGGTTGTGGCATCGAATTAAGGATCGAAAAATCAAACGATCCGTTTTTAAATGGTTCATCCGGCTTATTACTGTCCCCAGAAATGTATTCATTGCTAATAAAACTCTCTATTCCATACAAATCATTTACAATCAAGAAGCGCGGTTCAAATGACGGATCACTGTCATCATCATTTCTTTGCACTATCTCCTGTCTATCAAGGAGTTCTTGGTACAGAGTTCTTATCACTTCAGGAAATTCATCTAATCGATGAGTAATACAATTAGGAAGATAGCTCCTAAACTGACTACATACATACATAAATGAATGCAAATATGCAGCATCATCCACCTGCAACTTCACTCGATCCGCATTAAAGAGATGGACAATTGCCTTTAGATGACTTAGCGAAAGAACTAGAGACGTGCAAATTGAAGAAGCTATATTCTTGTCATCTCCAAGGATTAATAACGCAGAATTTTCATGCGATGAGAATGGGACATATAATGGCGTCATCCTATAAGCATCTTCACCAATAATCGTCTCAAACCCAACTTTTTTAACAAGCTGGCTGCCAAATTCGTCAGAATAATTCGTATTTTTAGATTGAACTCGGCTCAAAATAGACAAGCGTTTTTTCGTACCAATCACCATAGGCACCATGTTAGAATACTCAGTATACCTCTCCTTAATCTCGGGAAAAAGGGTTGAATTCATGTCTTCTGACGAGGCATAAGCCATCTTAACTTTTCTTATAGTATCTTTTCCCCAACTGACGTACGCTTCACCCGTTGGAAGAGATGAGATCTCATTTCTTCTCTCTATAAAAGCTTCATCAAATCCAGACTCTCTTGGCATGTTTTCAGCAATACGGAAACATATTCTACCTGTGGCACTCGGTAAGAAAGCCTCCTTCAACATATAAGACTTACCTTCACACAGATTTTGCGCTACCATGACAAAATGCATTCCCACCGAGCGCATACGAACAGAGATAGAAGAAATCATTCTCTGGATTTCTGCAGCATTATCATCTCGGAAGATCTCCTGAACCTCATCTATCAGAATGATAATTCTTGGAAGGCGTTGTTCTTCGCTTACAATACTGTTGTAATCTACTATATTGTCAACTGAGTTCCTATTTATCAATCTGTTTCGGAATTCCATTTCATCTCGAATCATCTGAAACAGGCAAATCGCATCATCAATCTTATTGTTCTCAGCTACTATTCTTACATGTGGAATCTGCGATTTTCTGTATTTTGATGATGCACCACCGAATTTAAAATCCAGGAGCCAAAACTGCAAATCTCTAGGCGAATATGAAAGACATCCATTAAGCACGACACTGTGAAAGAAAGATGATTTACCCGAACCACTTTGTCCAATCACCATATATCCTATACATTGCCCCTCAACAGTTCCTTTTTCATCTTTACAGCTAAATGGAATGTTAACAATCGAATTCCCAGATTTTCCAATTGGTATCCGGAATACACTGTCATTTATATCCTTCTCATTTTCAGTTGTAATATCTGTAATCGAAACATATTTTTTCTGCATACTCGTTATTTGATTTGCAATTTGATTAGCTCGATTCTCAACAAATATGTCCAAATCTCCGTCAATAGACAGAGCATCTACGCATATCAGAGCTTTAAAACTGTCGATACTGTAAACTTCACCTATCACATAAGAACTTGATTTTGACGTATTTCTCATGTAAAACCTCTGGTTCTGGTAAATCAAATGTGTTGCACATTGCGAATATATTGATTTAATTAGATACTCAGTGTTTGCATTCTCGTTTGACTTTATATTTTTGAAATCATCAATTATCAGAAAACGTATACCTGCCAAATGACCACTTTCTCCTGATTTGGTAATCGAATTCAGTAATTCCAATACACTATTTGCTGAATATCCACCACCATCTAGCAAACCATCTCTTAGAATAAAGAAATGAAATGCATCAGATTTATCAATCTCATGGAGCGCATAAAGATCCGGGTATCTTGAGTTTGTCTTTTTAAAAATATCATCACGAATAACTCTTGCAACATCGCACATGTCTGAAAGTGACTTATAGTCATATAGAGTTACAGATCTTTGAGCTAACTCACTAAAATTCCCATCTTTGAAAACAGAGTGCAATCGCCGATTGTATTTATTCGGGTTTTTATCATATATATGAACATTTACTGTTCCTAAAGGAAAGACCTCTAATAGTTTAAATATATATGCAATGACAAAAACATCTAATGTGTTATCTAATTTGTTTTCAAATTCAGTTTCTATCAAAACGTTTCCTTGACTAACTAGATCAATGCTTATTGCTTCATAGTCTTTTTCAATACCGATTTGCTGCATCAATTCACAAGGTTCGGACTTTAAATAGTGTTTAGCGATAGTTATAGCTCGTGGCAACTCAACATTTTCGTTTATATAGTCGTCACCACCAATTGAAACTGAATCCTCTCGTGCAATCTTTTTTGCCTCATCAACTATTGTTTGGATTGTTTTTTTCGTTTTCGTAATGCATTCTTCAATCACCGAGATGAATACATCACAAAAAACTTGTGGTGTCGAGATACTAACTCCAAACGAATTTAAACATATCGTCTTCGAATGAGAAAAGGAATCCCGAGCATTTAATAATGTCGTCGAGCAGGTATTCAGTTCTTTGCGAGTACTCTGATCTACAGAGAATGCAACCAACATGCCTTCATACTCATCAATTGTTTTCGTATACTTTTGGTAACAGTCAATAAGGTTTTTTAAACAAATTAAGTTCTCTGGAGCATTAGAGCAATCCATTAGCAGACTGATTTTGTTGCTTAGCCAAGAAATCTTTTCCTCATCTAACGAGGAAGAATCCAAATCTGTTTTGAACGCACAGATGTCCGACTTGCTCTCTTCATAAAGCGCAAGTTCATCTTTGCCTCGAAGATATAGATCATTTAATTCTTTGATGTGCTCCATATATCTACCCCTCTATACTACAATTATATCTCTAATTATACGCAAATACATTTGTTGAAAACGTCATTTACATTTTTTTACATTAACACGCTTTCATATCAGCACGGACATTTGTATTAGCTCAATTGCATTAGCTTTATTTTACAAAAAGAGCTGTCCCAAAATTCACCCTGCACAATAAGTCATCTTAAGCATCTTAAGTCATCTTAGCCGCCTCAAAAGCACTACTTCAACCTTTTCGTATTTTTCCTATTGATACTCGAACCACTGCGCCCCATCCACATCCGGCATCTGCTCCCCCGCGAAAGATGCATTGAAGTAGATGGCTAAGAAGCGCTTAATGTCGTCCTTGCTCATCCTACGAACCTCAAATCCCTGATCGGATATGAGTTTCTCAACTCGGTTGGCAAGTGTGAACACCTGCTCCGGCTTGAGTCCCTTACATCTCGCGATAAATGCAAACTGTCGTGAAGTCGCCATCTCAATCTGGATACTATCCAGAAACTCCTTGTCCTTCTGAAGAAGGGATCGAATCAGAGGGTTGGCCTCCTCTTCGATCCTCTCTGTCAGATAGATCTGGTTGCTGTCGAAGCATTCAGATGAGTCCGTGCAAGTAATCTCGATATTCGGGATTGCCGACATTATATGCATCAGGTTCCGGATCTTTGTCTCAATCGACGTCTTCGAAAGTACCGATATGTTGATTGGATTCACCTGATAAAACAAAAGCTCCCCGTGTGTGGTAGCAAGCCCATACTTGGTAAAAGACTCAATGCCGATCAGATTCTGGACCGACTTCTTCGAGCCTCTTCTAAAAAAATCAAATATACCCATAGTCTTCATCTCCATTCATATTCCTGCTGTGTCGTGAGGAAGTACCTCACCGCATATTTCAAAAAGTCCAGGATGGTCGCCTCATCCACACTGATTGTCAGAAATCCATACACTAGGACAACTACGCAGGGCGTAATCTTGTGGAGATGGATCAGACACACCACCGCGATGAGCGCGAGAACAGCCAGGATCACAAAGTTCTTCAGAGACCAGAACCACATCATGGGCCGGGCCTTCAGGTTTTCTGGATAAATGTAATTCACGACTTCGCACCTCCTACCATTCTGGCCAGGTTTACTGTTGTGCAGGCCGTATGTACCATACTGGTCACGTTCACTCTTACGGAAGAATCCAGACCGAACTGCTGCGCAATTCTCGGGACTTCATTCGCTGCGAACATGATGCCGATTCCTAGAGGGAGACTGTCAGTCATGGTCAAAAGCCCAAGAAACATCAGAGTTGTCTGCATAAACGCTGTAAAGCACAGTGCGATAACCTGCTTGACCCACTGGTTAAAGCCATCCGCATAGCCTCGCGGCACCGAAAACATGTATAGGGATCCGATAGCGATCTGTACAAGAAGGATACCTCCCCTCTTTATGTTCATGAAGAAGAGTTTGACCGTGCAGTAACCAAATGCGATAAGATATACAAGCATCAGAAGTCCCTCAATACCCGTCTTCCATAGGAAAATGTCCTTTAGAAGATCCATTATCAATGGACTGTAATCCCTCGAGGCCTGTCTCGTGATGAATGCATCG
>JAEEGL012317226.1_pt1 | contig 12356 bp, 9 predicted proteins | sample 9134231 | NCBI WGS metagenome assembly JAEEGL01 (sample SAMN16246548, study PRJNA631951) | gut metagenome | biome: gut microbiome; feature: rumen; material: fiber-attached | host: Bos | place: Iran: Karaj | collected 2018-10 | reverse complement strand
TGACCCTGGACGCTCTAAGTTCTACATTTCAATGGATGATGATTTGATGCGTCTCTTTGGTGGCGAACGCATGAAGGTTATGATGAGCCGCATCGGTATGCAGCCAGGGGAACCAATTGACCATCCATGGCTCAATAAGGGAATTGAAAAGGCTCAACAGAAGGTTGAAGACCGTAACTTTGAGATTCGTAAGCACCTGCTCGACTACGATGACGTTCTCAACGAACAGAGAACTGTTATCTACAGCCAGCGCGATACTATTCTTGCCGATGATAAGCTTTCTGAGCGCGTAATGAACAACGCAAAAGAAGAAGTAGAAGCCCTTTTTGAAAATTACGAATACGAAGCAAAGCACAACAAGAATTCCAACGCTCCTCTCATGGAGCTTCAGGAAAAAATCAAGGAAATCTTTGCAGTACAGCTTCCTTCAGATTCTTATACCCGCGAAGCAGTTATTGCAGCTCTTCAGAACGATATTACTGAAAAGGAAACTCTTGCAGGCAGCCAGAACTTCAACATGTTTATCCGCTACCAGTATATTACAATGATTGATAAGAAATGGCTGGACCAGCTGGAAACTCTCGAGGGCTTGCGCGAGGCAGTTGCCCTCCGCTCTTACGGTTCAAAGAACCCGCTTACAGAATATAAAATCGATGGATTTAATATTTTTGATGATATGCTTGAGACAATCCGCCATTCGGTTATGTCCCGCGTATTCAAGGTAAGAGTTCAGCTCTCACCAGAAGCTGCAGAACAGCGCCGCCGTATGATGGAAGCCCAGCAGCAGGGAATGAATGCCCAGCACTCAGATGCAGGAAATACTGCAGCCCAGATGGCTCAGAATACTGCAGAGCGCAGCGCTCACAACTCTTTCAATGGAGATCAGGCAAGACGTCAGGCTGTAAACTCTGCCATGAACCAGCGTTCACAGGGCGACAATGTTACAGTCCGCCGCACAATGCCAAAGGTTGGAAGAAATGATCCTTGTCCATGTGGAAGCGGAAAGAAATATAAGAACTGTTGTGGACGTTAAACCTTACCAAAGCGGTTCAGCGGCCAGAAGCGCAGTACAGGTTTACCGACAATATACTTTTTGTTGATGTACTGCGGTTCCATCATAGAATAATAGGTAACTGATAAAGGGTCCTCACTTGTGAGGGCCTTTTCTTTTTGTTCATAAGAATGACGCAGATCCAGGGAATTAAAGCGGTTATCACCCATCATAAAATAGCAGTTTTCAGGAATATACTTAGGATTTCCGTCACTGTCATTTGCAGGGAATACAGGCATATTTCTTTCATCAAGAAGTCCCTGAATATACCAGTCTAAAACCTGGGCACTTTCAAAAAGCTCGTTAATTACAGGATCATCATACCAGTTTTCTTCTGCAACGCCGTCTGAAATCAATCTTGCATATTCGAGAACAAGCTTTCCTACAGTAATTTTTGTCATTACATTGAGACGGAAATTAGATTCAGCATAGGCATCGCGGATATTATTTTTTGCAGGAATCCAGGAGGTAATAAAGGTATCAAACCATTCAGCCCCGCCCTCTTTCATCATCATATCTTTTGTAAAGCGCTTAAGACTTGTAAAAAGATTGAATTCAAGCATAGAAGGCTTAGTAAAGCTTCCTGCATCTTTATTGACTGCTGCATATTTCTTAAACTGTCTTGAAAGCTCCTGAGCCTGGAATTCTGCAGCCGATAAATCATAATTTCTTCGCTCTTCCTCAAAATCAAGCATATTCTGATATTCTTCAGCATTCAGAGGAAAGGTCTGGATGTAAGGCTTAACCTTATTGTTTACCGCGTTCAGGTTCCAGGTTGCATATTTAGCATCGGTTGGGACAGGTTCAAAGACATCGCTCTTGTTTGTTCTGCGGTAAAGAGTTCCGTCCTGCATTACAAGCTGCTCACCAGGAAGGCCTGTAATTCTTTTTACAAGCGGGTCTGCCTTAAGCTCGCCGTTTTCATCCTTATTTAGTTTGATTGTTGTAAGGCTGAGCATATAAACCAGCTGTGAGCTTACAGTCTTTACCTCTGATTTTCTGTCCATGCTGTAATGAGGATTTCGGAGTACGATGGTATCGCCCCTCTTATATTTTCTGACAGCAGGAAGGCCTACATCGGTAAGAGGGAACTTTGGACCGCAGTCAAGTTTTGAAACAAAAACCTTATCTCTTACAAGGAAGGTCGGCACCATTGACTCAGAAGGAATCTCGTAAAGCTGCATCAAGAAAATCTGGAAAATCAAAACTGTAAAGATAGACCAGAAAAAGGCATCAATCCAGTCAACTACTTCAAAAAGGACCTTAGCACCGCCTTTGAATTTGCGTTCTGCGGGAATAACCTTCCAGCCCTGCATAAGAGCCTTGTTTTTCTCCGGGTACATTTTCTTTGAATTAAGATAGGCAAGCACAAAAACTACAAACCAGGAAATAACTGCAAAAAGGTCTACAACAAAAGGAGTTCCGTACTGTCCTGCTCTTCTGATTATAAAAGTAACAAAAAGAAGATAAGGAAGATATTCATTTAGTTTGATTGCAACGTAAATATGTGAGCCGTCGGTGTCGAGGAGGATTTTTTTGAAGATAAACCAGGCACACAAGGCAAGATATATAAGGGAAAGCGGAAAAGCTATAAGGGAGATATCTGTATGAAAGCTCAGATTAAGGATTGTGAAAACTGCCGCAGCAGCGAGTTCTATGATTGTCAGGAGTTTTAATTTCTGAAATTGAGATGTTAATTCTTTTGTTTTCATAAGAAAAATATACTAAATTTATGGATTAAAATAAAGAACATCGTGTATTTTGATTTGAAAAACTTCGTCTGCGGGTCCCAGCGACGGCAAAACTGAAAAAGTAATCCCCCAGGGTGCCCGTGACTTCTCATTTTTGCTTCGCAAAAATTTGTCGTAACCCTGGGACCCCCTTTTTCATTTTGCCTGCGTCCCACAGCCGAAGTTTTTCAAATCAAACATTTTCTGAGTTATTATTTTGATATCCGATAAGTTTGTATATTTCTCTCCTTTCAAATATTGAAACGGAGCGTCAGTTTCAATTAAAACTCTCTCCCAAGGCAAATCTTTTACACACGAAATTACCTTCTTATTTCCATTCATTACCTGCTTGCCGAAGCTGAAATATCCGTTTATTCCCTTTTCCAGCAGAGACTGGGCTTCGGTGGCTGGGCCCATAAAGGAATGAAAAAGGACTTCCGGCAGTCGGCTCAGCTGCTTTGAATATTCAAAAAGCTTATGATTAGCCTTTCTGCAGTGAACCACAAGTCCCTTATTATATTTTAAGGCCAGCTCCAGCTGAATATTCCAGATTTCTTCCTGCAGAGAAGCGGCTGCTTTAAACTCATCAGTAAAAAAATCAAAGCCTGCTTCACCAATAAAAGAGATCAGATTTTTGCTTAGAAGCTCTTCAAGGAAGGCAGTACTTTCTTTTATATTTTCTTTAGCCGCATTCTGAGGATGCATTCCATAGGCCTGGATTACGCAGGAGGGCGCATCTTTTTGTATTTCAAATTCTTCTTTTGAATGGGCACAGGAAATGCCGGACCAGGAAATCCCGCTTCCAAAGTCAGGCAGCTCAATGCCAAGTTCTTTACAGACTGCATAATGAAAATGTGCGTCAAAAAAAATATTTTGATTTTTTTTTGCAAATTTCTCTAACATTATTTCTATTATATCCGAAAATAAGAGTAATGTGACAGTTTTGCGTGACACTTTAAATCATTTTTTATATGGGAGTAAAAGAAAATGAAAAAATACACACTCAAAAGCATTGGTAAGAATACAGATTACATGACTATTCTTCGTGAAATGGATGACGGTTTTGTTGTAAAAATCGTTCGTGATCAGGATGGTTATGAAGACGTAAAAACTGACTATATTTCTAAAGAGCTTTTTGACAGCTGCATCCGCACTGGTTATCTTACAGAAATTACCGAAACAGTTAAGATGGCTGTTAATGCATAAATAAAAAAAAGTATTGTAAGTCCTCTTGTTAAATACGAACTGCCGGAAGGGTTTCCGGCAGTTTTTTTTTTATATCTGGAGGTCCAGCCCTACGATGACAGACTTGGCTTCTTCTACCCTTTCCTCTTTGCTTCCTGGCTGCAGCCAGTGAATCTCTACACCCTTCTTTTCCATCATACGGAACCAGGTTTCCTGCCTTTTTGCAAACTGACGGATAGCAATAAAAAGCCCCTCAAAAAGATCTTCCTTAGTTGCGATTTTTCCCTGCAGGAACTGAGAACAGAAACGATATTCCAGTCCCAGCTTTTCAAGTCTTTCCCAGGAAATACCTGAGTCATGAATAGACTGAACCTCTTCCAGCATGCCCCCATCCAGACGTTCGCGAAGACGCTTACTTATATTTTCCCAGAGCTCAGGCCGCGGCAGGCTTGTTCCTATTATAAAAGGCTTAATGTCCGGGCGCTGAATTGAAGTTGAATCAAGGCCCTGCTTTTTTGCCTCTATGATTTCCAGGGCTTTTATAACACGGTCCTTTTCCAGAAGATCATTTTTTGTATGCAGGTCTGGCTGCAGCTCCATAAGACGGGCCGCAAGCACTTCCAGCGGAGTTGCCTCAAGTTCTTCATGAAGCTTTTTATTTTCAGGCAGAATTACAAGCTGATAATCACGGACAATGGCGTCTATATACATGCCCGTTCCTCCGACAATAACCGGAAGCTTCCCCCGCCCTGTAATATCTTTAAAGGCCTTATAAAAATCCTGCTGATAATTATATACATTGTATTCAGCAGGAAGCTCAGTAATATCTATAAGATGATAAGGAACCGCAGGACCTTCCGGGCCAGCGGCATAATCTTCAAGGTCTTTACCTGAACCTATATCCAGATGGCGGTAGTTCTGGCGGGAATCTGCGGAAATAATTTCACCATTAAAAGCACGGGCAAGAGCAACTCCAATTGCAGTTTTTCCGACTGCGGTAGGCCCCAGCACGATTATGCAGTTATAAGGCTTACTAGAGGACACGGCACACCACACATTTCAGATATTCAGATTTAGGATAACCAAGCAGCACTGGATGGTCAGGACCTGCACCGCGCTTTTCAAGAATCTGAAGGCGCTTGTGAGAGTCCATTGCTGCATGCATAAGCATATCGCAGAACATATTGGTTTCCATAAAGTGAGAGCAGGAACAGGTAACAAGAATACCGCCCTCATTCAAGAGTCTGAGAGCACGAAGGTTGATTTCCTTATAACCGCCGTAAGCCTTTTCAATCATCTTTGCAGATTTTGTAAAGGCAGGAGGATCAAGAATAATTACATCAAACTTACGACCGTTAGTTTCATACTGTTTCAAAAGATCAAAAACATCAGCACAGACAGCAGACATAACCTTCTCTGCCCCGTTCAGCTTAATGTTGTGCTTTACCATATCAACGGCTTCCGGAGAAATATCAACTGAAGTAACCTCGCGCGCCCCTGCCTTAAAGGCATTAAGGCCAAAGGCTCCGGTATGAGTAAAGGTGTCGAGAACAGTCTTTCCCTTACAGAAGGCGGCCGCTGCAGTGCGGTTAAATTTCTGGTCAAGGAAGTAACCGGTCTTCTGGCCGTTTGCAATATCTACGCCAAGCTTAATTCCGTTTTCTACAATAGTAAACTGAGTTTCGCCCTTGCCGAAAATCCAGCCGGCAGTCTGAGGAAGTCCTTCCTTGTCGCGTACTGAGGCATCACTTCTCTCATAAATTGCATCCGGCTTGCAGACCTTTTTAAGGGCAGCAAGAATTTCTTGGCGGAACTTTTCGCAGGAAAGAGAAAGAAACTGAGCAACAATTATAATCCGGCCTTTTTCATCGCAGAAGCGCTCACAGATAAGACCTGGAATAAAATCAGCCTCGCCGAAAATCAGGCGGTAGGAATCACTGTCCTTATAAAACATACGGCGCATATTATAAGCATCGAGCACCTTTTTTTCATAGTAAGCTGCTGTATCTGCCATTATGATATCTGCATGCTCGCTTCCAATAATGCGGACTGTAATTTTAGATTTTTTATTGATTATACCGGTGCCAAGAAAACCGCCGGCCTTTGTATAAACCTCAATAACTGCACCGTCTTCTATAGAGCACTGGTCGAGAGCTTCGTTCTTCCATTCAGATTTGTCATCTCCACCATCGGCCCGGTGTTTAATATGAGAAATCTCGTTGTCGAAAACCCAGGGAAAGCCCTGCTGGATTTCCTTTTCTTCTTTGTTATTCAGAAAAACTCTCGGAAAATTATTCATACTCATAAATGTCATTATATCAAACTTGATTATTCACCACAATTACACCATAATCTTCTTATGCTTTTTATTTTTGATATGGGTGGTGTCGTTACCACAAACTTTACCCTTTCGGGAAAAACTCAATTTTTTGATAAACTTGGACTTAACGATCAGCTTTTTGATCAGCTTTCAGCCAGAGCAGGCTTTCATGAGCTTGTTAAAGGCCAGATAAATCCAAAAGAATTCTGGAATAACTATAATTCAATTATTGCTAAAGAACATCCCCAGCTTCCGCAGGTTGAAAATGATTTATTCAGATTGTATTTTCATCCTGAATTAAATGAGGGAACTGTTGCCCTTATTAAGGCTCTGAGAAAGAAGCACAGAGTTGTCTGTGGAACCAACACAATTGACAGCCACTGGGAAAACCATATGGAGCGCGGCGATTATTCACATTTTAATCAGACCTACGCTTCACAGAAAATCGGCTGTGAAAAGCCTGATCCACATTTCTTTGAAGTGATTTTAGAGGCAGAAGGAACTGCCCCTCAGGATGCTTTCTTTACAGATGACACTCCTGCAAATGTAGCGGCAGCAGCAAGCCTTGGCATTCACGCCGAGCTTTTTACCTCTGCCGCCGAACTTACTGAAAAGTGGAAGCTCTACCTTTAGAAATCAAGGCCTAAATCTTCAGAATCATCCTCTTCAATAGCGTCAAGGTCTTCGGACTTATCAGAGCCCTTAATCTGCTTCTGTAATCTGTTAGCCTGATTAATTTCATACTGAATGTCAGAAAGACCACGCGCAACCCGGGAATCCTTAGTTTTGTCATAAAGGTCGCTCATCATCTTTTCTGCAGTGCCGAAATTACCCAGCGCTTCCTGAAGAATAGCCGCATTATAGCCTGCTTCTACAAGACCTGTATCCTCATAGATTTTTGTAAACTCTTCAGAAGCCTTTGCAAGCTGAGAATTGTCTGCCAGCTTGTCAGCTGCCTTCATTCTTGCTTTAAGCTCTTTGTCCTTTGTTTTTGATTCAAGCAGCTTTATTGATTTTGTTACAGCATAAGGCTGAAGCTCCTGCAGGATTTTTCTTGCAGAGGCTTTTACATCTGATTCAATTAAAGAATAAGCACCCGGCAAGGCATTACGCGATTCATATTTTGATGAAGATTCATTACAGCGCACTTCGCGGTAACCTATTACCTTTTCTGTACTGCTGTCTACAATCTGATATCTGAAATTAAAGGTAACTTCCCTAACCCAGTAATTATAAATCTGATATTCTGCAAGGCGATCTCCCTGGGCTTCCCTAACTTTTTTTCTTTCTTCGTGGCGGGAATCGCTTACATCAAAATAAGTAACTTCACCTGTAAGATAAACATCTGCAGGATTCAAGCTTCCCTTTTTAAGAGAGCGTTCAACAGACTCTGCACTTACAAGCTTAATATAAGGTGAATCAAGAAGACCTCGTTCAACCTGACTTCTCAGGCTGTCAATTGCCGTCTGTTCATTAGGGTCTTTAATTTCAAAAATCTGATAGAAAGAATTAACTACGATTTTTCTTCCAATCGAAGCTTCGGAATTATATTCACGGTAATAAGAGCAAGGCTTAAAAGGAAGAATTGCAATTGTTTTTGCTCCGTTCAAATCCAGCTGGGCCGGACGTGTGAGACGAACGTTAACGGTCGTGGCGCAGGATGCCAAAAGCAAAACAGATAAAATCAAAACAAAAAAACGAACTTTCTTAATATTCATAAAAAACACCTTACAATAGTATAACACTTATATTGAATAAATTCTGTCCTAAATATATAATAATTCAATTTTTTTAAGGATTATATTATGAATACAGCACTTCCTAACACCGAAATCGTACTTCATGTTCTTCTTTCTGTAGGTATTATTGTAATTGTAGCAAAGTACTTTGGTGTTCTCGCAAAGAAAATCGGCATTCCTCAGGTAGCAGGAATGATTGTTGCCGGTCTTGTTTTACGCTTCATTCCCTTTTTCAGAAATTATGGAAAAACCGACCCAAACGTAATTTACAACGAAACAAACCAGTTTATTTCTTACATGTCAGAAATCGGCGTAATTCTCATTATGTTTTCTGCAGGTCTTGGAACAAACATTAAGTCTCTTATGAAGTCCGGCATTAAGGCAACCATAATTGCAACAAGCGGTGTTTTTATTCCACTGATTCTGGGAACAATTATGGCCATGTGCTTCTTCGGCTTTGACAGCTGGGGCTCTCTGAACTTCTTTAAATCTGTTTTCATCGGTACAATTCTTACTGCAACTTCTGTAAGCATTACCGTTGCCGTTCTTAAAGAGCTGGGAAAAATTAAATCAGATGTCGGCCAGACAATTGTAAGTGCAGCAATTATTGATGATGTTATTGGTATTATCGTACTCACAATTGTTCTTGGTGTAAGCTCAGGCAAGGGCGGCTACCTTGGAATCATCCTTAAGACTCTGGCCTTCTTTGTCTGTGCAATTACAGCCGGCTTTGTTATTTACAAGCTTTTCCGCTGGTATGACAAACGCCATCCGCGTTCACGCCGCATCCCTATTTACGCTCTGGGTATTGCCCTGATTTTTGCCTACTGTGCCGAGCACTTCTTTGGCATTGCAGATATTACTGGTGCTTATATTGCTGGTATTGTTTTCTGCAGCCTCAGCGACGCTTCTTACATGGAATCAAAAATTGATATTAATGCCTATATGATTTTCAGCCCGATTTTCTTTGCCGGAATTGGACTTAAGACTGACCTTTCCGGAATGAACCTTGGACTTCTTTTGTTCTCTATTGTTTTTGTATTTGTGGGTTGTCTTTCAAAGGTTTTAGGCTGTGGCGGAATTGCTAAGCTTTTGGGCTTTAAGTGGAAGGAATGTCTTCAGATTGGTGAAGGTATGATGGTCCGCGGCGAAGTTGCCCTCATTGTTGCCAGCAAGGGACTTGCCGCAGGTCTGGTTGATTCAAAATATTTTACTTCTGTAATTCTTCTGATTATCGTTTCTTCTATGACAGTTCCTGTAATGCTTAAGCATTCTTTTGCAGAAGAAGAAGCTGATGATTCTGAAGTCCCGGCTTCTACAGAAGCTCCTCAAGCTCAGTAAACTTATTTATCTTTGCAAAATAATCTTCCGTTTCCGGGCGGCCAAAGCCATAGGCTGCCCAGATAAATGGGACTCCAGCCTTTTTACAGGCATCAAAATCTCCCTGAGTGTCACCAACATAAACAGGCTTTTTTAAGCCGTTACGTTTTACTATCAGGCGGATATTTTCATCCTTACCAAGTCTTGTATTTCCAAAGCACTCAAAGTCCTTAATAAGGCTTGTGATTATATTTTTTTCCATTACCAGTTCAATATAGCCGCTCTGGCAGTTGCTTACTATAAATAGTGGAAGTCTTTTTGACAGTCTTTCCAAAGTTTCAAGTACACCTTGGTAAGTTATGTCTTTCTGATTTTCTAAAAGAGCCTTCTGCTCTGCTTTGCAGCATTCTGTCATTAAATACTTTTTCTCATCAGGACTAAGAGGACCAAAGAGATTATCTGCAATAACGTCCATGGTTTTTCCAAACTGTCCTTTAAGGATATCAGCAGTTACATGAGACACCTGAGGAAAATTATTATCAAAAGCCTTATTCCATGCTTCGGCCACAATCCCGGTTGTATTCCAGATTGTGCCGTCTACGTCGAGTATAAGTCCATCAAAATTTTTCATAATGTATCAATTTATACATTAAAAACCATACATTGTATAGACGTCAGAAATTCTTGCCTCGCCGTTTGCAAAATGAGCAATTGCCCTGTAGTAAACTGTGCCTCTTTCATTTGAATTAGACATGTCTTCAGTTGCTTTATTGTAGTCAAAATTATGATCACAATTTTCGTCACTGCCATCATACCTGTGTGTATTGATAAGTCTTCCCCGGCGCTCCCATTCATCAATGTCATTTCCAAAATCACGGTCTGAAGCTACTACATTTACGATATAATCGTGATTACTTTTTGTACGTGCATTAGACGGGAAGAAAGAAAAAGTCAGATCTCTCAGGTTTTTACCAGGTTGTGGGACATAGTAATATACTGTGTTTGAAACAGTTTCTTCTGTACAAACATCGTATTTAGTTTCTCCATCTACATAGTCTAAAACATCCTGAGCTGTAAGAGACCATTTACCGTTTTTCTCATAGTAATGGTAAGGTCTGCCGTACTTTCTGTTTACTCCATCACTATTGTTATTATCAATAGAATTTTCGTTAAAGCTTTGTACTGTAATTCTGTACCAGCCATAATTTAGTGCTGATGGAGCTCTTGTTGTACATCCATCTGATTCCAGGAAGAAAACATCTTTATCATCAAAAGGACCTGTCGTTTTATAATTTTCTATATTATGATTATAAAGGTATTTCTTTCCATTACTATCAGTTTTGACTGTACATTCCTGTAGTTCATTGTATTTTCCATAAAAATTCTGCCATTTTTCATTTTGATCTTCTGGATATAGCTGCTGAACATTAATCATATTTCTGTCAAAGAAGCTTTCATCGGGTTCAAGATTAAGAGTAGAAATAAAATGTTCTTTACTGTCATCCAGCTTTACTTTCAGTTTATTCTTAAAGGTACCTATATGGGCTTTACCCAAGGTAACATAAGTATAATTTTCATATTTATCTATAACCTTTGCATAGAACATATAATCGCCGTCTGAAAGACCATAAACCGGAATGCTTACATTCAAATCCCAGCCTTTATCATTTTCATTCTCATACCAGTTTTTTCCGGTAAAGGTGCTGACACCACCAGGCAGGCTGTTTATCTCTTCATTGCTGAGAACCGAAAGATTATCTCCCCAGGCATAATTATACGGGGTGTAATAATAGTTGAATCTTCTTTCAAGATTACCTTCATTATCAACTACGATATTGGCGAATTCAAAACTATGGCCATCATAAGAAAGACGTGAATCATGAGAAACGATTTTATCAGATACTTTTGGAGCAATATTATCAATATTATTTTCTGTAGTACTAAATGATATTGTTAGTTCATCTGATTCATTTGTTTCAATACCCTTGATAGCAACTAATTTTACTAAAGCATCATTTGTGTAGTCTCCACAACTATTGACTGCATCAAAATAATCTTTTTTAGTATACCAGTTATTAGCCCAGGAAGTATTAAATGGCATATGCAGAGGATTATTAACAACTATTGAAAAACTATCAGACTCCTTAGCCTCAAACTTTGTCCACTCATTGTCAACTTTATAATATGGAACATATTTTACATTGTCCTGATGATTTGAAATCTCTATGTTCAACTGACACAAGCCGGAATTCTTTTCAAGTAAAGTTTTTGTACATGTAAATGCAGGTTTACCTGGAGCTTCATCACCATCTAAGCCTGTATCAACAATCACCTTTGTAACCGGACCAAAAGTTGTTCCATTCCACTGGCCGTTCAATGTAGAATTTGAATCATATACCGACTGAATAAATACAACATATTTTGTTTCATTATTAAGATTGTTTATTATAAGCTTATCAGGAAGATCTTTATCGCCGTACGTGTCACCGTTTCTTTTTAACTCAAGGCCATAACAATCATCTTTTTCGTTGCGGTCTCCAAGAGGAGCATAGAAAATGCGGTATCTCTGCTTAAGTGTTTTATCTGCAACCGGATTAAAATTCTGTAAATCAGAGAAGTTTAAGGTTACCTTTCTTGTATTATTTGTATCATTTTCAACCTTATAATTATAAAAATCAAGCTGCTTAGGCCATACAGAATAAAGCACATTCTGATTTCCTACACTATCCAGTACAGTTGCTTTCAGAATAATATCCTGTGATTTATGTTCTCCCAGATATGTAACAAAATCATCAGGGAGATTGTAATATTTTACATCGGGTCTTGGAGAAATCGTATAGTCATTTTCCTTGTCATAATATTTGCCGTCAATTCTTACAGGCTTAGTCAGGGCATTCAGATTGGTTCCCCAGGAAACAAAGTAAATCATTTCATTTTCTGCATAAGTATTATTCGAAAACGCAGAGGTATAAAAAACATCATCTTCGACCTTCCAGAACATAATTCTTGAT
>JAEEGL010977285.1_pt1 | contig 12356 bp, 1 predicted proteins | sample 9134231 | NCBI WGS metagenome assembly JAEEGL01 (sample SAMN16246548, study PRJNA631951) | gut metagenome | biome: gut microbiome; feature: rumen; material: fiber-attached | host: Bos | place: Iran: Karaj | collected 2018-10 | reverse complement strand
GGTGTTGCAGTCGGTGTTGCCGTCGGCGTGGCCGTCGGTGTAGCTGTTGGCGTGGCTGTCGGTGTTGCCGTCGGTGTTGCTGTTGGCGTTGCCGTCGGTGTTGCTGTTGGCGTGGCTGTCGGTGTTGCAGTTGGAGTTGCCGTAGGCGTCGCTGTCGGTGTTGCTGTAGGCGTAGCCGTCGGTGTCGCTGTAGGCGTTGCCGTCGGTGTCGCTGTAGGCGTGGCCGTCGGTGTAGCTGTTGGCGTGGCCGTAGGTGTTGCTGAAGGCGTCGCTGTAGGTGTTGCTGTAGGTGTCGCTGTTGGCGTCGTATCGGGCGTCGGCGAAGGTGTCGGCGCTGCGATCGTGATATTCAACTCGTTTGCTTTCACCAGATGAACTGTTTCGAAATCCTCATTTGTCGCGTTGACCGTGCCTATAATTTTTACATTTCCTCCGGGACCTGCCTGCGCGTTTCTTTTTACTCTTAAAGAGACAGAACAGATGTCCTCGCCTGTCGATCCTCCGTCCTCATTCAGATAAATGATCTGGACCTGGTTGCTGCCTATCCTTGAGATCGTGTCGCAGTGATTTAATTTTGTCGAAGAAACGAATTCGAAGCGGTCGTCCGTGAACTGAAGCGTCATCTGAGCGCCGATGATCCTCTTCGTGCTTTCAAACGATATCGTCACAAAAAATACATCGCCCTGGTTAAAAGCGCTCAACGTATTCGAGAGGATCACACTTCCGGCGTCCGGAACGGGCGTCGGCAAAGGTGTCGGCGTGGGAGTCGGTTCAATTTTCGAATGCGCGTAAAATACTGCAGTGAAATCTATATAGTCGTCAAGTATCATTCCTTCGTAGAATGTGAATGTGCCTGTTGAGTGCTCTTTTACGCCCGAATAATAATCGAATGTGTAATAATAATCGTCATCTTCCGGTCTCGTCGGAGTCGTCGTCGGAGCCTCGATAACGGAACCGTAGTCGACATTCGCCTTCTGTTTCAGAAGCGTTCCGTCGTAATTGTAAAATGCATACGAGAACTTGTACATTCTCCAAACCGCATACAGTGTCACGTCGCTGTCTGCGGAATAAACTGATCCGGGCATGTATTCAACGACATTTGAATTTTTGTCCGTCGTCCAGCCCTGGAAATATGCCTTTTCCCTTGCGGGCGTTTCCGTCGTAAGTACCAGGTTTTCTCCGTGTGCTTTTGTCTGTGACGGAATACTTCCCGTCGTGCCGTTGAGGTCGTATCTTACAGTGTATATTCTGACCGTCCAGACTGCGTAAAGCGTGACATCGGTGTTCTGGTTGTATATCGCTCCGGGCTTGAAATTCTCGACCGTCGCGTCAGGATCGTATGCCCAGCCGACAAACGTATAGCCGTATCTCTCCGGGATCTCTTCGGAGAGGACAAGGTCAACGTTCTGATATTTTACCTGCGATGTGGGGCCGCCTGTCGCGTCCGGTGCGTTCCTGTCAAATGTGACAGTATACGTGATCGGCTGCCAGACAACATAAATGTCTGCGTCGCTCTCCTGCGTATATGATCCGCCTATTTCGATATCGGGTGTATCGGCGTTCGCGTCAAATGCAAATCCCAGAAGCGTATACCCCTGTCTGGTAAAAACTCTCTCAGCCATCGTTCTTCTGAAAAGCTGCGTGTAAGGAGTTCCGTATGTTTTTGTTCCTCTTTCAAATCTTGATGTTCCGTCATTGTAATATACTCTGATCGTGAATTTGCGAAGAGTCGATCTGAATGTCGCGGTAAAAACGTAATCCTGATCGGCAACCATTCCCTCCGTGTATCCGAACCACGACTGGAACGTGTAATCGTACATCTCGTCAGACTCTTTTACGGGATCGGTATCGGGCTTCGGTATCTCGGAGCCGGCGTTCAGTGAGCCTGTCAGATAAACTGTCTCTCCCGTCTCGTCTACGAATGAATATGTGTAAATTATATTTTCAAAAACAGCATAGAGATCTGTGTCGGCGTCTATCGAGAATGTCGCGCCTGCCTCGTAATCGACAGTCTGCGCGTCTTCGCCGAGCGACCATCCCGCGAACGTATAATACTGTTTCGTGGGAATATTTGCGGAAAGCGTCAGGTCTTCCCCATGAGTTTTTGTCTGCGCCTCGGGAACATTTTCCGCGCCATCCGCATGGAAGGTCACCTGATACGTCATGATCTCGCTGTCATACATGGCTGTGAACTCGGCGTCTTCATAATATCTCATGCCTTCCTCATAGCCGCTCCAACCGGTGAATGTATATCTGTATCCGTTTTCTATTATTTCCGCCGGGATCTCGGGAAGCACCACGAGCGAGCCGTAATCAGCCTCGCCTGAATCGACGACCGTCACTCCGTCTCTGCCGTAAAATGTATAATTCACGTGCGCGGGTCTTTCTTCGAAAAGAGCTGTCGTCTCGAAACTCTCCGTAACATTTGTAAGGTCATGATCCCAGCCTGAGAAAACATAGATCGTATCGGGGTCCTCGGATGTTTTTTCCGGAGTATCCCCGCCGTAAACGGCTTCCGTTCCCTTTTCAACAGTCGCCGTGTAAAGGAGCGTTCCGTCGTAATTTTTAAACTGTACGTCAAAATATTCGTTGTTTACTGTTAAAAAGCCCGATTCACCGTCAACATTTGAGATTATATCTGTCTGATTGTTGTCAGCGAAGAAATCTATATGCGTAGGAAAAGAAAGTTCAGACTCGTTAACTATACCTGTTTTGAGTCTCAATCTGAAAGTGAATAATGTAAAATCTTCATGGATTATATATCTCGTCGCCGTCGTATATGTGTAAATAATACTGTTTCTTGAGTTTGAATATGCGCACATAACACTGGGAGTACCCGAATGATATTGCGGATAAAGTGCGCTGGTCACTGTACCTGTAGCAATGGAATCGCTGATGTATTCAAAAGCATCCGTATCTATCGGCAGCGAGAGCTGGATTATCGAAATGTTTCTGTCAGTGTATGTCGAATAATCTTTCAGGGACACGGATATAGTGATCTCGTCACCGCTCCCCGCAGTCGAAGGCGACACGAGCGACATTGTCGTAGGCATTCCCTGAGGCGCCGTATTACCGTCCGCTTTTATATCAATTCTGCTAAAACAAAAAATCAGCACAAACGCAATCATAATTGAGCAAATGACCATGAAAGCACTATTTTTCCTGATAGATATCATTTCGCATTTCTCCTTTTTAAGACAAGAATGCTGATTCATCGCAAAGAACAACAAACCACGCTATTATTCTAACACAAAAACGCGGGCAAGACAAATCCTGCCCGCGTTTTATGTTCAGTTAATTGCAGATCTTATGCGTTCTCTCTCTTTTTAAGAACGAGAGTAGCAGCGGCTGCAACAGCGATGACTGCTATAGCTATAACTGTAGCATCGCCCGTCTGAGGCTGATCGATGATCTCGACTTCAACAGCTGTGATCTCTGCATCGATCGGAATTTCATCATCAAGAGTGTCTTGCTGGAATACTTCTGCCTCGGGAGTGAAGATGTAACGAAGTCCTGCGGTAGCGTCTTCAGGGATCATTACTTCGAAGCTGAAGAGATCGGGCTCATCTTCAGGAATAGCAGACATAATGTCTGTCCATTGGAAGATGATCGTATTCGATTTTGCCGAGTAGTTGATTCCGCCCGCTTCAGCAGCTGTCAAAAGTATTTTAGCAGAATCTTCAACATACACAGCTCCCTCGGGAAGCGCTACTCTGATCTGAACGTTGTTGACACCTGTTCCGGCATAGTCTGCAAGAGAGATCTTGACTTCGACTTTGTCGCCTGCGAAAGCTGTTTCCGTCTCAACATATGCCTCGGTGTCAGCGTCCCATCTGGACGCTGAACCGGTCAATCCTGCTGCTGAGCTGGCAACTGCAAATGCCATTGTCATGCAGAGAACTGCAATAAGAATTACACTAAACTTTTTCATAATTGTTTCCTCCTAGTTGTTATTTTAATCACGCTACCAGAAGTCTCTGGATTCCTGCGATGTCTCTTGAGTTGTATCTGCCGTCGCCGTTGACGTCTGCAGCTATAGCGTAAACGCCTTCAACTGTCGAGAGTTCGAGAACTACTTTCTGGAGTGCTGCGATATCCTTTGCATCGATCATGCCGTCGCCGTTGACGTCAGCAACAATCAGAACTGCATATGTTGTACCGTCAACTGTGATCTCATAACCTGTTCCAACATATCCTTCGATGTCAGCGAGTGTTACTTCGGATCCGGGGATAGCTGCTGCGAGATGTTCTTCAACTGCTGCCTTTGTCGTTTCAGTAGCAACATTCGTTACTGTGTTGACATCGCCTGTTGTGAAGACATATTCAAGAGTTACAAGGTCGATAGTGACTTCTTCAGAGGAAACCGCACCGTAGTTCGTGTTGCCGTCGAAGACGAACTGAACTGTATGTGTTCCTGCTGTGAGTGTATCGAGAACCTGCTCAATTGCTGTTCCGGATGTGCAATCAACTGTTGCGACTACTTCGCCGTCGACAACAACCTTAACTGTTACCGTGTTAGGATCGCCTTCAACGCCTGCGAATGTAGCTCTTGCAATAGCACCGAATACCTGAGCATCATTGACAAGTTTGGATGTGTTCTCAGCTGTTGCTGTGATATCCGCTGTTGCCTGTGTAACTGTGAGTGTTCCGCTTACGCAAGTTACATTGTAGTTTCCTTCAAGAGCGCCTGTGTACGCGATCGTGATCGTGTACGTTCCGACATCGTCAAACTTCTCATAATCTGTTAAGAAACTGATCGATCCACTGAGAGCGTCGCCGTTTGTGAGGCCTTCGAGTGTGTACTCTGTGAAGACAGGCTCTGTTCCGTAAACTATCGTTACATCTTTAGCTGTAAGAGTGAGATCAGCCTTTGTGATCTTGAATACTACACCTTCAGCATCGAGAACGAGGTTGTAGTTGTCACCTGCGCTGAGGTTACCGAGTGTGAAGTCGTACTCGCCGACATCTTCGCCGGGCTCTCTTCCGATCGCACCTGTGAGAAGTGATTCATCGTCATCGAATGCAAATCCGATAGCTGTGTATGTGAATGCAGGATCCTCAGTTCCGTAGACCTTAGTTGCCGCTTCAGGAGTGATGAACAGGTCCTTAGGAGTGATCGTCAGGACGTTGCCTACGAATGTGATATCGTAGTTCGGGTTAGCTTCGCATGTGATCTCATACTCACCGACGTCTTCGCCTTCTTCTCTTGTGAGAACGAATGTGTCTGTGCCGTAAGGAGCAACATCTGTCGTGTATGTGAATGCGGGATCTTCAGATCCGTAGACCTTTGTGATTCCGGGAGTTACTGTGATAGTGATTGCAAGAGGTTTAACAACGAGGTTGTGCTCTGCATCTGTTACGAAGATGTAGTTGTCTGCCTCGAATCCTTCAGGAACTATCGGATATATACCCGCGTCATCGCCCTGTACATATTCGCAAACCAGAGTTCCCTCTGTGAATGTTCCGAGCTGGATGAGAGACTGTTTCGTTTCATTGTTAACAAATCCTGTGATCGATGTGATGACGAACTCAGGTGCAGGATCTCCGTAGCTGATCTCATAATCGCTGTAAGTGATCGTGAGAGTTGCGGGTTCAACTGTGAGTGTTCCGTCAACAACTGTGATCTCGTAGTTAGGAAGATCGACATCCTTGATCGTGATAGTGTATTCGCCGATACCGGAACCGAGCTCATATTCGCAAGAATAGAGGATCGTTACCTGGAAGCCCGCGAGCGACTCGTCGTATGCGAACTCGCCTTCGATCGTGCTTGTGTAGTTCGGGATGTTGTCTCCGTATTTGATCTCCTTATCGTCAACGACAATCGTAAGAGCGACTTTCTTGACTGTGAGAGTTCCTGCTACGAATTCGATCTCGTAGTTATCAGATGTGAGACCTGATACTATGATCGGATATGTTCCCGCATTTCTGGACTGCGGATCTTCGGGATCGTAAGCGCACTCTATAACGAGTTCTCCGCCGAGAACGTCAGCAGTCTCATCGAGTACGAGCATATCATAAGTTACAGTGTACTCCGGTATAGGATCGCCATAGTCGATCTCAATGTCATCAGCGATAACCTTGAGAGCTTTCTTTTCTACTACGAGTGTGCCGTATTCGAATGTTACTGTGTAGTTAGCAGCGTCTGAAACAGCGCTGATAGCGTATTCGCCTACAGGATCTCCGGGTTCGTAAACTGTTGAGAATTCAAGAGCCAGGTCATCAACTGTATCTTCATACTCGAGCGGTGATTCCCCATCGATAGCCTGAGGTTCAGCTGTGTACATATCCTGTGAAGGCTGAGGATCGCCGTAAGCGATAGGATCGACAGTTACTACAACTGTGATAGCTTTCTTAAGGACTGTCAGAGTTCCTGCAACGAATTCGATCTCATAGTTGTCAGATGTAAATCCGCTTGCTGTGACTTCGTAATCGCCTGCGCCTCTCTTTTCAGGATCATTCTTGTTGTATTCGTATGTGTACGAGATGCTTCCGCCGAGGTCAGCTACGGTGTCGTCAAGGACGAAGCCTTCTGCTGTGTATGAGAACGTAGGAGCATCGTCTCCATAAGTGATGGAGTTGTCGTTAACTGTGATCGTGAGCGCTGCTTTTTCTACTGTTAAAACGCCATCTGCGGGGAGTTCGAACGTGTAGTTGCCTTCGCTGACCACTGTAGCTGTGATCTTGTATTCTCCGGCATTGTCGCCCTGTTCGTAATCGGTTGAAAGTTCAATGCCGAGGTCTGCGAACGTGTCGTCGCCGTAATAAGAGTCAACTGTTACCGTGAACTCAGGAGCGGGATCTCCGTAAGTGATCGTCTTGTTGTCGATCGTGATAGTTACAGCCAGAGGCTTAACTTCGAGTTTGTCTTCGCCGATGAAAGTGAATACGTAGTTGTCGGCTGTGAAAGGATTCTCGGGATCTTCGAGGATATCGTAGAATCCGACGGGATCGCCAACTTCGTATTCTGTTATGATTCCGTAACTCTTTATTACTTCTTCGCCTTCGTTGTTCTTGTAACCTGTGATCTTGAGGATCTCAAGTTCAGGAGCGGGCTGTCCGTAGATCGTTTCTGCGTTAGCAAATTCAACTGTGAGAGTTGCGGGTACAACGATGATCTCAGCTTCTTCAACTGTTACGTTGTAGTTGACCTGGAGAGCAGCCATTGTGTCGTCATCGATGACGATTCTCAGATAGTATCTGTTGTCTTCAGTTGTGATACCTTTACCGATCTGGTAGTCGCAATCGTAAACAGGAACGATTCCGAATGTGTAGAGCGTTTCACCGTTCTTGAATCCGACAAAGTCTGTTTCGAACGCAGCGAGTGCCTCTCCGTATTCAACTGTCTGGCCCTTAGGAGTGATCGTAAGGTCAGCTTTGATTACTGTGAGTGTGCCGTCAACGAATTCGATCTCGTAGTTGTCAGCGGTTACACCCTTAGGAGTGATCGTATATGTATCTCCGGCTGTTGCGGTCTCTTTTACGTAATCGCAATCGAAACCGAGTTCTCCGATGAGTACACTTTCGTCGTCATCATAGATGAACGCGTCATATGTTACTGTGAACACAGGATCGTCGCCATAGACAACTTCGATGTTGTCAGCAATGATCTTCAGTCCGAGTTTATTAACTGTCAGCGTTCCTTTGATGATCTGTGCGTCGTAGTTACCGTTCTTATAAGTTACATTTATTTCATATGTTCCTGCGCCTCTGTTGTCGGGATCTTCGGGATCATATGCGCATTCAAATGCGAGGTCAAGGTCTTCGAGAGAATCTTCTTCGTAGAGTACTTCTGCTATTGCTGTGTAATCCGGAATAGGATCTCCGTAGGTGATCTCTATGTCTTCAACTGTAATAGTGATCTCCTTAGGCAAAACTGTGAGTGTTCCGTTTACAAGCTCGATGTCATAGTTGTCGCTCGTCGCGCTCGGGACTATATCGTACGTGCTTGCATCGTCGCCCTGCTCATATTCACATTCGAATGTCAGGTTGATGGACTCGTCATTGTCGTCATAGAGATATGTTTCAACAGTTGCCGTGTAATCAGGAGCGGGATCTCCGTAAGTGATCGTCTTGTCATCAGCTGTAACTTTGAGCTGTGCTTTTTCAACTGTGAGTTCTCCGGCAACGAATTCGATCACATAGTTGTTGGATGTTACGCCTGAAACATTGATGTCATATTTTCCTGCGCCTCTGTTGTCAGGATCTGCGGGATCATATGCACACTCGAATACGATCTCGCCTTCGAGGTCATACTTGTCATCAGCGTCGTCATATACGAATCCTTCATAAACTTCTGTATAATCGGGTATCGCGTCTCCGTAAGTGATCGTCTTGTTTTCAGCTGTGATCGTAAGCTGTACAGGGTTAACTGTAAGTGTTCCGACCACGAATACTACTTTGTAGTTTCCGTTGTCCTCGGGATAGCCGCTTGCAATAATATCATATGTTCCGACGTCTCTCTTCTCGCGAACTGTAGGATCGTAGTCGCATGTGATCGAAAGCTGTCCGTTGAGAACAGATTCGTCCTCATCGAATGCGAATGCATCGTAAGTCACAGAGTAATTCGGAACTGTTGTGTTACCGTAGTCAACTGTGATGTCAACAGGAGTAACTGTGAGTGTCTTCTGTGTGATCGTGAAGTACTTGCCTGTCACGAAGTAGATCGTGTAGTTCATTCCGGCTTCTGTGTCGTCACCGTGAACGATAGCGATCGTTCCTTTTGAAAGTGCGTACTGGCCGACATCTTCGCCCTGTGCTCTTTCGATCTTTCCGATGATCTTGTCTTCGCCGACGAGGTCATTGTCAAGAACGTATGTGAATTCCGGATCGGGATCTCCGTAAACTTTGGAGAGTTCGTCAGGAGTTACTTCTATTCTCTTCTGCACAACATGTACTGTTACAGGCAGGAAGTGGATAGCATAGTTGCCGCTTGTTACGCCGCTGAATGTTACTGCATAATTGCCCACATCAGAGAATGTAGCTGTTGAAGCATCTCTGAAGATGTAAGGATTGTATTCGATCGTTGCTACGAGTTCGCCGTCAAGAACTGACTCGTCTTCGCCTTCGATGAAGCCTTCCCAAGTGAGAAGTGCGTCGATGTCGAGAGTGTCACCGTAAGTAATGGTGATCTCTGCTCTTTCGGATACAGCGCCTGTTTCAGGATCTTCTACGCGCTCGCCGATGTAAACGTACAGATCTGTCTTACCGATGTTCAGTACGCCATTAACAAATGTGATCTCGTAGTTGTTTGATTCATATCCTGAAGGAATGATCGGATATTCTCTTACGTTTGCATTCTCGTTAGGAATATAGTCGCAAGAGAGAACCAGTGTTCCGAACAGGTCGCGGTAATCGTCGTTTCCTGCAAATGCGTTGAAGTCAACTGCAGTTACATCCCATACAGGTGAAGGATCGCCATATTCAATATTGAACGTCTTCGCGATTACCTGGAGGGGTTTCTTGTGAATAACGATCGTGCCGCTGTTTGTGTATTCATTGTAGTTTCCGATGGAATCCGTTACTTTGAAGTAGACCGTCTGCTCTTCCATAGCATCGTGATACTGGAAGTTGGATGACTGCCATGTCTCGCCGTTCTCGCTGTATTCGATCGTGAGGTCGAAGTGTGCGGGAGCTACGGGCTTATCCATCGTGAGCAGTACTGCGTGATAGAGGTCGTCATAAACAACATCTACGTTCGTTACAGTGCCTTCCATATCAGCCTTATCAACTGTGAGCGTTGCGGGATCTCCCATAACGAATTCGTAGTTGGTAGCCTCAAGTGTTCCGATCTCAGCTGTGATCGTGAACGGGCCTTCGCTGATATTCTGATACTGTGTATAGTTACATACGAGGTTGGGCTCGCCGGAGAGTTCTTGAGCCTCTCTGAGTCCTTCTTCAGTTTCGTCGTTCACGAATCCGGTGATCTCGTAGCCTGCGTTTGCGGGTGCGTCTTCGTAAACTATCGTATTATCTTTAGGATTGACGGTTACTGTAACTTTTGTGATCTCTCCCGTGAGGGTAAAATCTGCAAATACGTAGTTTGCAGCGCCTTCGCCTGTAAGAGTTACTGCTACGTTAACAGTCTTTTCACTGCCTGCATTCTTGTTATCGAATGTAGCCGTGTAACTGACCTCTATATTTCCTGCCGCAAGATCTGCAGCAAAGACTGTGTCTTCGACAGGATCCGCGTTGGGATTCTCGGGGTCTATATATGCTACAACAGCGGAGGTAAGATCGAGTGTAGCTTCTGTTGTTCCGTCATAAGGTTTTGTCTCGACAACTGCACCTGAGAGGATTACAGTTCTCGCTTTTACTTCGAGGAGACCGTCAACTGTTGCGATGACGTTGTACGAATCTGTAGCGTCGCCTTCGGTGGTGTTGGTGAATACCAGAGACTCGATGACGTTCGCGCATGTTCCGACGTCCTTGATCTGGCTTTCATCCGTCATCGTCGCGACAACTGTGTCTGTTTCGACCAGATTGTCGCATGTTACTGCGTTGTCCGTATGGACTGTACCGTCATACACCCATGACGTCGTGGGAGCTGTGACAATGATGTCGCGCTTCTTGATCGTCAGTTTTCCGTTGACTTTTGTAATTGTATAGTTTTCTGTAACATCATTGCTTTCGGCGTCTTTGATCGTCACATTACCGACGACATTCTCAACACCGTCCTCGGAGTAGAATGTGATCGTGCCGGTAACTTCTACTTCAGCAGTGAATCCTTCGGGAAGTGTGTACGTTACCATTTCGCCGGTTTCGTCTTCAACAGTGATGGTATAATCGCTATTCGTAAGAGGCGTGCCGTCATAAATCTTCGTATCATCTTTTGCGGTGACCGTGATCTCTGCGGCATTGACAGTAAGCGTTCCTTTTGCGAGTGTAACATCGTAGTTTTCTGATACGTCAATTGCATCAGTAGCTCTGTTACTGCGCAGGATCGAATATGAAGTGATGACGTTATCGGCTGTACCGACGTTCGTGATCGTACCTTCAACTACAACATCGGTAATGAAATCTCCGAATTCGGTAACGATGCCGTCTACGGGATCTATCGTAATGTTGCCATTTACAAGAGGCGTGCCGTCATAAACTTTTTCGCCATCCGCTGCCTTGAGCGTTATGGGCTTCTTCTCAACAGTGAGTTTGCCCAGGACTTTCGTAGGAGTTTGAGATGTAGGATCTACGTATTCATATTCGAAATAGTAGTTCGTCGTCTCGATCCTTGTCACAGGCATCGTATGAGAGATGACATATTCGCCTACGAAATCTCCGTCATAATAAGGATATCCTTCAGCGTCCGTATATTCGAGAGTGATGCCCGAAAGATCGGGAGCAACAGTCGTTATATCATCTCCGGAGAACATATTCTTGAATGTGAACAGAGCATACTGGTCAGCCGTGGCATTCGCAGGTATGGATGTCAGGACCTTGTCTCCGTAAGTGATCGTCTGATCCGCCGGAGCTATGCTGACCTGTCTCTTTTCGACTATCAGATTGCCGTCCTGAACGCCGACCTGGTAGTTGCCTCCGAAAGTGTTCTGAATATAGGCGATCGCATCGTCCGCATTCGCTTTGATCGTATATGTTCCGACATCTTCACCCTTTGTATAATCGGGGTAATAGTATGAAAGTCTGTTAATTACTTCTGCCGTGTCGATCGTTCCCGGGATAGTAGTGCCTTCGGCAATGACTAACGTCGCTCCGCCGTTTGAAGGCTCATCGCCGTAAGGAATACGCCAGTCATTGACCTTGATCGTGATCTCGAACGGTGTTATTTCAAGTTTGCCAAAATCCCATGTGAAATCGTAATAGCCGGTGATATCAGTGTCATTTAACGTCACCTTGATCGCTGCGGGCTTGTTGTCCTTCGGTGATTCTGACACTTCGGTGATCTTAGGCCAATCTGTGATCTCGCTTCTGATGCCATTGACAACACCCTCGATGGAGGGACTTGGCGTATATGTTTCCTCGCTGTGAGCAGCTGCGTCATACACCCAGGTCTTGGAACCTGTTTTGATAGTGACTGCGCGTTTTGAAACAGTCAGCGTTCCATTTACAGGAGTAATAGTGTAATCATTGAGATTTCCGTTTGTAATAGACGTGACAGCGGGTACGATTTCGTAACTGTTGGGAGCGTCGCCGGGACGATACTCGGTCGACAAAGTGACGACAGGAGTCTCTCCGTTTGCGAAGCCGGCAATGCCTATCAGAACGTGGTCGAGGTCAACATTGTCCGCGAACTGGATCTGAGTGCTTCCGGCTGATACGGTTGCGTCTGCCTTTCCTATGGATATCTTTCCGACGTTCTGAGGAGGAAGCGATATTCCGTAGTTACTCGTTACGTCCTCTTCGCC
>JAEEGL016772048.1_pt1 | contig 12357 bp, 11 predicted proteins | sample 9134231 | NCBI WGS metagenome assembly JAEEGL01 (sample SAMN16246548, study PRJNA631951) | gut metagenome | biome: gut microbiome; feature: rumen; material: fiber-attached | host: Bos | place: Iran: Karaj | collected 2018-10 | reverse complement strand
TCTCGCCGGTCTTCTTGTCCTGGGGGACGTTGAAGTCGCAGCGGAGCAGGACCTTTTTGCCCTTGACGTCCACGTCGTAAACGGTCTTCTTGTTGTAGTTCATGCGTATCCTCCTAAATAAGTGTTTTCATTTCAGGCGTCGGCCATCCCGCCGATGCCGCGCAGCCCGGGGAAGCCCTGCTGCCGCAGCGCCTCGTACGCGAGGATGGCGACCGAGTTCGAGAGATTGAGGCTCCTCGCCTCGTCGATCATGGGGATGCGGATACAGCCTTCGCGGTATTTCTCCCGCAGCCACAGCGGCAGGCCCGCCGTCTCCTTGCCGAACATCAGCGTGACGTTCCGCCCGGAGAGGTCGGCCTCGCTGTAGGCGCGGGGCGCTTTTGTCGTGGCAAGGAAAAGGTTCTCATCGCCGTTTTTCCGGAAGTAGTCGTCAAGATCCTCATACACCCTCAGGTCCACCAAAGGCCAGTAGTCCAGCCCGCAGCGCTTGACCGCTTTGTCAGAGATATCGAAGCCGAGAGGCTTGACGAGATGTAGCCTCGCCCCCGTCGCGGCGCAGGTGCGCGCGACGGCGCCCGTGTTGTGCGGGATCTCCGGCTCGACAAGAACGATGTTGAGCATCCTTTTCCTCCGTACTTTTCGGGGAATGAGCACTCATTTCCCTTGTTCGTTAAGATTTTATCACAAAAACGCAAAAAAACATGCACTATTTTACGCATTTTTCATTTTCTTGCATTTTGACCAAACTGAGGCTATAATTACTGCGATAAAGGTGCCGATTTGTAGTCATTTTTTCTAAATGAGGAACAAAATGGAGTATTATTGCAGCGATTGTCCGCGTCGATGCGGCGTAAAAAGGAACGATGCGGCCCCGGGCGGCTTCTGCGCCTCTCCCGCGTCGGCGCGCATCGCGCGCGCCGCTCCGCATTTCGGCGAGGAGCCCTGCATCTCCGGCACGCGCGGCGCCGGGACGATCTTTTTCACCGGCTGCAATCTGCGCTGTGTCTTCTGCCAGAACAGAGAGATCAGCCGCGGCGGCGGAAAGGGCCGCGCCGTGAGCCGGGAGGAGCTGCGCGGCGTCATGATGCGCATGCGCGACGCGGGCGTGCACTGCATCGATCTCGTCACCCCCACGCACTTTCTGCATGCCGTGCGCGATGCGCTTGAGGGGCTGGAGCTCGGCATCCCGGTGGTGTGGAACTCCTCCGGCTATGAGAGCGTCGAGGCGCTGCGCTCTCTTGAGGGGCTCGTGCAGGTCTATATGCCGGACTATAAATACAGCGACGCCGCCCTTGCGCGCAGATACAGTGCCGCGGCGGATTATCCGCAGGTCGCCGCCGACGCGATCCGGGAGATGTACCGCCAGACCGGGCCGTACCGCCAAGACGAAAACGGACTGCTCGTTTCGGGCCTGCTGATCCGGCATCTGATCCTGCCCGGCGAGATCGAAAACTCGATGGGCGCGATCGACTTCGTGTCCGGGAGCTTTCCGAGCGGCAGCGTGCTCTTCTCGCTGATGAGCCAGTACACGCCGATCGAGGGTCTGGAGGGCTTTCCCTCTCTCTGCCGGCGCGTGGACGCCGCGGAGAACGAGCATCTGATCCGCTACATGCGCCGCTGCGGGATCACCGACGGCTACTGGCAGGAGCCCGAGTCCGCCACGGCCGGGCAGATCCCCGCTTTCGACGGGACCGGCGTGGAATGACGTCCGCAGGATAAGGCTTTCCTTGACATTTTGCCCGCGATAGCCGATAATCATATCGTCAGATCAAAAAAACGAGATCCCATTATCTATTTGGAGGAGAGCGCAATGGAATACAAAGAGATCCTTGAACAGGCGAGAAAGAACACCGCCCCGCACTGCATGGCCTGTCCCGTATGCAACGGCAAGGCCTGCGGGAACAACGTGCCCGGCCCGGGCTGCAAATTCCCCGGCGCCACGGCAGCGCGCAACTATGACAAATGGCAGGAGATCTTCGTGAACATGGACACGCTCTGCGAGAACGTCGCCGACCCCGACGTGTCCTTTGAGCTTTTCGGCCGCAAATTCTCCGCGCCGATCTTCGTCGCTCCGCTGGGCGCCGTGGATATGCACTACGGCCCGAAGTACAACGACCTGAGCTATAACGCCGAGCTGATGCGCGCCGCGGTCGACTGCGGCATCCTCGCCTTCACGGGCGACGGCATCAATCCCGACATCATGCGCGACGCCGTGCGCGAGAGCGCCGCGTCCGTCGGCGGGCTCACGATCCCGACGATCAAGCCCTGGAGCCGCGAGGTCGTGTTCGACAAGCTCGACGGCGTGATCGAAAACAACATCTTCGCCGCCGCGATGGACGTGGACGGCGCCGGTCTCCCCTTCCTGAAGAAGCTGGGCGGCAAGGCCGGCAGCAAGTCCGTTCCGGAAATGCGCGAGATCATTGAGCACGCGGGCCGTCCTTTCATCGTCAAGGGCATCATGACCGTCGCCGGCGCGAAGAAGGCCGTCGAGGCCGGCGCCGCGGGTATCGTCGTGTCCAATCACGGCGGGCGCGTGCAGGGCGGCGTGCCCTCCACCGCCGAGGTGCTCGGCGAGATCGCCGACGCCGTGAAGGGCCAGACCGTGATCTTTGTCGACGGCGGCATCCGCTCCGGCGTGGACGTGTTCCGCGCGCTGGCGCTCGGCGCCGACGCGGTGCTTGTCGGCCGTCCCTTCGCCACGATGATGTACGGCGCGGGCGCCGAGGGCGTGAAGGTGCTCTTCGACAAGCTCGTCGGCGAGCTCAAGGGCACGATGACGATGTGCGGCGCCCCGACGCTGAAGGATATCACCCGCGATAAGATCAGATACTGAACCCTCATGACAACAAAAAAGGACGGCCTGCTTCGACAGGCCGTCCTTTTTTTGTTTCAGGGGCGGATCAGACCTCGCTGATCCCGTGCTTTTCGGCGTAGCCGGTCAAAAACAGCGTCAGCGCGCCGTCGCCCGTCACGTTGCAGGCGGTGCCGAAGCTGTCCTGCAGGGCGAAAATCGCCAGCATCAGCGCCGTGCCCGCATCGTCAAAGCCGAGCACGCCGATGATCAGACCAAGCGAGGCCATGACCGTGCCGCCCGGAACGCCGGGCGCGCCGATGGCAAAAACGCCGAGCAGCACGCAGAAAAGGATCATCGTGCCCAGACCCGGCAGCTGGCCGTAGAGCATCTTCGAAATCGTCATGCAGAAGAACACCTCGGTCAGAACGGAGCCGCAGAGGTGGATGTTCGCAAAGAGCGGTACGCCGAAGTCGACCATGTCGCGTCGGAGGACCTTGCTCCTGCGCGCTCCGTCGAGTGCAATGGAGAGCGTGGCGGCGCTGGACATCGTGCCCACGGCCGTCAGATACGCGGGGCCGTAATGGCGCAGGACCTCCCAGGGGCTGCGGCCCGAATAGGCGCCGGCGATCAGATACAGCACCGCGAGCCAGATGTAGTGGCCGAGGATGACGATCCCGATGACCTGGACGAAGGCGGGAAGCTGATGGGTGATCATGCCCTCGTAGCTGAGGTTGCAGAAGGTCGCGCAGATATAGAAGGGCAGCAGCGGGATGATCACGCGCTCAACGATCTTCAGAACGATGTTCTGGAACTCCTCGAGCAGCGTGCAGGTGACCCGGCTTTTCGTCCATACGGCGGCAAGACCGAGAAGCAGCGAAAAGGCCAGTGCGCTCATGACCGGCATGATCTGCGGGATATTCAGCTGGAAAATGACACCGGGCAGCGCGCGCAGGTCCTCGACGTCCGTTACGATGGACAGATGCGGGATCAGCGCATAGCCGGCGGCCGTGCTCATGAATGCGGCGCAGATCGAGCTGAGATACGCGGCCGCGACGGCGACGAGCAGCATGCGCGAGGCGTTGCCGCCCATGCGGGTGATCGACGGCGCAATAAAGCCGATGACGATCAGCGGAACGCAGAAGGTGATCAACTGGCCAAGGATATACTGGATCGAAACGACGATCTTCATGGCGCCCTCGCCGAAGAGGCGTCCGAGAAGGATGCCGATGGCCAGCGCCGCAATCAGGCGGAAGGGCAGGCTGGTGAATACTTTTTTCATGATAGACGCTCTCCCTGTTTTAAATTTGACGTCAGCGCGCGGATTCCTCCCGCACAATGCGGCGCATCTCGTCCCACTTCGTCTCCATGTCCGTGATCAGCTTGAGCTGGGTATGGGCGCGGCCGAGATTGTGTTCGGGGTAATCAATGGAAAAGTACCGGTCTCCGTTGAGATAGTCCGTGAGGAAGCGCACGCCGCACTCGAGCGTCATCGTGTACGCGCCGAGCGGGAGCGCGTCGATCTCCGCATCCGTCAGCGAGGGGCAGGACTCGAGGAAGCCGCGGGCGAAGACGCGGAAGAGGCGCAGATTCAGCGAGACCTTTTCGAGATCCTTCTCGTCCTCCGCCGCGGTGGAGGCGCCGAAGCGGATCGCATCCCCGAAGTCGTAAACGGACAGACCCGGCATCACGGTGTCCAGGTCGATCACGCAGATGGCCTTGCGGGTGTCCGCGTCGAAGAGAACGTTGTTGATCTTGGTGTCGTTGTGCGTCACGCGCGTCGGCAGCGTTCCGTCGTCGCGCATGCGCTGCAGGCGCGAGGCCTTCTCCTCCCTTTCAAGGACGAAGCGCAGCTCGTCCCTCACGCCGTCGAGGCGGCCGACGGCGTTCTGCGCCGCGGCCTCGCGCAGCTGGCGGAAGCGCGCGGGCGTGTCGTGGAAGCGCTCGATCGTCTCGCCCAGCTCCTCCGCGGGAAAATCGGACAGCGCGTTCTGGAACATGCCGAAGGCCCGGGCGCATTCGTAAAAATCCGCCTCGCTTTCCGCCCTGTCGAGACAGATGCTGTTCTCGACGTAGCGGTAGACGCGCCAGGCTCCGCCGCGGCCGTCGTCATAATAGCGTCTGCCGTCGACGGTGTCGATATAGCTGATCATCGCGGGCTTCTTACCGGTCTTCGCGGCGAGGTGGCGGCTGATTGCCGCCACGTTGTCCATGATGATACCGGTCCTGGGGAAGGCGTAGGTGTTGACGTTCTGCAGGATGTAGCGGGCGGGCGCGGCGGTCGTGACGAGATAGGTCGTGTTGACGTGGCCGCGCCGGATCTCCTCACATTTGACGGGCCTGCCGTCGATGGGAAAACGGTATATCTCTTCTCTCATGCTTTCTCGCTTCTGCCTTTTCCGTTCCGCTCTCAGCGCGCCAGGTCGACGACCGCCTCGACCAGGCGGGCGGCGGCGTCAAGGTTTTCGGCGCTGGTGTGCTCGTAGGGCCCGTGGCAGGCGTAGCCGCCGGTGCCGAGATTGGGGCACGGAAGGCCCCGGAAGGACAGCTGTGCGCCGTCGGTGCCGCCGCGGATGGGGACGCGCGCAGGCTCGAGTCCCAGAGAACGGACGGCGCTCTCGGCCAGCTCGACGATCTCCATGTGCTCGGCGAGCTTTTCCGCCATGTTGCGGTACTGCCCGCGGATCGTGAGCTTCGCCGTGCCGGGGCCGTACTTTTCGTTGATCTGCTTTTCGATGAGCCGCATCAGCTTTTCCTTTTCGATAAGGCCGGCTGCGTCATGGTCGCGCAGGATGTAGTGCAGCTCTGCCTTCTCCACCGTGCCGCTCATATCGGTGAGGTGGAAAAAGCCCTCATAGCCCTCGGTGCGCTCCGGCACCGCGCCCTGCGGCAGCATGGAATTGATCTCCATGGCCACGAGCGAGGCGTTGATCATCTTGTCCTTCGCGCTGCCCGGATGGATGTTGAAGCCGGCGATCTCCCAGCTTGCCGCGGCGGCATTGAAGGTCTCGAAGTTGATCTCGTTGAGCTCGCCTCCGTCGACCGTAAAGGCAAAGTCCGCGCCGAAGCGCTCGAGATCGAGCAGGGCGGCGCCGTGGCCGACCTCCTCGTCGGGCGTGAAGCAGACGGCGATCGCTCCGTGCGGCCGGCCGTCGGAGAGGATGCGCTCGCAGGCGGTCATGATCGCGGCGATGCCGGCCTTGTCGTCCGCGCCGAGGACGGTGGTGCCGTCGGTCGTGACGAGGGTATGGCCGCGCAGCTCGCCCAGACGGGGGTTGACCTCCTCCGTGAGGACGCGCCCGCTCGTACCGAGCGCGACGGGGCCGCCGTCGTAGTTCTCGATCAGCTGGGGCTTCACATTCTCACCCGGAAAATCCGGGATCGTGTCAAGGTGCGCGATGAAGCCGACGCAGGGGCGGCTCTCGCAGCCCGGCGTCGCGCCGATGAAGCCGTAGACGTAGGCGTGATCGTCGACGAACACGCGCTCCATCCCCAGCTCCTTCATTTCCTTTTCCAGCACGCGCGAGAGGTCGAACTCCCGCTCCTCGGTGGGGGTGCGGTCGTCCCGCTCGCTGCTGGCGGTGTGGATCTTCACATAGCTCAAAAAGCGTTCCAGCGCTGTCATATGCTTGCTCCTTTATCCGATCACGACATAATTCATGCCGAGGTTTTTGCGCATTTCATAATAGCTCGGGTCGTCGCGCCAGTTATTGCCGACGGCGTTGCTGTCCCAGGCCCAGAAGCAGATCTCCGTGTTCGGCAGCGCCTCTCTCAGCTCCTGCTGCTGCGCCTCGGTCAGGCCGCTGTCGACCCACCACAGACGCTCGAGCTGCTTCATGCGGAACAGCTGCGTGTAGTCGTCCAGGCGAAGATGGCTGATGTTCAGATGCCGCAGATTCGGCAGGTCCAGGATCGGGCTGAGATCGCGCACGTTGGTGAAGAACATCTCGAGATAATACAGCTCCGTCGCATTGCGCAGGGGCTCGAGACTGGTGACCGGCGCGCTGCAGATGATGAGATACTTCAGCTTCGGCATCGTCGTGACGAAGTCGATCCGGTCAAAGTTCGCGTGGCCGAGGTCGAGCGTGACCATGTTGGTGCAGTACTTGATCGGCTCGGCGCGCTCAAAGGGCAGATAGCCCCAGGAGTTGTCATACTTCGACATGCAGAAGGCGTCCGCGTCCGTTCGGCAGTCGACATAGTTGAGATAGACCTTCCAGACGATCTCCGTCTGTCCGGCGTACTTGTCGCGCAGCGCGGAAAGCGTCTCGTTGTCGAGCTTGCAGTCGCAGAGGAAGAGCTTTTCGAGCCGTCCCATCGCCCGGATCGCCTTGTCGATCTCGTCGAAATCGCCGATCGTGCGGCCGGAAAGATCCAGTTCCTTCCAGTCGGTGGAGCAGACCTTGCCGCAGACCGTCGTCTGGCAGATCAGCTCGACGCCGCCGTAGGCCTCGCGGATCGCGACGGCCTCGTCCAGCGACAGCCGGCGCTTGCCGAGATTGATGATCTTCAGCTCCTCAAAGTCGCCGCCGTGCTCGAGCAGCTCCTTGAGGTCGAGCGCGGCCGTCTCGGGGATGCTGATGTTTTCGGTGTTGCTGCGGACGCTCTGTCCGGCGATCGTCACCTTGAAGAGGAAGCGCAGCCTGGGATAGCGCGCGCGGAGCTGATTGAGCTCGCTCCTTTCAAAATGCGCGTCCGTCGTGTCGACCATGCGCGTGTCGGGCAGGTAGGCGAGCTTTTCCTCGACCTCCTCGGCCGGGACGCCCTCGGGCAGCTTCAGCTCCTTGGTGGTATGGGGAAAGCTCTCGCCGCCGATGACGACGTTCCATTTCAGATCGACGTTTTCACCCAGCAGAGCGCGCAGGGAGAGGATCTCCGGATAGCAGGAGGCGGCGGTGGCGTCGACTCTTTTCAGCGCCATGAAATAAGAAAAGTTCTTCACCTCGCTCACGGAGAAGTCGCCTACGGAGAGCTCCTCGGAACGGCTGTCAAAGCGCTGCGCGCCGATGGGGATCATCCACTGCACGTCCAGAGAGGGATAATCCTCGATCAGCCGCATGATCTCCTCGCTGCAGCTCGCCCGTCTGGCGTCCACATAGCGCAGCGCGGGGAAGAAGGAAAAATTCTCCACCTCGTCCGCCGTGAAGTCCTCGACGGCGATCGCCTCGGAGAGGCTGTCATAGCGCCAGGGCCCGATCGGCACGTCCCAGTATATGTCTACGTCGGGGCAGCGGCGCGCGATCTCACGGTACTGGCGGACGCTGACGGTCTTCCCGCGCAGGTCGATCGGCTCGCCCTTGGGGAAGAGCTTGCCCATGGCGACGTTGTAGTGCGTATAGATGTAAACGACGGCGCCGACCGCGATCGCGATCAGAAGCAGCAGAGCGATCAGCGGCGCCGCGCTTTTTTTCTTTTTCCGTTTTCTTGCGGCCATTTCTTCCTCCACACATAGAGAGCTGGGGCTTTTCGTGTCATTGTATCATCACGGCCGGTCTTTTTCAAGAGCGGCCGCCCGCGTGGGACTGCTGCGCGCGATCCCGGAGCCGTCCACGCAGAAATAGGTAAAGCTTGCCGCGGCCAGGAGCCGGCCCTCTTCGTCCGTCAGCGACACCTCCGCGAGCACGGTGCTGCGGCCGCGGTGGATCACCCTCGCCTCGGCCGTGACGGTGCCGGAGCTCTGCGCGCGCAGAAAGTGGATGTCGCTTTCCTGGGTGACATAGACCCTGCCGTCGGTGCTCGCCGCGCAGCCGGCGGCATTGTCCGCCAGCGTAAAGAGCGCGCCGCCGTGGACGAGCCCGTGCGGGTTCAGAAATTCGGGCCGGAGTTCGAGACGCAGGCGCGAGCGGTCGGGCGAGACCTCGACGATCTCCACGCCGAGGAGCTGAACAAAGGGATTGTGCCGGTTGACTTCGATACTTCTTTCTTTCATTGAGCGCTCTTCCATCACAGGGCCTCCCGCGGCATAAAAATCACGCTGAACAGTATAACAGGACGCGGGAATAAATGCCAGTATTATTTCTGTTTTGACGCTTTTTGCCTGCGCCGCGTATCATATGGCCCGCTTTTTGCCCCGCTGATTGCGAAAGGGAAAGAATTCATCTTTTTTTTGCAACTATGACTACCAATTTTGTAAAAGCTATGATATAATTTAGTATCTCTATGTATGGCATGCGATCCATGCCCGCACCGTTATATAGAATTGGGGGCTGTATTCATGAAGAAGATCCTTGTGCTCGAGGACGAGGCAAACATCCGCAGCTTCGTGCTGATCAACCTGCGCCGCAGCGGATATGAGCCGATCGAGGCCGAGACCGGAGCGGAAGCGCTGGAAAAGCTCAAGGTCAATCCCGATATCTGTCTGGCGCTGCTGGACGTGATGCTGCCGGATATCGACGGCTTCGAGGTCTGCCGCCGCATCCGCGCGACCGGCTCGAAAATGGGCATCATCATGCTCACGGCCAAGAGCCAGGAGATCGACAAGGTCACGGGCCTTATGACCGGAGCGGACGACTACGTCACCAAGCCCTTCTCCCCCGCCGAGCTGACCGCCCGCGTGGATGCGTTGATCCGCCGTCTCGGCGTGGACGACGACGAAAAGACCAGCGTCGAGATCACGAGCGGGCCCTTCGTGCTCAACACGCGCAACCGCACGCTCGAAAAGAACGGCTCGCGTCTCAAGCTCACGCAGATCGAGTATCTGCTGATGAAGCTCTTTATGGAGAACCCCGGCAAGGCCATGTCGCGCGAGGATATCCTCTCCGCCGTCTGGGGCGGCGACTTCTCGGGCGAGCTCAAGACCGTGGACGTCAACATCCGCCGCCTGCGCATCAAGATCGAGAGCGACCCCACCGAGCCGGAATACCTCACCACCGTGTGGGGCTACGGCTACAAATGGGGCTATTGACCGTTCCTCCCCTGTCGCTTGACTCTCCCGCGCGGCCAGGTGGCCGCGCATTTTATACAGAAAGCGCTTACTGATTTATGAACACAAGGCTGAAAAGACAACTGATCGTCTCCGGCATCGGCGCGCTGATCCTGCTGCTCACCGCGGTGTACTGCATCACGCGCGGCTATGCGCTCTATGCCGTCGGGCTCATCACGCTGGTCTGCTTTTATATCATCGGCGTCATGCTGTGGTTCTGGTCGCGCGTGTCCGACCCGATGGTCCATCTCACGGACGTCGCCCGCGATATCGCCGAGGGCAGCTACGGCATCCAGGTGGAAAAGCTCAGCGACGACGAGGTCGGCGATCTTACCGACGCGCTCAACGAGATGTCCGAAAAGGTCGCCGTCGCGGAGAAGACGCGGACCGAGTTCATCTCGCAGGTCTCGCACGAGCTGCGCACCCCGCTCACGGCCATCGAGGGCTGGGCGGAAACGATCGCCTATGACGACGCCGTGCAGGGCGACTCGCTGCGCGGCATCCAGATCATTTCCAAAGAGGCGGAAAGACTGACCGGCATGGTCTCGGAAATGCTGGAATTCGCGCGCATCCAGGATGGGCGCTTCAATCTGCGCATCGAAAACATCGATATCGCCGCCGAGCTGGAGGACGCCATCTTTACCTACGGCAAGCTGTTCAAGCAGGCCGGGATCGAGGTGACCTACGACCAGCCCTCAAAGCCCATCCCAATGATCCCCGGCGATCCCGAACGGCTCAAGCAGGTCTTTCTCAATCTGCTGGACAACGCCGCCAAGCACGGCGGCGACGGCAAGCGCGTCGAGGTGTCCATTTCCGCCGAGGGCCAGGCCGTCCTGATCCGCATCCGTGACCACGGCCACGGCATCCCCGCGAGCGAGCTGCCGCATGTGAAGGAGAAATTCTACAAGGGCAGCTCGAAAAACCGCGGCACGGGCATCGGCCTTTCCGTGTGCGACGAGATCGTCGCACGCCACGGCGGCAAGCTGATCATAGACAACGCGGAGGGCGGCGGCTGCCTCGTCACGGTCTCGCTCCCGCTCCGCATCGGAGAACTGCATGAAAAGAAAAGCTGAGGACTGTTCCTTCCGCACGAGCATCGGCGGCCAGGCCCTGATCGAGGGCATCCTGATGCGCGGGCCGAAAATGCAGGCCGTCGTCTGCCGCACGCAGGACGGTCTGGTCGAAAAAACCGAGGAGATCAAGCTCGTCCGCGACAAGTACCCCATCCTGGGCCTGCCCTTCGTCCGCGGCGTCGTCACGCTGTTCGACTCGCTGTTCAAGGGCATGTCGGCGCTGACCTATTCCGCCTCCCTCGTTCCGCTCGAGGACCAGGGCGAGCCGGACAAGATCGATCAGTGGATCGAAGCTCACTTCGAGGGCGAAAAGGCCCAGAAGCTCATCATCGCCGTGGGCGTGGTGCTCGGCGTCGCGCTGTCGCTGTTCCTGTTCATCTTTCTGCCCGCCTTCCTTATCGGTCTGATCCCGGCGCTGAAGGAGAACTTCTTCGTTCGCAACCTTACGGAGGGCGCGATGAGGATCCTTATCCTGCTGGGCTATATGCGCCTCGTCTGCGAGGTCAGCGACGTCAAGCGTCTCTTCGCCTATCACGGGGCGGAGCATAAGACGATCTTCTGCTATGAGCACGGCAAGCCGCTCACGGTCGAGAACGTCCGGCCGGAGAGCCGCTTCCACCCCCGCTGCGGCACCAGCTTTCTGCTGGTCGTGATCGTAGTGAGCATCCTGGTCAACTCCGTCGTGCGTCTGTCCAACAGCTTCGCGCGCATGGGCTGCCATCTGCTGCTGCTGCCCGTCGTGGTCGGCGTCAGCTATGAGATCAACCGCTGGTGCGGCCGGCATGACAATTGGCTCTCCGCCGTCCTTTCCGCGCCGGGAAAATGGCTTCAGCACATGACCACCAACGAGCCCGACGACGACATGATCGCCTGCGCGATCCGCGCGCTGGAGCTGGTCATTCCCGAGGAAAAGGGCAGCGACGCCTGGTAAGGAGCGAAACATGAAAACCTACAACGACGTCTATATGCAGGCGAGGAACGCGCTGCGCGAGCACGGGATCGAGGGCTACAACCTCGAGGCGCGCCTGCTCGTGGCCACGGCTGCGGGCAAGACCACGCAGGAGCTGCTGCGCGACCTCTCGCTGTATACGAGCCCCGAGATGGCCGACAAGGTCGCCGCGCTGACCGAGCGGCGCATCTCCGGCGAGCCGGTGGCCTATATCACGGGCGCGTGGGAGTTCTACGGCCTGCCGATGTATATCAACTCCGACGTGCTGATCCCCCGCATGGACACCGAGCTGCTCGTCGACGCGGCCAGAGAGCTTCTCAACGGCCGCAAGATGGACGCGCGCGTGCTCGATCTCTGCTGCGGCAGCGGCTGCATCGCCTGCGCCGTCGGGCACGAGCTGCCCGCCGCGCGGATCGTGGCTGTGGACCTGAGCGCGAAGGCGCTGGAGGTGGCGCGCAGGAACGTCGCCGCCAACCGTCTGTCCTCGCGTGTGATCTGCATGCAGGCCGACGCGACGGCCTCGCCGCCGATGAGCATGGGGCAGTTCGACATGATCGTGTCCAATCCCCCCTATGTGCGCAGCGCGGACATGAAGAAGCTCGATCCCTCGGTGCGCAACTTC
>JAEEGL016119619.1_pt1 | contig 12357 bp, 9 predicted proteins | sample 9134231 | NCBI WGS metagenome assembly JAEEGL01 (sample SAMN16246548, study PRJNA631951) | gut metagenome | biome: gut microbiome; feature: rumen; material: fiber-attached | host: Bos | place: Iran: Karaj | collected 2018-10 | reverse complement strand
GCCCCGGCACCGCGTAGTTGCTCTTTGGGTTTTCCGGCTTTTCCTCTATGGAAATGGCCTTCCCCGAGGAGTCGAATTCCACGACGCCGTATTCCCTGGCATCCTTTACGTAAACGCCGAAGATCGTGGCGCCGCCCTCCTTCTCGGTCCGTTCCAGGGCCTTTTTTAAAACCCCCGAAAAGCTCTGTCCGTAAAAGATATTGTCACCGAGCACAAGGGCAGCGGCATCCTTTCCGATAAAGCTCTCGCCTATTATAAAAGCGTCCGCCAGTCCTCTTGGTACCTCCTGGACCGCGTATTCTATCCTCATTCCCAGCTGGGAACCGTCGGACAGAAGCTCTTTGAACACCGGCAGATCCCTCGGCGTCGAGATTATCAGGATCTCCCTGATCCCCGCAAGCATCAGGGTGGAAAGCGGATAGTAGATCATCGGCTTGTCATATACCGGCATTATCTGCTTGCTGACCGCCTTCGTCAGGGGATACAGCCTGGTTCCCGCGCCTCCCGCAAGTATTATTCCCTTCATTTATCTCCTCCCCCGTACATCTCACTGTAATACTTCTGATAGCTTCCGTTTGTAACGTTCTTAAGCCAGTCCTGATGCTCAAGATACCACCTGACCGTCTTTCTTATACCCTCTTCGAAGGCGGTCTCGGGCTCCCATCCGACCTCCTTTTTGATCTTGTCGGGAGCTATGGCATAACGGCGGTCATGCCCCTTCCTGTCCTCCACATATTTTATGAGATCCTCGCTTACATTCTTCTTTCTGGGATCGTTTCCGTCAAGCTCTTCCTTAAGGGTCTTTATCACAAGCTTTACTATCTCTATGTTTCGTTTTTCGTTGTGCCCGCCAATGTTATAGGTCTCAAACAGCCTTCCCTGCTCCTGCACCATGTCTATGCCCTTTGCGTGATCATCCACATAGAGCCAGTCCCTGATGTTCATGCCGTCACCGTATACCGGAAGCTCCTTTCCGTTTAAGGCATTGTTTATGAGAAGCGGTATCAGCTTCTCCGGGAACTGATAGGGCCCGTAATTGTTTGAGGTGTTGGTGATGTTTGCCGGGAATCTGTAGGTATCCATATAAGCCTTTACCAGAAGGTCGGAGCCCGCCTTGCTGGCAGAATAGGGGCTGTGAGGAGAATAGGGCGTGGTCTCGTAAAAGAAGCTTTTGCCGTCATCCGGCAGAGACCCGTATACCTCGTCCGTTGATACATGAAGAAACTTCTTTCCCTCCTTAAAGGTGCCGTCCGGCAATTCCCAGGCAGCCTTTGCGCAATTGAGCATCACTGCCGTTCCCAGCACATTTGTATGCACAAATACCTCGGGGTTTCTAATGCTCCTGTCAACATGGCTCTCGGCTGCGAAATGAACCACCCTGTCTATGTCGTTTTCCTTAAATATCTTCTCTATGGCAGCCTTATCGGTGATATCCGCCTTTACAAAGGTATAGTTGTCAAGCTCCTCGATATCCCTGAGGTTCTCAAGATTCCCCGCATAGGTCAGGGCATCTGTGTTTATTATCCTAATCCCGGCCCCGTATTTCCTGAACATATAATGAATATAGTTTGAACCGATAAAACCGGCGCCTCCGGTAACCAAATAAGTTCTCATCAATTTCTCATATTCCTTTCAGATATTTCTCCAGCGCGCTGTGCCAGTCCTCCATCATGAAGTCACCGGTAAGCTTCAGCATATAATTTTCAAGGATGGACCAGGCAGGCCTGTCGGCGCTTGCAGGGTTCATCTCCTTATACCTCTCGCTGGTCACATGCTCTACTCTTGTGTCCTTCCCCGAAAGCCTGAATATCTCCTGTGCAAAGTCGGCCCAGTTCGTGCTGCCCTCGCAGGTGGCATGAAACAGCCCGTAATTATCCGTCGGCTCGAGGTAGTGTATCGTCCTTGCAAGCTCAGAAGCAGAGGTGGGAGAACCGCACTGATCACATACCACGCTCAGCTCATCCCTCTTTTCGGAAAGCGCAAGCATCGTCCTTACGAAATTCTTCCCGTCTCCGTAGAGCCAGGCCGTTCTTAATATAAACCATCTCTTCGCAAAGCAGCGTACGAACTCCTCCCCTGCGTATTTTGTTCTTCCATAGGCGCTTATGGGCCCGGGAGTATCGAACTCCGTAAGAGGCCTCGGATCGGTCCCCGGAAAAACATAATCCGTGCTTATATGTATGAGCTTCGCACCAAGCTTTTCCGAGGCGATGGCGAGGTTTCTGGGCCCGATGGCATTTACCCTGTAGGCAAAATCCTCATCCTTTTCGCATCCGTCCACATTGGTGGCCGCCGCACAGTTTATTATGACATCAGGCTTTGTCCGCCCCGCAAACTCAATGACCTCATCTGCTTTTGTGATATCGAGGTTTGTTGCCCCGGGCATATCGCAGACGTCGGTCAAAATAAGCTCGGCGCTGTCACCGTACTCTTTTCTTATGGCTCTTCCAAGCTGCCCGTTGCAGCCTGTTACCAGGATCTTTTTCACTCCGCAAGCTCCCTCCCCTTTAAATTATATTGTTGCTGTTCACAGCCGGTTGCATTTAAGGAACAGCTCCTAATCGTAATCGATCGCCCTGTCGATATCCGCCGCCAGCTTCATGATATAGGATTCAAGGCTCTCCCGAAGCTCGGGGCGTCTGAGCCCGAACTCGATACTAGCCTGGATAAAGCCAAGCTTTGCGCCGCAGTCGTATCTGTGTCCCTTGAAATCATAGGCATACACGGCCTCCTGCTTTGCCATCCTCTTAAGGGCATCGGTAAGCTGGATCTCTCCTCCCGCACCCTTTTCCTGATTGGCCAGATACTCAAAGATATCCGCCGTAAGGATATATCTTCCGAGGATCGCAACGTCCGAAGGAGCTTCCTCCACGGGGGGCTTCTCCACAAGATCCCTTACCTTGTATACCCTGTCGTCCACGGGCTTTCCATCCACTATTCCATACTGGAAGGTAAGCTCATGCGGAACGGTCTGCACTCCGAGGACGCTTGAATGATACTCGTTGTAAACATCGATCATCTGTTTAAGGGCCGGGGTTTTTGAGACCACCACATCATCTCCCAGAAGGACCGCAAAGGGATCGTTTCCTATAAACTTCTGGGCTGACAATACCGCATGTCCCAGGCCCAGGGGCTTCTTCTGTCTTATAAAGTATATATTGGCCATCTCGGAGATGGATTTTACCATCTTTAAGGCCTTTTCGTCGTTCTTGTTCCCAAGCTCCAGCTCAAGCTCCACCGAGCGGTCGAAATGATCCTCTATGGAGCCCTTGTTGCGCCCGTTTACGATGACTATATCCTCAATGCCGCTCTCTACCGCCTCCTCGATGATATACTGTATCGTAGGCTTGTCCACTATGGGCAGCATCTCCTTGGGCTGGGCCTTGGTGGCGGGAAGGAACCTTGTGCCGAGCCCCGCCGCGGGTATAATGGCTTTTTTTATCTTCATCATGGATATCTCCGTTATTATTATTCTATGCGGTGGTCGGTCATCGCATAATCCATTAGATTTTACCACTCTTCGGAGGTTTTGTCTACGAAAAGACCCGTCTGAAGAAAAACCTGCCATCCCAAAAAGATTTTCTAAAAGGTATACTGTTATTTGCGCTCCTGTGGTAAAATAAGTAATGGCGTGTAAATAATTGCACAAAGGCGTTTACGCAGGGAGGACGGAATGGATACAGGTATACTACTGGAAAACGGAACCAATGAACTGGAGGTGCTGGAATTCACTGTAAATGACAGGTGTTACGGAATCAATGTGGCAAAGGTGAACGAGATAATAACCTACCAGCCCATTACTCCCGTTCCCAATTCCCACCCCAGCATCGAAGGGATCTTCATGCCGAGGGATACGATGATAACGGCGGTTGACCTCAAGAGCTGTCTGCAGCTTGGAAGGTCGGAGCCCGGAGGACTGTTCATCATCACAAACTTCAACTCCCTGGATATGGCCTTTCATATCGACGCGGTAAGGAGCATAAGCAGAGTATCCTGGAGCGATATAATGAAGCCCACGGAAACCCTGGGCAGGCAGGAGGAAGGCCTTGCCACCGGCATTATAAAGAAAAATGACGAGCTTATCATTATCCTTGACTTTGAGAAGATCGTCACCGAGATCAATCCCGATACCGGCCTTAAGATCCATGACGTGGATTCCCTTGCGGGCAGGAGCAGGATAGACGTTCCCATCCTTGTTGCCGAGGATTCGGTCCTGCTCAACAAGATGATAGTGAAATCTCTTGAAACGGCCGGCTATACCAACCTTGTCCATACAGAGAACGGCCAGGAGGCCTGGGATCTGATAGAGAAATGGCGGGATGAGGGTACTCTTCGCGAGCATGTACAGTGCCTTATAACCGATATCGAAATGCCCAAAATGGACGGCCACAGGCTGACAAGGCTTGTTAAGGAGGACGAACGGACGAAGGGTATCATAGTCGTGATCTTCTCCTCGATGATCAATGACGATATGAAGAGGAAGGGCGAGCAGCTCGGCGCCGACGCCCAGCTGACCAAGCCCGAGATAGGCCTGTTGGTGGGCGCTGTGGATAAGCTTCTGGGAGTAGGATAAGGCGGCGGATAAAGTTTTTTCGGTTTTTGTTAAGGCAATCCCGGTTTTGTCCGATAAAAAATCGTATATTTTAGTAGTAATATCATGCGCCGGTGTGATATAATGAACGACGCGGCTTTGGGTTCATCAAAGGGGAGGGGTTATCGCAGGCTTTGGTTCAGGCATTGGTTTGAACCGATCCGATCCGCTTTCTGCATCGGATCATTCTTCCGGTAACTATCGATGAGCGCCCGGGCAAATATTTTTATGCACTGCAAAAAGAGGGGGAATATGAACAGTTTTATCAGGAAATTATCAGTATCATCGGCTCTTGCGGCATTATGCGCCTTTGCCTGTGTAAGTAATGTACGGGCGGAGGGATATCCGAACGTATACCGTACAAGCGAAGCGGTCACGTCGGATCAGAGTGTTCCCCGGAGCGCGGATCAAAGCGCGGATCAAAGCGCGGATCAAAGCACGGCGCAGAACGCGGATCGCAGTGCATCACAGAGCACGGATCAGATCGTTTTGCAGAACACGGATCAGACAGAAAGCGTTCTTCAGAACGAAACAGATCATTACGAGCCCATTGCTTCAATGGAAAAATGCCGTGAGCTAAAGGCGGAAAATCAGGAATTTGCCGGCTGGATAAAGATAGACCGGACCCCTGTCAGCTTTCCGGTCATGTATACACCCGAAAATCCCGAAAAGTATCTGCACAGGGATTTTGACGGAAGCAGCAAAAAGTCGGGACTTCCTTTCATAGATGCGAAATGCACACTCTCCCCCGACACGGACAATATCATCGTATACGGCCACAACATGAAGGACGGCAGCATGTTCGCAAGCCTCCTTGATTACAGATATAAGGAATATTACCGGGAGCACCCCGTGATAAAGCTCAACACTCCCACCGAAGAGAGGGAATACAGGATAGTGAGCGCCTTCTATGACCGTGTATACAAAACGGACGAGAATGTGTTCAAATTCTATAACTTCATTGAAACCGACGATGAAGATTTTCTCGAAGCGGCAAACATCCTTCTTGACAGATCGTTGTACGATACCGGAGAAGGGATAGAAGGTGAGGACAGTCTGCTGACTCTGGTGACCTGTTCATATCACGTAAGATACGGAAGATTTGTTGTGATAGCAAAGAGGATCAGGTAAAACCTGATCCTTTTTTTGAGGAAATGATCCGGTAGGAAGGCTTACCGGATCGCGCAAGGGAAAATATAGTTTATAAAATGAGCATACGTAATATTATGATCGCTATACAGTATGCCTGCATTCTGGGGCTGCTTATCGAAATCTGGATAGTGATCCGAAAATGGAAGAATGTCCTGCACGGCTACCTGCTTCTGAGCTTCATTGCCTCCTTTGCCGGAAACACCGGCTATCTTCTGCAAATGAAGGCGCAAACGGAGGAAGGATATATTACAGCGCTTAAGTATGCATATCTCGGACGTACCTGGTACTCCTTCTTTTTATTCCTTTTTATTGTCGAGCTTACGGGCTTTAAACTTAATGATATCCTCAAGAAGGTTCTGTTCATATTCCAGGCGGCAGTCTATGCTTCTGTCCTGACTCTTGAGAGCAATGATCTTTATTATACCTGGACAAGGTTTGACACAAGCGGGATCTTTCCTGCTCTCAAGCACGGAAACGGGATCCTTCATCATACCTTCTTTGCGCTGCAGGCACTGTATATACTCACAGGCCTTGCCCTGCTCTTTTTGGGATACCGCCGCGAAAAGAACAGCCGTGCCCGCGACCGGTTCATCATGGTGATCCTTGCGGTTCTGGCCGAGGGTCTGTTCTTTATCATATTCAACATAGGGATCCCCGGGCCGTACGGAGCCTACGACATAACCTCCTTCGGCTATTTCATCGGCACTCTCATCATGCTCATAGCCATAACCTCCTTTGATCTTCTGGGCACTACCGAGATAGCAAAGGAATTTGTTATAGACAGGATCTCAGAGGGGATAATAGCCGTGGACAACGAAGGCACGGTACAGTATTTTAACGAGCCGGCCGCCCGCCTGTACCCCGTTCTTACGGATAAGCGAAGGGCCGCAGAGCTTTCGGGGAAGGATCCCGTCCTCAATGAGATAATGACAGCCTCCCTGGAAGGCGGGACCATAACCCTGGATGAAAGGATCTACAAGCCGGAGGAAAATTCCCTGTTATACAAGGGCGAGAGCTTCGGAAAGCTTTATGCCCTCGTGGATGAGACCGAGCATTACCGCTATATGGAGGAGCTGCAGCGGCAGAGGGAGATAGCCGACAGCGCCAACGCGGCAAAGAGCAGGTTTCTTGCCAACATGTCCCATGAGATCCGCACGCCCATCACCGCCGTCCTTGGCATGGACGAAATGATCCTCAGGGAATCAGGGGAAGAAAATATCCGCTCCTATGCGGCAGATATAATGTCGGCGGGAAGAACTCTTCTGTCCCTTATAAACGATATCCTGGATCTTTCAAAGGTGGAGGAGGGAAAGGTAGAGCTTCTGCCGGTGCAGTACGAGCCCGGCTCCCTTATAAACGATCTGGTGAACCTGATCCGTGACCGGGCGGTCAGAAAAGGGCTTAAACTGAATATCGAGGTAAACAGCCATATCCCCCGCCTTCTCTTCGGCGATGAGGTGCGTATAAGGCAGTGTGTGCTGAACATATTGACCAATGCGGTCAAGTATACCGAGAAGGGCTCCGTAACCCTTAAGGTGGATTTTGAAAGGCCAGAAGGCACAACCGGCGAAAAAAAGTATATCCTGCTCTCCTTTACTGTTTCCGACACCGGGATAGGCATGAAGGCCGAAGACATGAACAAGCTCTTCTCTCCCTACAGCCGTCTTGATGAAGAAAGGAACCGCAATATCGAAGGAACGGGGCTTGGGATGAGCATCACAACCCAGCTTCTTGAGCTTATGGGAAGCTCCCTTTATGTAGAGAGCGAATACGGAAAGGGCTCAATCTTCTCCTTTTCGGTCAGGCAGGAGGCCATGTCAGAGGAGGAGATCGGCGAATGGGCCTTTATCTCCGGGGACAGTATGGCTTCGGATACCTACAGTCAGCTGTTCGTTGCTCCCGATGCCCGTATCCTTTTAGTTGATGATACCGAGATGAACCTTGCCGTCATAAAGGCTCTTCTTAAGCAGACAGAGATCAGGATAGATACCGCAGGCTCCGGGAAGGATGCCGTTGCCCTTGCATGCGACAATAAATATGATGTAATGTTAATAGATCATATGATGCCGGTAATGGACGGCATCGAAACCTTAAGGCACGTCAGGGCATCGGGGAGGAATACCGAAACTCCGGCCATAGTGCTTACGGCAAACGCGGTCTCCGGCGCCAGGGAGATGTATCTTGAGGCCGGTTTTTCCGATTATCTGTCAAAGCCGGTGGATTCGGCAAGGCTTGAGAAGATGCTGGCTCGTCTTATCCCTCCGGAAAAGCTTATGGAGCCGGGTATACAAATAGACGGGGAGCAGAAGGAGGAAGATGTATCCTCCGATGAACCAAAGCGTTCTTCGGATATTGCCGCTTCATCCCCCCTCCCCTCCGGGCTGTATGAAATAGACGGCATCGATGTGAAGGAAGGGATCAGAAACTGCGGCTCCGAGGATGGTTTCCTTTCCGTCCTGACCGTTTTTCACCGCACGGCTGCTTCAAAGGCCGATGAGATAGAAGGGCTTTACAGAGAAGGTGCTACAGAGGATTATACCATAAAGGTACATGCCCTCAAGAGCTCCGCAAGGATAATAGGAGCATCCGGGCTGTCGGAGCTGGCTCTTAAGCTTGAAGAGGCCGGAAAGAAAAAGGATACGGCCTTCATAGATGAAAACACTGACACCCTTCTTGAAATGTACCGTTTATTAGACACAAAGCTTGCAGTGCTTGACGATGCAGAGGGAGAGCTTCCCGAAATAAGCTTTTCTGCTCTCTCGGAGGCTTATCAGACCATAGCGGAGATCGCCCGTGCCATGGATTACGGGCTCATGGATGATCTGCTGAAGGAGCTTAAGGGCTACAGGCTGAAGCCGCAGGATAAGGAGCGGATCACAGAGATAGAAAACCGGCTGTCCCTTCTTGACTGGGACGGGATCGTAAGCGCAGCGGAAGGCGCCCGGGCATGAATAAATTTATGCCTGAGCGCAAGATCTGATCGGCGCGGAAAGGACTTTGTATGGATGTAAAGAATACCGGTAAGGTTTTGATCTTAAGCGCAACGGAGAGCTTCCTTGCAAAAAGTCTCATCTCAAAGCTTAAGGATGCGGGGATAAATGCGGGCTTTGCCCTTTCCGACATAAAGACCATAGAGAGGCAGACAGCAGAGGTCTCCCTCATCATCCTCTTTCTGAGCGATGAGCTGGAAGCAGTGCCGGAAACGCTTGTTTATCTTAAGGACCTTGTGCTTGACAGGGAGCTGGGGCTTATCCTCATAGGCGAGCCGGAGCAATACGAGCTCATAACGGGAAAGCTTTCCGAACAGGCGGTAACGGAATGGTTTGAACGTCCCCTCGATATAGATAAGCTTATAAAGAGAGTAAGCCTCTATCTTGATGAAAATACCGGTGAAAAGCGAAAAAAGACCATCCTTATCGTGGATGACGATATAACCTATATGCGCACCGTGTACGAATGGCTGAAGGACAGCTATCATATAGGAATGGCCGCAAGCGGGGTCCAGGCCATAAGCTATCTTGCCAAAAACAAGGTGGATCTTATACTGCTCGATTATGAGATGCCTGTTGCCAACGGCCCCCAGGTGCTTTCAATGCTGAAAAGCGATTCCGAAACAGGGCAGATCCCCGTTATGTTCCTTACGGGACACGGAGACCGTGAAAGCGTTCTCTCGGTAGTGGGCTTAAGCCCCGTCGATTATCTGTTAAAGACCATCGACAAAACGACTCTCCTTAAAAAGCTTAATGATTTTTTCAAAAAAAGCGATCACACGTAACGGATCATTTCCTCTTTTAAGAAAAAACTTGAAAACGGCACCATCCTAAAGTATGATTAATCTGGGACAGGATTTTTACCCGCGCCGGTTTATCTGCAGACCGTGCGGGTTTGCTTTTTCCTTTAATAAGGAAATTGGTGCAAAGGATCAGAAAGGAACTTAAATATAATGATTTTCGATTTTTTTCAGAAGAAAAAGCCTCAAAGCTCATCTGCCGCCCCTAATGCCGGGGATAATGAGGCAAAGACCGGTCCAAAAGAGCCTGATGTCTCTGTTTCGGCCGAGTTTCCTACAGCTCAGAAAGCTCCCGGGCCCGTAAAAGATGCGGCTTCTGCCTCCATAAACGGCACCGCGCAGGCTTCTGCGGCCATAAACGGCACCGCGCAGGCTTTCGAGCCCGCAGAGCCCGGGAATCCTTTTTTTGAGGCGCTCAGAAAGGGAAACATAGATCCCAGGGAGGGGCTTAAATACTCTCAGAACAATGAAGAGCTTTACCGAATACTGCTTGAGGAATATATAAACAGCGCCGGGGAAAGAACTGCTAAAATGAAGAGCTTTATTGATGAGGGGGATATAAAGAATTATACCATCCAGGCCCACTCCTTAAAGAGCACCTCCAAAACCATCGGAGCCATAGAGCTTTCCGACCGGGCGCTAAAGCTTGAAAAGGCCGCCGACAGCGGAGACTGGGACACTGTTGTCCGTGAGAACGCAGAGCTCTTATCGGATTATGAACTGGTGGTCAGAGCCGCAAAAGCCGCATTAGAAAATTAAATGAAAAATACCGTTTTAAGACATTTTACATTTACTATATTTGTTATCTTCCTGCTGCAGTCCCTCATGCTCTGCTTTATTCTGGGCTCCTTTTATAAGAGCTCCATACGGGATATCAAGGCCATGAGCGTCAGCAATATGAAGAGTCAGGCAGCCATGGTCGAAAGCTATCTGAACCACGGAAGTGATGTTCTCTGGGGTGTGGCGCAGGCGGTAGATCATATGATGCAGGACGGCACTGACATTGAAGATCTCACTGCCTATCTTCGTGAAGAGACCGCGACCATGCAGTCTCAGCTCGATGATAATTTTACCGATCTTTACGGCCTGATAAAGGGCACCTACGTCGACGGTTCCGGATGGGAACCCGGGGCGGATTTTGATCCGTTTGAAAGAAACTGGTATATCGAGGCGGTCAATGCAGGCGGCAGCATAATTCTGTCCGAGCCTTATCTGGATGCCTATACCGGAAAGACCATAATCTCCTTCAGCCAGCTTCTTTCTGATGGTGAGAGCGTTATCTCTCTTGATATCATCCTTGATCAGGTGCAGCATATCACCGAAAAGATAACCATAGCCGGAATGGGCTACAGCTTCATCACCGACAGCAAAGGCTTTGTCCTCTCCCACACAGACCCCGATGAAAGAGGAAAGAATTATTCCGAATACCCCGAGTGGAAGGAGTTGCAGGAAAATATCGACATCAACGGCAGTGATGGGTTTGAAATGATGACAGAGTCGGGCAGATCCACCGTATTTGCCGATGATTTTGCCGGGGACTGGCGGGTGGTTATCGTAGTACAAAATTCATATCTGTACCGTAATCTCTGGATACAGATACTTACCACTGTTTTTCTGTCCCTTATAATCTTTGCCATCATAGTGATCTTCTGTGTGATATCTGCCAGACGTATAACCCTTGCCGAGCAGAATGAGGAAGAAAGCCGCAACAGGATGCAGCAGATGAACTTAAATATCATCCGCTCCCTGGCATCCACCATAGATGCAAAGGACCGCTATACCAGCGGCCATTCCCAGAGAGTTGCCGAATACGCCCTCGAGATCTCAAAAAGGATGGGGCTTTCAGAGCATGATCAACAGATCGTTTATTATGCAGGGCTTTTGCATGATGTGGGAAAGATCCGCGTCCCGGTAGAAGTGATAAACAAACCCGGGAGGCTGACAGACGAGGAATTTGATCAGATCAGGATCCATCCCGTCAGCGGCTACCACATCCTTCAGGGGATACACGAGGATGCAAGGATCGGGTATGGTGCCAAATATCATCATGAACGCTATGACGGCAAAGGCTATCCCAACGGAATAGAGGGAAACGATATACCGAGGATATCCCGTATCATCGCGGTGGCGGATGCCTACGACGCCATGGCCAGCGACAGAAGCTACAGAAGCGTGCTTCCTCAGGATACGGTACGAAATGAAATACTAAAGGGCAAGGGCACCCAGTTCGACCCTGAGATCGCCGATGTCATGCTTCAGATAATCGACGAGGATAAGAACTACAGCCTGCGCCAGCAGCCCGATCAGGTACGCAACATCCTTGCCGTTGATGACGATAAGATGATCCTGATGATCCTAAAGCACGTGCTTGGCGATCTTGAGAACATAAATATAATCGGAACGGGCTCTGAACAGGAAGCCCTTAAGATAATGGAAGACAATGACATTTCCCTCGTCATCCTGGATCTGAGGATGCCCGATACCGACGGGTTTACGCTCTATACCAGGCTTAAGGCGATAAAGAATGTTCCGGCGATCCTGATGACGGGAGACAGAAGCTCCACGATCATACAGAGGATCAGGGAGCTGGGCATAGATGATTATCTTACCAAGCCCTTAAACGGGGCGATAACCAGAGAAACCGTCCACAGCATACTCCACAGGAGCCGGACAGGGATATAGGGATATAAGGTAAGGAACTGTTGAAGATCATGAACACTACTACCATGTTAATATACAACCCGGTTTCGGGAAGGACAGTGGATAAGCTGGTCCTGCTTGGAAAGGCGGTAAAAAAGCTGTCTTCCGGAGGGCGCGCCCTGCT
>JAEEGL015067465.1_pt1 | contig 12357 bp, 7 predicted proteins | sample 9134231 | NCBI WGS metagenome assembly JAEEGL01 (sample SAMN16246548, study PRJNA631951) | gut metagenome | biome: gut microbiome; feature: rumen; material: fiber-attached | host: Bos | place: Iran: Karaj | collected 2018-10 | reverse complement strand
GTGCTCAAGGCAGCATCGAAGGCAGCCAAGTCTTATCTTCAGAATTATGTAGGATGTGAGCATATATTATTGGGACTTCTGAAGCAGGGTGACGGTATCGCCGCCTGCGCGCTGCAGGATAACGGGGTCAGCTTAAAGGATCTGGAAGAGCTGATCAAGAACCTCATCGCGCCGCCCACGGATGTGACCGTAATGGACCGGGAAGGCTATTCTCCCCGGGCCAGAGCTGTGCTTGCAGAAGCAGAAAAACTGGCAGTCCGGTATCATGAGAAAGCGGTCGGAACAGAGCATATCCTGATGGGAATCCTCAAAGAAGGAGGGAATGTTGCTGTCCGGCTTTTGGTTTCTTTAGACGTGAATATCCAAAAGCTGTATGCGGATACTTTGACAGCCATGGGCATTGATGCCCTGAATATGAGAGAAGAGCTGATGTACGGCCTGGCAGCCTATTCGGGAGAGCAGTCCGGCTCGGCTACCAAGGTACTGGATCAGTACTCCAGAGACCTGACAGCCCTTGCCAGGGAGGGACAGCTGGATCCCGTTGTGGGACGTGAGGATGAGATCACAAGACTCATTCAGATCCTGTCCAGACGCACCAAAAACAATCCCTGCCTTGTGGGAGAACCCGGAGTTGGAAAAACAGCCATTGTAGAGGGACTGGCCCAGAGGATTGTAAACGGAGAGGTACCGCCTACCATGGCGGGCAAGCGCCTGGTGACACTTGATATGTCCGGTATGGTTGCAGGCAGCAAGTACCGCGGCGAGTTTGAAGAGCGTATTAAAAAGGTGACCGCAGAGGTAATCTCCGACGGGAATGTGATCCTGTTCATGGACGAGATCCACACCCTCATCGGTGCAGGCGGAGCGGAAGGCTCCATCGATGCCTCCAACATCTTAAAGCCCTCCCTTGCAAGAGGAGAGCTGCAGCTCATCGGTGCCACCACCATAGAGGAGTACCGGAAATACCTGGAGCGGGATGCAGCCTTAGAGCGCAGGTTCCAGAAGGTGGATGTAAAAGAGCCCACTATCTCAGAGGCCATTGCCATAGTAGATGGCATCAAGCATAAATACGAAGAACACCACGGCGTTACCATTTCGCCGGAAGCGGTGGAGGCTTCCGTAAAGCTGTCCGCCAGATATATCAACGACCGGAACCTGCCGGATAAGGCCATCGACCTTATTGATGAGGCGGCTTCGGCCCTGAGACTGCAGAAGGTGGCATTGCCTCCCAAAGCAGAAAAACTCAAGGATGAGATCGAGAAGCTCAATGTGCAGATCGAGCGGTCCTTAAAGTTTGAAGCCTTTACCCAGGCTCATGAGCAAAGATGCAGACAGCAGGAGTTAGAGACTGCTTACAAAAAGATCATGGATCGCTTTGCGAAAAAGCAAAGGGAGACCTCCAGGACTGTAACCCAGGATGAGATCGCAGCGGTGGTATCCCAGTGGACCAAGGTACCCCTTAAGCAGTTATCGGAGCAGGAAAGCGAAAGACTCTTAAAACTGGAGAAGATCCTGCACAAGCGTGTCATCGGTCAGGAGGACGCCGTTTCGGCCCTTTCCCGGGCTATGAGACGAGGCAGGGTGGGATTACAGGATCCCAACAGACCCATCGGTTCTTTCCTGTTTTTAGGCCCTACAGGCGTGGGAAAAACAGAGCTTTCCAAGGCACTGGCAGAGGTGATGTTCGGATCGGAAAACGAAATGATCCGTGTGGATATGTCGGAGTATATGGAGCCCCACTCCGTGGCAAAGATGATCGGTTCCCCTCCGGGGTATGTGGGACATGACGAGGGCGGACAATTATCCGAGAAGGTCCGCAGAAAGCCTTACAGCGTTGTGCTGTTTGATGAGATCGAAAAAGCCCATCCGGATGTTTTTAACATCCTGTTGCAGGTTCTGGACGACGGACATATCTCCGATTCCAAGGGCAGAAAGGTAAGCTTTAAGAATACCATTATCATCATGACCAGCAACGCAGGCGCTTCCAGGATCATTGAGCCCAAGAACCTGGGCTTTACGGCAGAGAAAAACGCCGAGCAGGATTACCAGAAGATGAAGAGCGGCGTGATGGAAGAGGTCAAGCGTCTCTTTAAACCGGAGTTCATCAACCGTATCGATGAGATCATGGTATTCCATCCCCTGGAAAAGAAGGAACTTGAAAAGATCGTAACCCTGCTTTCGGGCAATCTGGTGAAGCGCTGCAGAGAGCAGATGGATATCACCCTCACTGTCAGCCCGGCATTGAAAAAGCATTTGATCGAAAATCACTGCGACGTAAAGATGGGCGCCAGACCCTTAAAGCGAGCCATCCAGACCGTAGTGGAGGATGAGATGGCCCAGGAGATCTTAGCAGGCCATATCAAGGCGGGAGACAACGTTACGGCAACGGTAGCGGGAGGCAAAGTGGTTTTCCATACCAAGACAGAGACAAAAACCAAAACTGAAGGCAAAACGAAAAAGAAAACAACATCCAAAAAGTAATAAGAAATCAAACGGAGGAAAAACAAATGGCAGCAGTAACCGAATTATTAAAAGGCGCAGCAGACGGCAGCATCAGCTTCGGCAACCACACCCTTTCGGAGAAGGCAAAGCTGGATAACTACGATTTCGGCGGCGATCTGTACAAGGTAAAAACCTACAATGCGCTGACTAAGCTGGAGAAGAATGGTATGTTCCTGTATGAGTCCGTACCGGGCACCAGCGTAACCAATCTGAAGGAGGAGCAGGACGGCGTATCCTTTACGGTATGCGGCGATGAGGATGCCCAGATCACGGTTGGTCTGAAGGAAAAGACCGAGTACGAAGTATTTGTGGGAGCAGAGAGCGTAGGAAAGATGAACACCGGCGTCAGCGGTAAGCTTTCCGTCAGCGTAGAGCTTTCCGGCATGGGAGAAGTAGCCGTTCAGCTGAAAGAGGCATAGGATGGCGAAAGCAAAACAGACAACGGTTTTCTATTGTCAAAACTGCGGATTTGAATCTTCCAAATGGATGGGGCAGTGTCCGGGATGCCATGAGTGGAATACCTTTGCAGAGGAGATCGTAGCAAAGGGCTCTTCGGCAAAAACAGCCGCTCAGGCAAGGGCGGCGAGAGAAGCAGCACCCACGGCACTGTCTGCCATTTCCATGACTCAGGAAGAAAAACTATATACGCATATCGGTGAGCTGGACCGGGTGCTGGGTGGAGGCATCCTTCCCGGACAGCTTGTTTTGGTGGGCGGTGATCCCGGCATCGGTAAATCCACGCTGCTGTTGCAGATGTGTAAAAACCTATCCGGCGATGGTCGTCCCCTTTTGTATGTATCCGGAGAGGAATCCCTGAAGCAGATCAAGATCAGGGCCCAGAGAATGGGAGAGTTTTCCGATACCCTGCAGCTTTTATGCGAAACAGATCTTGAGACCATCGAGGGGGTGATCCAGAGGGAAAAACCCCAGGTGGTGATCATCGATTCCATCCAGACCATGTTCTGCGAACAGGCCACCAGCGCACCGGGAAGCGTTTCCCAGGTACGGGAGGCCACAGGGGTTTTGCTTCGCATTGCAAAAAGCCTCGGCATTGCCATTTTCATCGTAGGACATGTCACCAAGGAAGGTACCGTGGCAGGCCCCAGAGTGCTGGAGCATATGGTGGATACGGTGTTGTATTTTGAGGGAGACAGATATGCATCCTACAGGATCCTTCGGGCCGTGAAAAACCGCTTTGGCTCTACCAACGAGATCGGGGTCTTTGAGATGTGTGCCCAGGGACTTGCGGAGGTTCCCAATCCTTCGGAGTATATGCTTAGCGGCAGACCGGAGAAGGCAACGGGCTCCGTGGTGGTCTGTGCCATGGAAGGAACCAGACCCATTCTTATTGAGCTGCAGGCCCTGGTTTGTGATTCCAGCTTCCAGATCCCCAGAAGACAGGCAACGGGGATCGATTATAACAGAGTGAATCTGCTGATGGCGGTCCTGGAAAAAAGACTCCAGCTTCATCTTGGCAGCATGGACGCCTATGTGAATCTGGCAGGGGGGATGAAGGTGGCGGAGCCGGCTCTGGATCTGGGAGTGGTGCTCGCCATGATCTCCAGCTTCAAGAACAGGCCCGTGCCGGATAAGACCGTGGTCTTCGGAGAGGTGGGACTTTCCGGAGAGGTCAGGGCAGTGACCCAGATGTCCCAGCGGATCGCAGAGGCAGCCAAGCTGGGATTTGAGATCTGTGTGCTTCCCAAGGCGGGTTCGGAAAAACTGATGCAGGATATTCCAAAAGGGATCCGGCTGGTAAGGATCGCCAATGTTGGGGAAATACTTGATTGGGTATGAAGATATGATCAGATGAAGAAAGATAAGAAATACGGCCGGTCCGAAATGGACCGGCCGTTTTGCTTTGATCACTTACTTTTTCAGCTTCTTAAGAGTTACCTTTGAGGTAATTTTCTTTGCCTTCAGCATCTTTTTGTACTTGGCAAACAGCTTTTTGGATACGTAAACCTTCAGCTTACCCTTGCGGCCCTTGAAGTACTTCTTGGTAAGATTGATCACCTTCTTACTGTTTTTGATCTTCAGCGTTTTCAGATTCTTGTTGTTCTTGATCACACCCACGGGAATTTTGGCGATATTCTCTCCCAGCTCCAGGGTGGTAACCTTCTGGTTCTTAAGCAGGTTTGCATCAACGGCTGTTACCTTGTAGGTGATGCCGCCAATGGTGACGGTGGCAGGAATAACAGCGGTCTTTTTCTTAACGGCTGCCTTTGTTAATGTGACGGTATTTTCCTTGCCAACAGCGGTTACCTTGTAGGTGTTGCCTGTTTTTTCATCCTTGATCTCATCGCCGACTGCAGGAGTCTTTGCGATTTCCTCTGTTTTCTCCGTTTTCTTTTCGGATTCCTTGGAGCCTTCGTCCTTACCGGTTTCCTTTTTGTCCTCTTCCTTGGAGTCTGTATCCTTCTGATCGATGACATCCTTGATGGGACGATCCTTCAGCTTGAAGACCAGATTGCCGTAGCCCTCTCTGTTCAAGGTCATGTTGTAAACACTTTCTTCACAGGCATCCGCCCCGGGCAGAACCTGCCAGGTGATGGTTTTGGAATGGGCATGGGGTCGCATGGAAAGATCCCACAGTCCGTCCCCATTCAGGTCGATAAAGCGCGGGAGGTGGTCATATTTCATGTCGAAATAAGACTCAAATTCACCAAGGTAGGGGAGGACATAGAATAAATCTCCGTATTCCAAAAACGAGGTTGTATGGAGGTTCTCATCGGGGAAGGACAGTGCATTCCAGATAAAATCGGTTTCAGAGCCGCCTTCCGAAGGCTTTTGGAGCAGCATTTCATCTTCGGACAGATCGATCACAAGGTCTTTTGGCGTTTCATCGGAATAGAGAAGCGAGATGACAGCCGGACCGGTGATGGGAGAGTATTTCTGCATATAGACGTAATTGCCGGACTGGACTTCTTTTGTTGCCCGGATGATGGTTTTCAGAAGTCCGGCAGGGAATTTCAAGGGTGTTACCTCTTTCCCGACAGTTACCTGATAGCCGGAGATGGTCTTTCCGGCCGGAACAAGGGACGGATCTGCTTCCAGAAATATATAATCATCTTCTGTTGCGGTAACTGCTTCCACCATGTAGGCCAGAGAGCCGTTGTCTCTACGATTGAAGTAGCCGGTTCGAAAGGTAGTATTACCCGAGATTGTAAAGTCCTCGGAATTTGAAAAGCGGGATTCGAATGAATAATTACTCCGGAGTCTGATGGATTCCCCTTTCTGATAATAGAGAGTTGTATAATCTTCCCAATGAACGAGTTTGCGGCCGTCCAGATCGGAAGCCTTGGGATCCCATAGGGTATAAAGCGAATTAACAGGTGCTGTATCGGTTTTAAATGTAGTATAGGAACGAGCGTCATACTCATAATATTCGACGGATCGTTCGACTTCTGTTTTGTAATAAACGGCTTTTACCGTAGCATCTGTTTTGGGCATAGCAAAAGCTGTCAGGTAATCCGGTTCCTTTGGCAGGAAGGTATAATCGGAGTATGGTTTGATTATGTTTTGGTATGGATCAGAATCTATAGATCGCCATTCGAGCATAGTTAAAGTGTTATCAAGAATGCTTCCTGTTTTGGTTTCGACCTCGATAGAGGAACAGTACCCTTCCACAGGGGATGTGCAGGCATAGATCACATCTCCCGGAGAGGCGATCAGATTGCCTTCAGGATCCTTTTCCAGGGGCTTTCCTGTTTCGGTATCAAAACCAAACAGCTGCACTTCGGCGCCAGTAGGGTTGTCGGCAGGCATATTGCCGCTTACGGTAGAAAGTGAAGAAGAGCAGGTAACATCTTGCAAAACAGGACTTGTTTCCGGTTCGGCCATCAAAACGGTTCTATAATAATTCGTACATCCGCTGTTATACTCATCGGAAGAGACCACTCTCCAGCCTTTGAAATCCGTTGAAGAAAGAGAGAGCGTTTTGTTTTGAAAGTTTGCGGATTCATAGGAAAGCAGGGAATAGCTCTCATTCTGGGCAGATACAGATTTATCAGCAAGACTTGCGAAATATGCCTCGTCTGTGCAGTCCAGATAAATGAACTGATAAGCATTCTGATCAACAGGATGCAGAGACAGTACGTCCCCGGGCTGCAGGATCTGTCCGGGGGTCAGAGCCATAATATCAATGACCAAGTGTTCTTCTGTTGTAGTGGCAGGATCGGCCAGTACCGGCAGAAGAGTGGAGACGGATAACACTGCAGCCAGAAGAAGGGAGCAGAGCCGCCTGAAGCTTTTTGTGAGTTCTCTTTTTTTCATGATAACCTCCTTTTTGAGTGTCCGGGGCAGGTTGTATCTTTGCCCCATCTATTTTCAGACAGAAACGCTAAGAGATGAATCTGTCCGTACAACCAGAGTATATCATAGGGCTATGCCGTATGCTATCAATTTATGCATTACTTTTTCTTTTTTGACCTTGCCTGAAAGGGTGTCAGATCCAGTGCTTCAACAATCATCAGGGCCCAGGCCAGGACGGTTCCCATCAGAGCCCGGAAGGTATAGGCAATGTGGGTGGCAGTATGGTTACGGAGAACCAGGAAGCGGAGAATGGGAACCAGGCTCCAGAGAAGGTATAACAGAAGAACCCTTCTGTCGGCTCCTTTTTTATGAAAGACATAGCAAAAGGCAGCCAGAACCAAAAGTCCCATCAGCCCCAGCACCAATCCGGCTTTGCCATATCCGAAGGGAAAGAGGGCAGCAAGCTCCCGCTTGATCAGCACAAAGGTACCTGCAAGATAATTATCCGGCAGGGGCATCTCGCCGACGAGCCGCTCCTGAATATGCCCGGTCACATAGGGCATAACGTTTTCTTTAAGGATCACGGCGGCATATACCCATTTTCCGGACCACATTCCAACGTATCCCAAAAGCCAAACAGCGGCCCCTTCTGCGGAGCGTATTCCAACCTCTTTTACCTGAGCCTGCTCTTTGAGACACAGGGCGCAGAATAAAACGGCAGGAACGGTGAGGGTGACGGTCTCATAGGTTAGAAAATCCAAAAAGGCAGTCAGCATCCCCACAATAAGACACAGGGGAGCGAAGAGCTTTTCCTTTTGGTACCTGCAAAGAAGAACAACAGCCAGGGAGAAAAGCAGCATCAGCAGTGCGCTCCAGATATACTCGATGGCGCCTGCGGCAAACCAGAGACTCCCGGCCACAAATGAGATGCTCAGACAAACCCAGACAGAAAGCCTTTTAAAGGCAATCAGCAGGGCTGTCAGCAGCAGGTACAAAAGAGCAAACAAAACCCCGAAGAGACGATAGATCCCTACCAGATCCGTAAACAAAAGAAGCACCCTGACAATGGCAGTTCCGCCGTGCCAGTAGCGAAGGTATTCGGTATTGGCGGGAGGATTATTTGTCACGGCATGGTAGAACATGCGGGGAGCAACTTCCATTTCTTCTGTATAGTAGGGAGCCTTGGCGATGGAATAGGCAGCGTTTTTGCTGTCCTGATAATAGAGAATGCATAGAAAGTAGGGATCGCAGGTATAATCCCGCCTGCTGGCAAGGACGCCTTCGATCTCCATGGCCAGAGGATCTTTATCCTTGAGAAATTCTGCGCTGCGTTTCAGATTGGGAAGAACCTGATCCTTAGAAATGGTCTTTACAGATAGCAGAAAGAGTCCTAAAAGCAGAAAGTAGGTTATGAAAAATAAAAGAAGGTAGCCGCAGACCTTTGCGGCATAGCTTCTTAAGTTGCTTTTTTGTTCAGTTGATCCGGGGGATGCTTCCTGTTTCATGGAGTTTTCCTGAGATATCAGATGTCGGTGTCGGTGTGGGTTAGCTGCTATATTAACTGGGACAGGAGATCTGGGCCACTTCTTCAATGGTGTGGTGAAGCTTCTGAGCCAGATCCGTGTCAGCGGCTTTGTAATACATCTCTTTTCCTTCCCGTCGGGAGACGATCAGGCCGCTGTCCTTTAACAGACGCAGATGGTGAGATACGGCAGGGGCCGTCATCTCTACCAGGGCTGCAATATTGGTGACACATTCCTCGCAGTGACACAGCAGCCAGAAGATCCGAAGTCTGCTGGGATCACCAAGCTGCTTCATGGCATCTGATACGGTCTGAATGGTAGAGGTCGGCGGCATAGAAGAGAGAAGCTCCTTACAGCTGCAGGCCTCGTGATCGTGGTGATGCTCATGGGGGAGATGGGTGTGATCATGGTTCATGGCAATATCCTCGTATTGCAATCGGCATGTTTTGGAGGATCAAAGCTGTGTCAGCTGATCGACCAGTTCTTTGTAAGTCTGCATCAGATGGGGATGCATTTTTGCAAGGGTGTCGGCCTTCTTTTCCTTGGCCAGCATTTCCAGGCGCTTGGCCTCCTCGGACAGCTCCAGGGCACCGATGGTTTTGGAGGTGCTCTTTAGAGCATGAACTGCAGTCTGGTACTCGGAGATTTCTCCGCTGTCCAGGAAAGTTTGCAATGCCTTACTTTTTTGCTCGGCTTCCTTGGCAAAATCAGAAACCATTTCCAGATAGAAATCCATGCTGCCGCCGCAGTAGCGAAGGGCGGAAGCGGTATCCAGGCCAATGGCTGCCAGCTTGTTTTTTGCTGTGGCAGGATCCATGGTCTGCAGGGAGGGGGTATCCGATGTTTCTTCCTCCGGTTCGAAGGTAAGTACATCCGCGCCGTTGTCTTCAGACTGAGGCTCGAAGGTAAGCACTTCTTCTGCAGAATCTTCTGCCTGGGGTTCAAAGGTGAGCACTTCGTCATCGCCTGGGTTGTCGGCAGATGCTTTAGTAGTGGTCTCCCCGGGGCGTAGGATAATCTCACCCGGCAGGTATTTTTTCAGCTGATGCTCCATTTTTTCCAGTTCAATGGGCTTGGAAATATAATCCGTAAAGCCCTCTGCCAGATAGCGCTCTTTTGCGCCCACTACGGCGTTGGCTGTCATCATCAGAACAACGGTATCATGGGGCAGAATGTTTTGATCCTTTAACAGATGCAGGGTTTCGATTCCGTCCATCCCCGGCATCATATGGTCCATACAGATGAGATGGTAGTGTTTTTGTTTGATCCGTTCAATAGCCTCGGGACCGGAGTTTGCCAGATCCGGTTTAATGGAGAACAGACCCAGCAGGTTTTTGGCAACCTTCAGATTCATGGAGTTGTCATCCACCACCAGAATGTCCGCATCGGGAGCCCGGAAGGAAACGTTGATGCGGCTGTCGGCATCGCTGTGTACCGTACGCATGCTGATATCGCCGATGGGGGTTGCATCCTCGATCTCCTGACGGATGGTAAAGGAGAAGGAAGAGCCGTTGCCGTATTCGCTTTCCACATGCAGCTCGCTGTGCATCATATGAAGGAGGCGGGATACGATGGACATGCCAAGTCCCGTTCCTTCGATGTTGTGGTTGCGCTTTTCATCGATCCGTTGGAAGACCTCGAAGAGCTTGCCCAGATCCTCCTGGCGGATGCCGATACCGGTATCCTTGACCTCTACATACAGGTCCATAAACTTGCCTGAGCGGCCTGCATTTTTCATGATCAAAGTGATGTTACCGCGATCGGTATATTTTACGGCATTGGTCAGAAGGTTCATGATGATCTGGCAAAGACGCACATCATCACCAATCAGCACCGTAGGAATGGTAGGATCGATTTCCAGGGTCAGGTCCAGGCCCTTTTCTCTTGCCCGGTCCAAAATGGAGTGTACCAGGTTGTTGATCACGGTGGTGATCTCGTAGGAGATGTTCAAAATCTCCATCTTGCCGTCTTCGATCTTGGAAAAGTCCAGAATGCTGTTGATCAGTGCCAGAAGGGTTTTGCCGGCGTCGCTGATGTTCAGGGAATACTCTCTGGTCTTTTCATCCGCAGATCGCATGATCATTTCGTTCATGCCCAGGATGGCATTGATGGGAGTACGGATCTCGTGAGACATCTGTGCCAGGAAAACGGATTTGGCCTGGTTAGCCATATCTGCCTTTTCCCGCTCCGCAGCCAGCATTTCGATGAGCTCCGCATCGGGACTTTCCACGGTATAGAACAGCGCCACGTTGATGATGGTGAGTCCGATGTGGGTAATAAGAAGAGCAGGGAAAAACAGACCCTGCAGAAGGGTAACAACGATGAGACAGCTCATGGAGATGGAAATGGCCTGCAGCGACTTTTTTTCCATCTGGTGTCTTCTGCGGATCAGGGTATAGATGCCAAGGAGAAAATAGATGTAGGCGGAAGCAAAGGCAGCCGTCAAAAAGGGACCGGAGGAGTAGTTACCATACTTGCTGGTTTCCCAACCGAAGGGCAGTACCGCCACCAGTACGATGGCGACCACAAGGGGGATCAGCCAAACGGGCTTAAAATGAAACTCCTTATAGGCCAGGGTTTGGATATACATGTAGATGATGAATAAAACCGCGGCGATGGTGGAGACGAAGATCACGTGGCAGATCCGGTTGACGATGAGGGGAACCTCCTCTACATGGTTGACGGTATATACAGTCACCATATCAAAGATCAGGTCGATGATGGATAAAATGATCAACGCGGAAAACAGCCTGTGAGCTACGGTATCCCGGCGCTTTACCGAGAAGTAAGTCCAGGCGATATATAAAAGGATTCCGGTACAGCCGATCTGGCCGCGGATGGATAATACATATTCAAACATGGTTTTTCCTCTGTAGGGTTCGTTCAATATTCTTTATTATATATAATAACGGCGGAAAATACAAACGCGGGTTTTTCAAAAAGCATGGGAAAAGTATAGAAAAATCCAGAACCGGCCTTGACAGATTCATTTTTCAGGGGTATAGTGATGATAACGATTAAATGATTGTTTAATCGTTAAAAGAAAAAACACAATAAAAGTCATAAGATGAAAGGAGCATACAATGAAAAAGTCATACAAGATTGAAGTGGATTGTGCCAATTGTGCCAACAAAATGGAGGATGCAGCCAAGAAAACCCAGGGTGTGAAGGATGCCACTGTGAATTTCATGGCCCTGAAGATGACGGTGGAGTTTGAAGAGGGCGCTGATCCTAAGAATGTCATGCAGAGCGTTTTGAAGAACTGCCGTAAGGTTGAGGATGATTGTGAGATCTATTTATGATACAATGGATCCCGAAGGCATGTGCAAGGGCCTGTGCAAGGGCCTGCAAAAAGATCATAAGTTGAGAAGGAAAAGACGATGTCAAAAAAGCAGAAGAAAAATCTGATCCGTATCCTGTTGTCTGCGGCCCTGATGGTCGTGCTTCATTTTTTGCCGCTGGAGGGCATGCTGCGATTCGGCTGTTATCTGGTGCCCTATCTGATCGTCGGCTACGATATTCTGATCAAAGCCTTCAAGGGGATCATCCACAGGCAGCCCTTTGATGAGTGCCTTTTGATGGCGATCGCCACCATCGGAGCGATGGTGCTGGCAGTGGTAAAGAGCGGAGATTATACCGAAGGTATAGCGGTTATGCTGTTTTATCAGGTGGGAGAATGGTTCCAGAGCTATGCGGTCGGGAAAAGCCGCCGCAACATCTCGGAGCTGATGGATATCAGACCGGATTATGCCAATGTGTATGAGGACGGAGGTCTTGTGCAGGCAGATCCCGATGAGGTGGCTGTCGGCAGTCTGATCGTGGTGCAGCCCGGGGAAAAGATCCCTATCGACGGCGTGGTGGAAAAGGGAGAATCCAGCCTGGATACCGCAGCCCTGACCGGTGAGAGCATGCCCAGAAATGTGGAGCCGGGAGCCGGGGTCATCAGCGGCTGTATCAATCTGAGCGGTGTTTTGGAGATCAGAACGACCAAGGAGTTTGGCGAGTCCACTGTTTCCAAGGTTTTGGAAATGGTCGAAAATGCAAGCTCGAGAAAATCAAAGTCGGAAGCCTTTATCAG
>JAEEGL013959535.1_pt1 | contig 12357 bp, 15 predicted proteins | sample 9134231 | NCBI WGS metagenome assembly JAEEGL01 (sample SAMN16246548, study PRJNA631951) | gut metagenome | biome: gut microbiome; feature: rumen; material: fiber-attached | host: Bos | place: Iran: Karaj | collected 2018-10 | reverse complement strand
TGCCAAGCTCAAGGTCATACCCGACATGAACCAGCTGGCCAGCGCCGAGAGCCGCGTGCGATTGTCACGCCTCAACTGCGAGCAGGCCAAGACCGACTACGAACGCCAGAAGACGCTCTACGACAAGGGCCTCATTTCGGCAAACGAGTACGAGAAGGTGCGGCAGGCTTACAATCAGTCGCGCGAAGAAGTGAAGGTGGCACAGGAGCAGTTGGAACTCACCCGTGACGGCGTGTCCGCCTCCAACGCCTCGTCGTCCAACACCCTCGTGCGCTCCACCATTAGTGGCATCATCCTTGACATTCCCGTTAAGGTCGGTAACTCCGTAATCCTCACCAACACCTTCAACGAGGGTACCACCATCGCTTCCGTGGCCGACATGAGTAACCTCATCTTCCGAGGCAATATCGACGAAACGGATGTGGGTCGCCTCACCGTGGGCATGCCCATGGAGATTACCATCGGTGCCATGCAGGACGTGCGTTTCGCTGCCGCCCTCGAATACATCAGTCCTAAGGCCACGGCCACGACAGGCGGTGCCAATCAGTTCGAGATCAAGGCTGCCGTGCGTCTGCCCGAAGAAGTGTCCACAGAGGCCATCCGCAGCGGTTACAGTGCTACGGCTCAGATCGTCCTCGAGGAAGCCAAGCAAGTTCTGGCCATCCCCGAAGCGGCCATCGAGTTCTCGGGCGACAGCACTTTCGTCTATGTCGAGAAGGGCGGCAGCACACCCGCCTACGAGCGCCGCGCCGTCACCACAGGTCTCTCCGATGGCATCAACATCGAGATACGTTCCGGCCTCAAGGCTGACGAGAACGTACGCGGAGCCCTCATTGTTAAGGACACGGACAAGAACTAATCCATAATTTTCTTATCATTATGAGGCCGTAGGCCGACTTGAGCGCAACCGCCGCCCGTCCTTCGATGGCAAGCCGCCTACCGGGACATGAACGCCCCCGGCGATAGAGCCTCATACAATTCCCTGCTTTCCGTCGCAACGAGAAATTGCGGCGGAAATTCTTTTTTTCCTCCTTTTTCTTTGTTCGCATCAAAATAATACCTACTTTTGTAGCCGAAAGGGCACGAATCGGCGCGATAAGAAGCCGTGGATAACCTGAGCGAAGGGGCCCGATCGAATCTTATTGGAATAATAAACATAAGGCAACATTAGCTTTATTCGGAACCTTGAAACCTGAGAAATTTCAAAGAGTGAATATCCGATGAATAAGTTGATGTCTGCGCTTGATAGCGTGGACGTGACTTTATCTGGATATTCGGGTTTTCTCAGGACCTCAAGGTTAGATAAGCGTCAAAGGTCGCGCTTTTTCTATGCCTTGAGGTTCTGTCTTACGAACCCGAACAACCCGAAGAAGAGCCAGTTCGCCTGCTAATGCTATCAAGTATGGCAAACAAAAACCTAAGCACAGCCAGAGAGGCGAAGAAGGACGAGTTCTACACACAGTTGGAGGACATCAACAAGGAGCTGAAGTACTACCGCGAACACTTTCGCGGAAAGACGGTGCTGTGCAACTGCGACGACCCACGAATCTCGAACTTCTTCACGTATTTTGCATATAACTTCGAGTTCCTGGGCCTGAAGCGGCTTATTACCACGTGCTACAAGAACCAAGACGCAGACCTGTTTAGTCAGAACAAATGTGAGCAGGCTATCTACTTGATTTATGATGGCGACAAGAACGGCAATCATATACCCGACCCCGAGGAGATTGGCATCCACCCGTTAAAGGGCAATGGCGATTTCCGCTCTAATGAGTGTATTGAACTGTTGAAGCAGGCCGACATCGTTGTAACGAACCCTCCATTCTCACTGTTCCGTGAATACGTGGCTCAGCTGATGGAGTACGACAAGAAGTTTATTATCATAGGAAACGTGAATGCTGTTTCATACAAAGAAATCTTTCCGCTCATTAAGAACAATCAACTTTGGATGGGACAGAGCATCAAAAGCGGTGACAGAAAGTTTCTCGTTCCAGACGACTACGAACTGAACGCGGCGGGATGTGGTTTAGATGAAAACGGGAATAAGTTCATCCGCGTTAAAGGCGTCCGTTGGTTTACGAACCTTGACTTCAAAGAGCGTCACGATGACCTTCCTTTATATCGCCACTATTCTCCGGACAATTATCCAAGGTATGACAACTTCAATGCTATCGAGGTAAGCAAGACCGAGGATATTCCTGATGATTACGACGGTGTGATGGGCGTTCCTTTGACCTTTCTTGATAAGTACAACCCTGAGCAGTTCGAGATTTTGGGTATCACACAGTCATGGTTTAAAATGGCTTCGAAAATTTACCCAGAGCAAATCCAAATAGATAAGAACGGCAAGGAGTCGAGAGTTACTAAACTGAATGACGGCTCGGCCATCAAGATTGACAAACCGCCTTTAGATAAGACATACTATAAGGTAGCTGATGAATTGTTCATCAAAACTTACGCCCGCATACTCATCCGCAACAAAAGAATCAAAAAGAAGTACTAAATCCCATCAATCATGGATATAGAAGAGAAGAAAATAAAGGTTTGCGACCTTATCGAAGGTTACGAGAACGACCCCGATACAGGTGTCCGCGCCTATAATGGTCACTTAGACGTGCGCCCGCCTTATCAACGGGAGTTTCGCTACGATGACAAGCAGAAAGAGTCTGTCATTCATACCATCCTAAAAAGCTTCCCACTCAACATCATGTATTGGAGCGTTGAGGACAACGGCAATTTTGAAATGATTGACGGCCAACAGCGAACATTGAGCATCTGCGAGTTCATACAGCATGATTTCAACATCAAAGACGAGCAAGGCCACACTCGCTTCTTCAACAGCCTAACAGACGAGGACAAGGCGAGGTTTATGAACTACGAGTTGACTGTGTATTTCTGCAAGGGCACGGACAAGGAGAAGCTGGATTGGTTCCGCGTTATCAACATTGCTGGCGAAAGGCTGTTGGATCAAGAACTGCTTAATGCCATCTATACAGGTCCGTTCGTAACCGATGCCCGCAAGTATTTCTCGAAAGATAAATGTCCGGCCTACAAGATTGCATCCGACCTATTGACTGGTGTAGCACGTGAGCAGAGCTACCTGGCAACAGTTTTGGCATGGGCGGCGCGAAAGGAGGGCATCAAGGACGTGAGTGAATATATGTCGAAGCATAAGGATGACGTTAACGCCTCGAAACTATGGGCATATTTCTCGGCAATCGTAACATGGGTACGCTCCACATTCATCAAATACCGCAAGGAAATGAAAGGTCTGGATTGGGGATGGCTCTACGATACATACCACGAACACATATACGATACCACTGAATTGGAACAGCGCATCCACGACCTGATGGAGGACGACGAAATCATGAAGAAGTCCGGCATCTACAGCTATGTCCTCAGCGGCGACCTTCGTGACCTCAGCTTCCGCACTTTCGACAAGAAGCAGAAGCGTGAAGCCTACGAGCGTCAAGGCGGCATCTGCCCAATCTGTGGCAAACACTTCGAGTTGGAAGAGATGGAAGGCGACCACATCACTCCGTGGGCTGAAGGCGGCGTGACTACAGCCGAGAACTGCCAGATGCTCTGCAGGGAGTGTAATAGGAGAAAAGGGGCGAAATAACTAAAACAATACTATTCTAACTATGAAACAATTTATTCTTTCTTTACTCATCAGTTTGGCGGCAATTCCAGCATTTGCCCAAAAAACGAATTATGGAGAAGTCAGATTAGCACATCCCGAAGTGCCTGACAGCCTCCACCGACTCGACATGTCCATTGAAAGGATTCAAAAAGAGATAGATATTCGACTGGCATTACGTGCTGGTGATTATTATGTTGGACGCGATAGAACTCTTGACTCTCTCTCAAGTTTGAAGTGGAATGCCTACACACAAAGAATGCGATTGATCCATGAACATCATAATGAGTTAGGAATTGACATGCATCTGAAAAACGCCGGAAAATATGTTCGCCGTGGCTACACATTAGAATTAACGGGATTGGCGTTTGGTGTTGTTTCCGGTATTTGCCTTGGTTCAGGTTACGGCAACGAAAAAGACGGAATGAAAGTAGCCGGATATATAGCTGGAGCTGTCGCATTAGGCAATATCATCGGTGCTTATGCTTGTCATTTCAAATCAGGAAGAGAGCTAAAACTCGCAGGAAACAGCATCACATATTCATTTTGATTATTGTTTGTCTTTTAAAGTGCCAAGGCCGATTTGTTGAGATAGTTATGAATATAAAATGTTTCGATAATAATAGGAGAAAATGAAAACAAGAAAATTCATGGTGGCACTACTGTCTGTGATTATTTGCTTCGTCAGCGCAAGGAGCTATGCACAGGACGTTATTGTAAAGAATGATCTTGAGACGTTGACGGTTTACAATGTGGACGTTAGCTCAACCTTTGTATACTATCAAGAATCGCCGGACGCTGGAGCTCCAACGCTGAAAATGCCAGTGAGTGATGTGATGATCATTAAGAAGGCTGACGGCACAAAGATTGACCCATTGGCTGTGAACACACAAGCTGCAGCTATAGAGCAGAAACCGTCACGCTCACGTATTCTCGTACCTCAAGAGCCAAGAGATTATGTGACGGCAGTTGTCAGTTCACCTATTAAGCAAAAAGAGGATGGCCGCCATTTCAAGGCAGTTACGCCCGACGGCATAGAACTCAAATACAGAGTCCTCTCAGAAGAAGAGCATACTTTGGAAGTTATAGGAAAAGTTTCTTCGAAACAAGTTGACGCTATCATTATTCCAGAGGATGTAGAAATAGACGGAATTGTATATACGGTAACGCGTATTGGCGAAAGGGCTTTTAGTCGTTGCTTATTTAAGGACTGTCAATTTCCACTGACCCTTAAGTCTGTAGGTAATAGTGCATTTAATATGTCAGACTTGAGAAGGGTTCAATTACCAGAAGGCGTAACGGAAATCGGTTCTTCAGCTTTCAAATCTATAGGGAAAGATTATTATACTATAGAAAAGCACAAAGTGGAATATCTTTACATTCCTACCACAGTAACACACATCGGAATTGATGCTTTTAAATTTGCAGGTAATAAGAATTCTCCCAGGGGCTATTATGAGGGAAGACTTGACTGCCTGCCAGAGTTTGTCACGAGTAAGAACTGCACAAATTATGGTATAGATCATAATGCTATCGAGGAATACGAGAAGCGATGGAAGGGAGAAAGCGAGTAAGATATCTCACATCAATGACCATAAATTGGCCCATAAATATGACATAAATGGACTCTGCAACCTGAAACTTGAAACCAATATAAAAAGTATGAATACAAGATTATTGATGGTGGCACTGCAGGCGATAACTATAAGCAGCGTCAACGCCCAAAAACTAACACAGGGTTCTTTGGATTTTTTTAAGTTAAAAGAAACCACCATTGAAGTTAAATGGGATATATCTCAGACAAAGTTCGGCTCTGGTCAGACGATAGAGAACTATTTATCTAAAGAAGTCTCTCTTGAAGAGTGGGAGAACGAACACCTTCCCAGTGCTTTGAAATCTTTTGTCTCTAAGATTAATTTTAAGACGAAGGACAACGGTTTGACGTTCTCTCTTCATGACGATGCAGCTCCATATGAAATGATTGTTGCTCCACAGACCTTGATTAAGAAGACAAAAAGTATCGTTACGTATACAATCAAAGATAAGGGAACTGGTACAGCTATGGCTGTCTTTGAAAAGACAGTAGGTGCTACCTCGCCTTTTTCGCTGTTGATTGACATATTTGAAGTAGGTGGAAACGAGTTAGGGGATTACCTCAAGAAGTTTAAACAGGCCGCCGTTAAAAATAAAGATAAAATAAAGACATACTTGAAAGACGTAAAAGTTCTTAACTATAGGTTCGACTATTCTGAAGCCACAGTAAATGGAGTAGATTTACAGGAGTACTATACCATGAGTGTTGAGGAAGCATTGGATGACCCGGAAGAGTCGTTCCGTAAATATACAAAGAAAGTGGAGTTTGCATTCATATTATCTGCGAATAAAAATGCTCTCATCAAGAAGGGTTACAAACTCGACAACAAGGAAGATTTGCCTTTTGAGGTGGTCATTTGTCCGTTGGCGATGGATGAAGATGCAGAGCATAGTGTGTTAGGAAAAATCGTAGAAAAGGCCACAGGCGAAGAGATAACTAGAATGACTGTACATGCGGGTGACGGACGGTGGAATTCCTTCGAAAAACTATTCCTCGAACAACTTGAAACATCTGGCAAAAAATTAGGCGAAAAAATAGCGTCTATCCTCAATAACGCAAGAGGATATTAAGAGTTCGCTTGTCTTTATGTTATTTGAGTCTCCATCTTACGGCAATTTTTCTCGAAGGAGGTGAGGGGAATCTAATAAAAGATGCAGGGCTGAAATAGTCCTGCATCTTTGCTATGATGTTAATTGAGTGCTACGATGTACGAATGCATGATTACCTCCTCAAAATCTTTGCCATCAATCTTCAGCCCGTCCCAGACATCGGTGATATCGGGGAAGGTAGCGATGAGTTGCTCTTCATCATGAGGGTCACAATCACACTGCCAGCCGATGAAATCCGAACGTCTTCTGTCACGTGGAAGCGTCTTCACCTTGACTGGTCTTACTTCGGTAAGGATTCCATGCTTGAAGAAAATCGTTGTTTTTACTACCCTTTAGCTTCATCCTCTGTCTGCGAGGCCAGTCGCTTTGCCATCTCATTGAGCGCCATAAAGCGATAACGCTGCGAGGTCGTCGGAATGGGCGTATAGCAGTAATGCCGCTCTTCTGCCTTGCGACGCAACGCCTCTTCGACAGCCCTTTGTATTGAAGCATCGAGGAACGCCTCTTCCGTAGGCTCCAGCAGCAACAGCCGGCCTCGCGAACACGCCTCGAAATAGACGCCACCAGGTTTGTAGTAACGCTCATGGGGCGACCCCTCTTTTGGAAATCCATCGTTAAGCAGCACTACCAGCGGATAGCCCTGCTCGCGCACACAACGGGCAATGAACTGCTCGCCCTTGCTGATAGCCCCTGTATAGGTGACCATTCCGCTGTGCGCCGCCGCCAGCACTGCGCGGAGCCGTGCTTGTGTCTGCTCTGAGGTGGCACTGCGCGACATCTCCACCGTTTGGCAGTCAGGCCAGTGGAGGAGGAAATGATTGCCCATGGAGGTGAACGATAGGCCGGCGGCCTCCGTCCGCCTGTGTAGCTTGAACAAATCTGGGTTGTGACTCTTCAGCCACAAGCGGCGCGGGTTATCCTTCACATAGTCTATCATCCTGCGCAACTGCCCCGGAGCATGGAGGATGCGCTCGTGATAATAGGCCGCGTCCTGTTGCCAGATGCTGCCCCTGCCCGCAAAAATGCGGGCAAAATGCACAGGGACATCCCCGTGCACTCCGGCGGTGTTCTCGCCGCTGTTGCCATAGAACTCCTCCTTATAAACCTTGGTGCACCCGCTTTTGAATCCCCGCACCACCGCCCCGATGCTTTGCGGAAGCGGCTCCAGCACTTGGATGACCAGATGCACGTGGTCGGGCATGACCATCTGTGCCAGCACTTTCAGCGCATAGCCCTTCCTCTTGTAGAACTGCGCCAGTCCGCTGAGCATCTCACACACACGTCGCCCGAAAACGTTGAGCCTGACAAAAGCCGTTTCAGCACTCTTGCCCTCCAGCGTTCCAAACAGCGGATACCGTCCCTCCACGGGCATCGTGAAATGGTAGATGGCACGACCTCGATAGTCCCATCCCTTTTCGCGATGGTGCCGCATGGGGTCAACCGGCCTCCATGCCGTCCTATCCTCTTGCCTTTGCCAACTCCTTTCCTCTGCCATACCCCCTCTTCCTCTTAATCCTTATTACATATTACTTCGAACGAACGGGGCGCACAGAGCATCCTATGAAGCGCCAGTCGTATGTATATCCAACATATTCAACCCCAAATTGACGGAGCATAGTAAGTCCACACGCTTTACTTTGGTCATCTACCAATAGGGTTGAAGACCAGTAATAGCATACCGTAGCTTCTGAGAAACAAGATGAATCTCTACGATAGCCGGCAGCAGGAAGGAATATGGAGCTGGCGTTGAAATGACTCGTCAGCTTGCAACCATAGACGCCGTTCTGCGTGGTCATTTGATGAGTCGTATTATCTAATAATTCATGGATCTCATTATCCGTAGGCAGGCGCCATGCACCTCCCCAGTGGACATGAGCCGCATCATCCTCCAACTCCAGCACCCGCTTGTTGTCAACGGTACCGTAACGGCTGTCGGTGCAGTACTTGGTCATGGAGGTTTCGCTGCCCCGACACCACTTGTACGTGCTCCAGTCAAACCTCCTGCCATCGCTGGTGTCAGACGTGTAACCGGTGGTTTCGCCCCAAGCGAAATAAAGGCCGTAATCCTCCGGCTGCTCGGCACCGACGTTGCACGTGGCCCAAAGGGTTCCTGAAGGGAGCTCGAGGTCAACATAGGCGTGGCCGTTAGAGGCGGCGCTAGCCTCGGTGGTGAACGTGCGGGTCTGGCCGTAATACCAATGATTCTGCGCCTTCACGTAGGTGCGGTACCAGTACTTAGCACCGTCTTGGAGGTCTGTCGCGTACACCGAGAACGAGCCGCCTGCCTGCGAATTGACTTGCGTGTAGCTCGATGATGGTTTGAACTCGGCATACAGGGAGTATTGCACGCCATATTCTACATTCGAGTAAGAGGTGGTGATGAGCCCTAGATTCACCGTACCCGAAATCTTGGCCGAGTTCTCCGTGATCTCTGAAGCATCACCCGTCACAGCCACCTCCGTCCCCTGGTCGGAGCCGCCGCGCTTTGCTGTGGTGAACGTCTGAGCCTGTCCGTAATACGACATGTTCTGCACCATCACGCAGGTGCGGTACCAATACTTCGTCTCGGCGCTGAGGTTATCCACAATCACCGTAAACGAGTTGTTAGTTAGGGAGCTGGCAAGCACGCGGACAGGCGTTTTGAAATCGGCATCTCTGGAGATCTCCATGCCATAGGAAATGCTGGAGTACTTGATCGTGATGAGATCCAGGCGTACCGTACCCGTCAGCTGAGCCGAATGATCGGTTATCTCCGAGACCTGCACCGTAACCGCCACTTCCAAATCTTTATCGTTGCCGCCGGGAGTGTCATCATCATCGCCCCCGCAACTCATGGCGAAGAGCCCCGTCAGTGCTATCGCCAACAATGTCCAAAATTTCTTAATATCCATAGTCATTTAACATTTTATGTTTCGCGCTGCAAATATACACATTATTTCAATAGCGCGCAAAAAATCCCACACAAATTTTGTTTGCAATACACAGCATGACTTCGTCGGCGTAAAGCTATATATCAGAAAGCAGGTGGTGGAGAAGTACTACCCTGCGCTGGTTGCCAGGCAGAAAGAGATAAACAAGGCATTAGGCTGCGAACCGGAATGGGATGCCAACCCCACTGCCCAAGACAAGACTATCGCCCTGTTCCACAAGACGAATCTGTCAGACCCGCAAAACGTGGAGGAGGCGCTGGACTGGATGGTCTGCCAAACCCTCATCTTCTACCGGGTATTCTCGAAAGAGGTGGAGGGGTTATGAAAAGATTGCCACAAGGCTTTGAATGTCCTTGTGGCAATCGCTGTGTTAAATCGGTTCCACGTCTTCAAGCTCATCAATGAGTTCTATCAGCGGTTTGCCGTCAATAGTGAACTGTTCAATAAGCTCATTAGCACTAGGGAATATCTGATACTCTTTTGTGAAATGCTCATCACAAACAGAAGCATGGCCTTCATGGCGAAGCAGATAGTAAGTTTTTCCCTTATATACAAATTGTGCATCATAATTCTGAACTGCATAATCATAAAAGAGGACTTCTTCTGCAGCATTCTTGTAGCCATAGTATTCATCTCCATATTTTTCATAATTTGGAGGATACTTGGCATTTTCCCTAAAGCCAGCCAAATTGATGCAAACATCATTAGGATTGTCCATAAGTAATCTATTTAAAGTTGCGAACTGTGTTCTTTGTTCTTGCGTCCCGATGGTAGCAAGCCAGCAGAGCTGGAGCGGACCCAGAGACTCCAATAACAAAAGAAGAATATGAGAACACTAACCGATTTGTATAGCCGGAGGGATGAGGAGAAGAGGGGAAGCTCGCGACTATTTCCTCATCAACTTGATGTACCATTCATCCTCTGGAGAAGGGTTCACATATCTTTTGCCATCACCTCCGAGATCCCATTGGTTTGTCACGTCTCGTTGTCGAACAGGCAAAACAGTAAACGCGCCCGTGAGAATCATGCCATGTTCAAGGCGACGAAACCTACGGTGACTAAACTGCTTCCCCCGCTTTTGGGATTTGCAGCAACAAAATGTGGTAACAGGTGTTCTTTTTATACTTCTTCCCATAACTATGGCATAGTTAAATTTGATGATGCTGATGCTTAGTTATACTCTGTTTCTGCCTCAGCTACAGAAGGCATAGCCGTTTCGTCAAGGAGTGGATAGGGTTGATGTCTGGGAATCGTGATGATGTCATGACCAAGAGCTACAGAAATCTTACAAAGGGTCGCCAGGGTGAGGTTATGGGTTCCTGACAGCCAACGGCTTACTTCGGTTTCGGTCTTTCCCATCATTTTGGCAAAGTCCTTCTGTGACAGTCCTTTGGCTTCAAGGATGTCATAGATGCGGTTAGCAATTGCAACAGACAGTTCCATCTGCATTTTCATCTCCGGAGAGATAGTCCGACGAATCTCATCCAGTATCTTGTTCGTTTTCATAAGCTGGTGGTTTTAGTCGTCAATAGAAAATTGAAGGTTCCCGAGTAACTGTGTACCTGTGACAATTAATACCTTCTGATGCTCAAGTTGTTTCAATTGAATATCTATTTTTTGTAATGTGCGAACGCAGCGATGCAGATTTTCGTCCTCTTGATACTTCGCAGTACTCTTCAAGCCTCCATTGCCTAAAATGAGAACTTTAGATTGTATGTTCAGCAAGTACAGGCGAAGTGAGGTTGTTTCCATATGTGAGGGTAGCGCCATCACCCTGTCGCGAAGTGTTCCTTCATAACGGAAATGACGGTCTGCTGCTCCATCGCGTTTGATGATATCAAGACGATATACCAATTGACGGACATCATCGGGATAATCATCTTTGTAGGTGAGAAGGAATTTCTCAAATTCTGAGTATTCTTCTCCTTCAAAATGAGGGGAATAGAGGCTCACTTGCTCACCATCTTCCAATAGCTCTATAAGCAGGTTCCTATTCATGATATTGTTGTTTTGCGCCGCAAAGATAAACATATAAGTTGATACAGACAACTTATAATGGATAAAATTTACTTTTATGCTTATTTTTTTATGCAACAAGCATCTCACCGTCCTCTGCCATATTTGGCAACATGAGTGCGATGGCTGGTACTTTTATTCCAACATCAGCAACCGCAACAAAGCCAATGACCTCCAACTCATCTCCGAAATTAAAGCCAAAATATGAGAACACTAACCGATTTGTATAGCCGGAGGGATGAGGAGAAGAGGGGAAGCTCGCGACTATTTCCTCATCAACTTGATGTACCATTGATCTTCTGGAGAAGGGTTCACATATCTCTTGCCATCACCTCCGAGATCCCATTGGTTTGTCACGTCTCGTTGTCGAACAGGCAAAACAGTAAAAGCATCCTAGAAGATCTTTGGCAAAAGCCTCAAGGGTTTTCAGAAAAAGCCTTAAGGCTTTTGGTGGAAACCCTTGAGGCTTTCAAGTGAGGTAAGACTCAAAAAAGTTCTTCGCAAGCGAAGCGACCCAAGGTCGAGCGGAAAGTTCTTGAAGGGTCAAGCGAGCAGGGTCGAGCGGAATTGTTAGGTAGGCAAAAAATATTTTGTTCAAAACAGACTACAAACTACAGCGCAGAGTATCATATGCGGCTGTAGTTTGTAGTCTGTTTTGAACAAAAATTATTTTTTTATGTTTATTATATTGGTGTAGGACATTAGTCTTTGTTCCTAGTCAAAAATGATTTTGACCATCATGGAGGGTGCGCACCATTTGACGTCGGGGTCGATATGGATGGTTGCTGCGAGTCTCATGACAACTTCTGCTGTTGGCAGGTCGCAGTCGAAACTGCGGAGTTCTTTCGGCATTTCCACCATCTGTTCTTTTTCTCTTAAGTGTGCTCCGTATTTGCTCAGTACCTCCTCCCATGAGGCTCCCTCGTTTAATTTGATGCTGATACTGGGATTAATCCACAGTTCAGAATCCCCCCAGCGACGGTCTATGGGTTTGTATTCTGGTGAAACGAAGAGGTCTGGGTGGACAGGGCGTTGTTCTGCATGGACAAAGAAAAAACTTGTTCC